>OLXV01001037.1_pt1 | contig 14409 bp, 12 predicted proteins | sample 1673481 | NCBI WGS metagenome assembly OLXV01 (sample SAMEA103958113, study PRJEB25191) | human gut metagenome
TATGAAAAGGAGCGGCAGGCAGAGCATCCGTCTTCCTGTCCCGGTCTATATCCGCTCCAGCGCCTCTGTCGTCGGCAGCCGAGAAAAGCAGGGACCGCTCGGGGAGCTGTTTGACTTTGCAGGAGAAGACGACCTGTTTGGCTGCGATACCTGGGAGGATGCGGAAAGCAGTCTGCAGCGCGACGCCCTGCATCTGGCGCTCCAAAAGGCTGGACTGCATTCTACGGATATCCGATATCTTTTTGCAGGTGACCTGCTCGGACAGAGTATCGCCACAAGCTTTGGGCTGATGCAGTATGAACGCCCGCTTTTCGGGCTCTACGGCGCCTGCTCCACCTGCGGGCTGTCGCTCACACTCGCGAGCCTCGCCGTTTCCGGCAGCTTTGCGGATTTTGCCGCCTGCGTCACAAGCAGCCATTTCGCCAGCGCAGAAAAGGAATTCCGTTTTCCGCTCGGCTACGGCAATCAGCGGCCGCTTTCCGCCTCCTGGACTGTGACCGGAAGCGGTGCGTTCATCCTCGCAAACGCTCCATCTGGGCATGATCGCGCGATGATCACAGGCCTTACTCCCGGAAAAATTGTCGATTACGGTCTGCGGGATTCCATGAACATGGGCGCCTGCATGGCTCCTGCCGCCGCGGACACCATCCGGCAGCATTTCGAAGATTTCGGCACCGCACCGAACGATTATGACAAAATTGTGACCGGTGATCTCGGAAAAGTCGGACAGCGCGTCCTCTTAGACCTTTTACAGACCTCCGGTATCGACCTTGGGGAGCGCCATATGGACTGCGGCATCGAAATTTACGACTGCAAAAAGCAGGACACGCACGCGGGCGGCTCCGGCTGCGGCTGCAGCGCGTCCGTTCTGTCTGCATTTTTGTTAAAGCAGCTTTCCGAAAAAAAGTGGAAGCGGATTCTATTCGTCCCCACCGGCGCGCTGCTTTCCAAAACGAGCTACAACGAGGGGCAGAGCGTCCCAGGCATCGCCCACGCGCTCCTGCTGGAAGCGGTCTGAGCCGCACAGTACAACAATAGAATCCTGCTCCGCAGGATTCTCCGCCTGCGGCGGGTCGCGCAAGCGACATAATTCCTCTCCGCCAAAGTGCGATCCTCGCGGAGCGTTTTTATTTCATAGGACGCATTTTCCTATGAAATGAAAAAAGGCTTCCGCCCGCAGCACAATACTGCAGGCAGGAGCCTTTTCTTCCTATTTTTCAACGCTGAAACCAGCGTTTTTTTACTATGCTTCGTGTTCAGGCTTCGAAGTGCCTTGCCTGCTCAGCTGCGGTTCATTTTCTCAAACCTGGGCAACGTCCTTCATGGAGAAGCTCATTCTGCCCATCTTGTCCTTGCCGAGGCAGACAACGGTAACCTGGTCGCCCAGAGTCAGGACATCTTCCACGCGGTCGATGCGCTCTTTTGCGATCTTGGAGATGTGAACCATGCCTTCCTTGCCGGGTGCGAACTCAACGAATGCGCCGAACTCCTTGATGCTGACAACCTTGCCCTTGAAGATCTGTCCAGCCTGGAACTCGGTGGTGATGATTTTGATCATCTCGATGGCTTTGTCCATCATTTCCTTATCAGTACCGCATACGGAAACGCTGCCGTCATCTGTGATATCGATCTTTACACCAGTGCGGGCAATGATCTCGTTAATGGTCTTGCCTCTCTGACCAACAACATCACCGATCTTCTCAGGATCGATCTTGATGGAAATGATCTTCGGTGCATATTTACCAACCTCTGCTCTCGGATGTGCGATGCAGGGAGTCATGATCTCGTTGATGATATATTCTCTTGCTTCTTTGGTTCTTGCAATCGCCTCTTCTACAATCGGTCTTGTCAGGCCGTGGATCTTGATATCCATCTGAATTGCGGTGATACCGTCATGGGTACCTGCTACCTTGAAGTCCATATCGCCGAAGAAGTCTTCCAGGCCCTGGATATCGGTCAGGACGATATAATCATCATCGGTATCGCCGGTAACCAGACCACAGGAAATACCAGCAACCTGCTTCTTGATCGGAACGCCCGCTGCCATCAGAGACAGTGTAGATGCGCAGACAGAAGCCTGGGAGGTAGAACCGTTGGATTCGAAGGTCTCGGATACGGTACGGATTGCATAAGGGAATTCCTCTTCCGAAGGAATTACCGGGCACAGAGCCTTCTCAGCCAGTGCACCATGACCGATTTCACGACGTCCGGGACCTCTGGAGGGCTTTGTCTCGCCTACAGAGTAGGACGGGAAGTTATAATGATGCATGTAACGCTTCGATACTTCGTTTTCATCCAGACCATCCAGCTTCTGAACCTCAGACAGAGGAGCCAGCGTACAGATGTTGCAGATCTGAGTCTGTCCACGGGTAAACATTGCGGAACCGTGTACTCTCGGAATGATATCTACTTCTGCAGCCAGAGGACGGATCTGTGTGATTGCACGGCCGTCAGGACGCTTGTGGTCCTTTAAGATCATCTTGCGGACGGTCTTTTTCTGGTACTGATAAACAGCCTCACCTAAAACAGCCAGCCATTCTTCTCTATCAGCAAAAGCCTCTTCCAGACGTGCTGTAATCTGACGGATATTCTCCTCACGAACCTGCTTTACGTCGGTAAAGACTGCCTGTTCCATCTCTTCGGGAGGAACGATCTCTTTCATCGCATCGAACAGCTCCTGCGGAACTGCGCAGCTGGTGTAGGAATGCTTCGGCTTGCCTACTTCTGCAACGATCTTGTTGATGAACTCAATCAGGGTCTGGTTTACGTCATGGGCTTTGTAGATTGCATCGATCATGACAGCTTCCGGAACTTCGTTTGCACCGGCCTCGATCATGATAACCTTTTCGCTTGTGGAAGCGACAGTCAGCTGCAAATCGCCCTTTTTCCACTGTTCCTGAGTAGGGTTGATAATAAACTCCCCGTCGATCATGCCAACCTGTGTCATTGCGCAGGGACCGGCAAACGGAATATCGGAAATGCAGGTTGCAATCGCAGAACCGATCATTGCCACCAGCTCAGGACGACACTCGGGATCTACGGACAGAACCAGGTTATTTAAGGTAACGTCGTTTCTGTAATCCTTCGGGAACAGCGGACGCATCGGACGGTCGATAACACGGCTGGTCAGAACGGAGTTCTCGCTCGCCTTGCCTTCTCTCTTGTTGAAGCCGCCGGGGATTTTGCCTACCGCATACAGCTTCTCTTCAAATTCAACGGACAGGGGGAAGAAATCGATTCCCTCTCTGGGCTTCTCACTTGCAGTTGCAGTGGAAAGCACGGTTGTCTCGCCATAGTGCATAAATGCAGCGCCATTTGCCTGTGCCGCTACACGGCCTACGTCTACGCTTAACGTACGTCCGGCCAGTTCCATGGAAAATGTCTTGTACATTCTGTCTCTCCTTTTCTTTTACCTTGTTGTTGGAAATTATTCCGAAAACGCTTCGGATGATGGAAAAAGCGAAAGACAAAGCTGCCGAAACTACTGAAAAACACACTGGCTTCAATGCGCTTGTCAGTGGTCTCGGAATTGCTCCGGTATTCGCTTTTTACATCGTGTGCAACACCCTGTCTGCTTGCAACAGCCCTAACAAAACACCTTTGTGCCATCGGGTTCTTTTGCAGCTGCAGCATATCGCACGAAAAACAGGGCAGAAAGCTGTACGGCTTCCGCCCTGTCTCCAAGTCTTACTTTCTGATGCCCAGTCTCTCGATCAGGGAACGATATCTCTCGATGTCATTCTTCTTCAGATAGTCCAGCAGACCACGTCTCTGACCTACCATCTGCAGCAGACCACGTCTGGAATGATGATCCTTCGGGTTGCTCTTTAAGTGCTCGGTCAGCTCCTGGATTCTTGCTGTCAGGACTGCAACCTGAACTTCCGGTGAACCTGTGTCGCCTTCGGTTCTTGCATACTCTTTGATGATTGCTGTTTTCTTCTCTTTGGAAATCATGGGTAAATCCTCCTTTAAATGTTAACCGCCTGGTACTAAGATATGGGTCGGAGTGTCCCAAGCCTGAGCACCGGCTGAATTCATACCTAATGACTATATCATAAAAAAATGGGGCTGTAAATACTATTTTTCGGAATTTATTCAGATTGTGACTGTATCACGCTGCCACAAAACAGCCCCTTTTTACGACAGCACCCGTCTGACGGAGTAAGGTGTCCGATAGGATACGTTTGAAATTTTAATGCCCGTTCTGGGGTTGCTGGCGTGGATAACCTGTCCGCCGCCGATATAGATTGCGACGTGGTTGATTTTGCCATTTTTCGCATAAAATACCAGATCGCCCGGCTGTGCTTCCGAAAGGCTGACCTTCTTGCCGCACTGTGCCTGGCTTCCGGAATGATGCGGCAGGCTCACACCATATTTCTTCATAATGCTCAGGACAAAGCCCGAGCAGTCCGCACCCTTTGTCAGGCTCGTGCCGCCCCAGACGTAAGGGTTTCCAAGAAACTGCTTCGCGTAGTTAACGAGATCGACCCGGATGTCAGAAACGCCCTGACCGTATTTCAATTCTGTCAGGCTGACCGCTTTTTCCAGCTTCTTTGCGATATCCACATAATCTGCGGAAACATACGCTGCTTCATCATCCAGCATGATCTTAACCCAATCGTCCTGAATGTCCACAACCTCAAGCTCTTCTCCCTCCGCTACCAGTGTAATGACCGGCGCATCCAGACTTCCCTCTTCCCGCACGCGTAAGCCTCCGGAATTGCAGACCGCCATGTTCGTCGCCTCTTTGTCCGCAAGATTTCTTGCTTCCTCTCCGGTCACCATATAGTCCGCCCTGACATACCCCGTCACTTTACCGGATTTGATCTTATACCAGCCATTTTCTTCGGAAAGCACGTCCGCGCCGCCGTTTTTTGGAAGCTTACCCACCAGCTCCCCGTTTTCAGACGGATCTTTACGGATATTCAGATAGTCATTGACCCTCGCAACGCCAAGATTTTCATAGCCGTAAATCTTTTTGCGCGTCTCTTTGGCATTCTGCGCCGCCTCAAGGCACGCTTCCGGATCCATGGATTCCTCCAGAAGCCCGCCGACGCCCATAGACTGCCCTGCGGAGTGAACGTTGCTCCCCGTAAAACCTGCATTCACTGTCATCCCCGCAGACAACACACAGAACACAACAGTCAGTCCAAGTTTTTTCCAAATCTGCATTCAAATCCTCCTTCGTATTCTGACGGCGCAGGTGCAAAAACGTCTGCATCTGCGCGCCGACACTATTGCTCGGCAGCGCCAGGCGTGCTGCTCTAGCTTTACCGCGCGCCCGCCGCGATATCCCTCTGCAGCTGCTCCTTTAATTCCTCCACGTCAGCAAATTTTTGTTCCGGGCGCTCAAAGGTCAACAGCCGCACCGTGATAAAGCTGTCGTAAATATCCTCTGAAAAATCATAAATATAGGTTTCCACGCTCATCGGCGGGTGGTCGCCATGCTCCACAGTCGGTTTGACGCCGACATTGGTCAGCCCTTTAAAAACACCACTGCTGCATTCCACCTCCGAGCGGTACACGCCGTTTGGCGGCAAAAGCTTGTCTGCAGGAGGCATCAGGTTGACGGTAGGAAATCCTATTGTACGCCCTAACTGTCTGCCGTGCACAACCGTTCCCATCACCGCATAGGGCGCGCCGAGCAGTCTTGCTGCCTCTTGCATCTTTCCTGCTTCCACTGCCTGACGGACACGGGTCGAACTGATCTCTTTCCCGTCCTCAAGCACCTTGTCGATAATCTTTACCTCGTAGCCATACGCTTCTGCGCGCGCCTTTAACAGCTTGCAGTCCCCTAAGCCCCGGTCGCCAAAGGACAAATCGGTTCCCGCAGCCACGAGCTTTGCCCCGATCTGTTCCTGCACGATCACACGCAAAAAATCCTCCGGAGAAATCGCCGCAGTCTGAAAAGTCAGGGGAAACTCGATCAGCACATCGATTCCGATCTGTCGAAACAGCCGTCTCTTTTCTTCCCGCGTCGTCAGTCCTTTGACTGCTTTTCCGGAAAAAAGAACAGCCGGAGGAGGATCAAATGTAAATACGACCGCCTGCAGTCCGCGCTTTTTCGCTTCCAGTATTTCGGAAAGCAGCGCCTTGTGCCCGCGGTGCATCCCGTCGAATTTGCCAATTGCCACTGCGGACGCCCCCTGCAGCAAAAAATCTGTCGTTCCGGAAATGATCTGCATTTCTTCCTATTGTTCCTTTCCCAAAAACATTTTCACGGGCTTTAAACGCTTTTCTTCCTGCTTCCAGGCATAAATCCCCGTAAACTGCCCGTCTGTATCATAAATGCGCAGCTGCTGTTCGGGTGCAAACGTACCTCTTTCACATGCTGCCGCCGTTTTTTCTTTCTTATAAGGTATCACCAAATCTGCATAAAGCCAGTTGCCGTTTTCTAAAAGCTTCTGTCCGTCCCCCTGCACCTGATATGCATCCAGCTGTTCAAACACGCTCTCCACTGGAAGAAGCTTTTCTTCCAGGCTGCCTTCTTTTGCAAACACTTCCAGCTCGGAAAGCCGATAGGCATCCTCAGCTTTGAAATTGCCGGAGCGTGTCCGTTCCAGCCGCTCCATCGCTCCGCCGCAGCCCAGCTTCTGTCCGATATCGTGACAGAGCGTCCGAATATAAGTGCCGCGGGAGCACGCCACGCGCATCGTCACGCGAGGCAATGAAATGTCCTCGATTTCGATCGAATGGATCGTAATCCGCCTGCTCTTTCTCTCTACAACCTGTCCTTTTCTGGCGAGGTCACACAGCTTCTGACCATTGACCTTTAACGCCGAATACATCGGCGGAATCTGGTCATACGGACCGACAAACGAAAGGATCGCGCTGCGCACATCCTCCTCGCCTGCATTTACTTCCTTTTCTGCCAGAATCTGTCCCGTCGTATCCTGTGTGTCCGTCTCCACGCCGAGCAGCAGAACCGCCCGGTATTCTTTATCTTTGTCTGTTAAAAGGTCGCACAGCTTCGTCGCATTTCCCAGACAGACGGGCAGTACCCCGGACGCTTCCGGGTCCAGGGTACCTGTATGGCCGATTTTTTTCTGTTTGCAGATGCCGCGCAGCTTCGCAACCACATCGTGGGAGGTAAAGCCCGGCTCTTTGTATACATTGAGAATTCCGTTCATGTATTCTCCTTTGTTATTCTGCTTTTATCAGCTGCTTTTCAATCTGCTCCGACAGATTGTTGACGCAGTCATGCACGGTTCCCTGCATGGTGCATCCTGCTGCCCTGACATGGCCGCCGCCCCCGAAATAGGACGCGATCGCCGCCACGTCCACCTTTCCGTTCGAGCGGAGGCTAACTTTATATTCGAGTGTCTTCGTCTGATACAAAAAGATCGCACACTCCACGCCTTTCGTGATGCGCAGCTGGCTCACAATGCCATCCAGATCCTTGGGCACAACCTTGTAAAACTCCATCGTCTTTAAATCGATGGAACTGAAAATACACCTGCCGTCCATAAACCGGATGCTCTCCAAAAGTGCGCGCCCCAGCACCTGATTCTGCACATAGGTCTTTTCAAAAAACGTCTCATCGATCAGCTTTGAAAAATCGAATCCGTATGCCAGCAGCTTTGCAGCGATACGCAATGTATCCGGCGTCGTATTCGAATACTGGAATACACCGGTGTCATGCACGATGCCAAGATACAGTGCCTTTGCAATCTCTGCATCCATATACTTTTCCTCCAGAAGCTCATAGACGAGCTCGGAGGCGGAGCTTGCATCCGGTTTGCAGTAATTAACATCGCCACAGCCGGACGCATTGCTGATATGATGATCCACATTGATCGTCTTTTTCGCGGTCCGGAAATACTTTTCCGCATCCCCGAGCCGTTCCTTTGAGGTATCCAGAACGATGAAAACGTCATAGACGCAATCCTTGCTGCAGTCTGTACGGACATCTTCGATTCCATGAATGCAGTCAAAAATATCTGCAGGCTTTTCCAGATACACATCAATCTGTGCATCCGGCAGCGCTTTTTTCAGATACAGGTACATGCCCATACAGGAGCCGACACAGTCACCGTCCGGACGTACATGTCCGCCGATGGCGATTGTATCCCTGCTTCCCAGCTCTTCCAGGATTTTACGCATCCTCTTCCTCTCCTTTTTTGGCGCGCTGGTCTGCCATTACCATGTCGATCTTATGCGACATGTTGACACCATACGCAATGGACTGATCCATAATAAAATGAATCTCGGGTGTATTGCGCAGATTGATTTCCTTTGCAAGACGTCCGCGGATAAAACCCTCTGCGCTCTTTAATCCCTCCAGCGTTGCGGCAGCCTCTTCCTCGCTGCCCAGAACGCTGATATATGCACGGCAGGTTTTTAAGTCCGGTGCAACCTCGACATCCACGACACTCGTCATGGGCGCAATCCGGGGATCTTTGATTTCTCCCCGGATCACTTCTGCCAGAACACGCTGCACTTCGCCGTTAATCCTGCTGTTTTTTACACTGTTCTTTCTCATGAATGCTCCTATATTGCGGAGAAATCCTGACAGATTCCCCCTTCTGAAAGCCTATCTCGGCACTTCTACCATTATATAGGCTTCTACTACGTCAAACTCCTTCATCTTGTCAAAGCCTTCGAATACAAGGCCGCACTCGAATCCGGCTTTTACTTCCTTCACATCGTCCTTGAAACGTTTTAAGGATGCCAGCGCGCCTTCGTAGATCAGCTCACCTTCTCTGGTAATACGCACCTTACAGCCTCTGGTAAATACGCCGTCCAGGACATAGGAACCGGCGATATTTCCGATTGCGGATGCCTTGAAGATCTGACGTACCTCGGCATGGCCGATGATCTTTTCTTCGTAAACGGGATCCAGCATACCCTTCATGGCAGCTTCCACGTCTTCGATCGCCTGGTAAATAACCTTATACAGACGGATATCTACCCCTTCTGTCTCCGCAGTCGCCTTTGCTGTCGCATCCGGACGAACGTTGAAGCCGATGATGATCGCGTTGGAAGCGCTCGCCAGCGTAACGTCGGATTCGTTGATCGCGCCTACGCCGCCGTGGATACATTTGACAACGATTTCCTCGTTGGAAAGCTTCGTCAGGCTCTGCTTGACTGCTTCCACGCTGCCCTGTACATCCGCTTTAACGATCAGGTTCAATTCCTTTAAATTGCCTTCCTGAATCTGGTTGAACAGATCATCCAGGGACATTCTGGATTTGGTCTCTTCCAGTTTCTTTTCCTTGTTCTGCTCGATAAATGCCTCTGCGTAAGATTTTGCTTCCTTATCGCTTTCATGTGCCAGGAATACGTCGCCTGCTTCCGGCACGTCGGACAGACCGAGGATTTCGACAGGCATGGACGGACCGGCTTCTTTGACACGGCGTCCCTTGTCGTCTACCATCGCGCGGACCTTACCGCTCGAAGAACCTGCGGAAACGAAATCGCCGACATGCAGCGTACCCTTCTGAACCAGCACGCTTGCCACAGGGCCGCGTCCCTTATCCAGCTGAGCCTCCAGCACAATGCCTCTCGCCATACGGTTCGGATTTGCCTTTAATTCCATCACCTCAGCAGTCAGAAGGATCATCTCAAGCAGCTGCTGGATCCCTTCGCCGGTCTTTGCGGATACCGGTACAAATACCGTGCTGCCGCCCCAGTCTTCTGCAACCAGTTCGTACTCCGTCAGCTCCTGCTTTACGCGGTCCACGTTTGCATTGGGCTTATCGATCTTGTTGACTGCAACGATAATTTCAATTCCGGCAGCTTTTGCATGGTTGATTGCTTCTACCGTCTGGGGCATTACGCCGTCGTCTGCCGCAACAACCAAAACTGCAATATCGGTCGCATTCGCGCCGCGCATACGCATTGCAGTGAACGCTTCATGTCCGGGCGTATCCAGGAAGGTGATCGCCTGACCATTGATCTGTACGGTGTACGCACCAATATGCTGCGTGATGCCTCCTGCCTCGCGGTCTGTTACATTCGTCTTACGGATCGCATCCAGCAGGGAGGTTTTACCGTGGTCAACGTGACCCATAACACAGATGACAGGCGGTCTGGAAACCATATCCTCGTCTGCTTCCTCATCCTCTTTTAACAGCTCTTCAATGACGTCAACCTTGACTTCCTTCTCGCAGATGATGTCGTAGTCGATTGCGATGTTTTCCGCGTCTTCATAGGAGATTTCCTGGTTCACAGTTACAATCTTGCCCTCCAGGAACAGCTTCTTGATGATGGCTGCAGGCTGCATCTTCATCTTTTCCGCCAGCTCTTTGATCGTGATGTTGTCGCCGACGGTGATTACCTTGATGGTCTCTTCCGGTTCAACCGGCTTGGGTTCGGGCTTGATAAAGCGTCCTGCCTTCTTTGCATTTTTCAGTGCTGCTGCGCCGTCTTCTTCGTAAATCGCGTCTCTTCTCGATTTCTTGTCGCGCTCCTGCTGGTTAAGACGGCGATCGTCTCTGCGCTTTTCCGTATCCTTTGCCGGAGCTTCTGCTGCAAAGCCTTTGCCTGCTGCCGGCTTGCGGAATCGATTGTCCTGCCGTCCATCGCCGTTCTGAGGGCGTCCGCCATTTGAACCAGGACGGTTATTGCCCGCACCAGGGCGGCCACCGCCTGCAGGACGATTATAGCCCTGATTATCTCTTGCACCGCCGTTATTACCCGGACGGTTCTGGTCTCTTCTTGCTCCATAACCGGATGTCCTTTCCTGACCCTGACCATCTCTGCGGGCAGACTGGTTTCTGTCACCGTTTCTGTTATCACGGTTGTAACCGGGTCTGTCTCCGTTTCTGTTGTCACGGTTGTAGCCAGGTCTGTCTCCATTTCTGTTGTCGCGGTTGTAGCCAGGTCTGTCTCCGTTTCTGTTATCACGGTTGTAGCCGGGTCTGTCTCCGTTTCTGTTTCCGGAATTTCTGTTATCGGAACGATCTGTTCTTTCGGTGCGGTCTGTTCTTTCAGTGCGGTTGTCGCGCTGCTCGGTTCTCTGAGGGCGTTCCATGCTCTTCTCCAGACGTTCCTTTGCCGCAGCCTCTTCTTTTTTCTGTGCTTCGATTTCAGCTGCCTTTGCTGCACGTTCTGCTTCTGCTGCAGCCTTTGCTGCCGCTTCCTTGGCCGCACGCTCTCTGCTCAAAAGCTTCTCATCCGGCATAACGGGCTGGGAAGGCTTAGTCAGGGGCTTGATCAGCGGTCTGCTTTCCATACGCATGCCATTGTTGTTTCTGTTACCCTGACGGTTCTGACTTCCTCTGTTTCCATCATTTCTGCGCCCGTCATTTTTTGCACCGTTTCCATTATTATTTCTTCTGTCATTGTTTCCGGAATTGCCGTTCTTCATCCGGCTGTTCTGGGGATTGTTCACTACAATGATCGTCTTTGCTTTTTTATGTGCCTTTGCCTGACTGTCCTGTCCTGCAACTTCTTTGTTCATATCCTGTTTATCCGTTGTCTGTTCCTCCCGGCCCTCAGCCTGTACTGCCGCAGTCTGCGTCGTCTTTTCTGCCGTTTCCGCTTTCTCCACCTGCGCCTTCCTTTCTGTCTGCGCTGCCTGCCCTATCCTGCTGCTGTCCTTTTGATCGGACGGCTCCTTATTTGCAGCTGCGAACTTCTTTTTTACCCATTCTACCGCATCGCCCTCGATTGAGCTCTGCGCTGCCTTAACGTCCACGCCCTTTTCCTGTAAAAGGTAATGACGTCTTTGCTCTTTATTTCAAGCTCCTTTGCGAGCTCGTGCACCTTTATTTTTGCCATTCATTTCCCTCCGTCTCCTTCATTTCCGTTTCCAGATACCGGTTTAAGGTTTTGGCAAACCCGGCGTCTGTTACCGCCAGGGATGCACGCATTTCTTTTCCCATCGCATGTCCCAGCTCTTCCTTCGTCCCGTATTCATAATACGGTACATGATAAAAGCTGCACATGTCCCGGAAATTTTTCTTTGTATTCGCTGAAGCGTCTGTGCCGACGATCACCAGTGCTGCGGTTTTGTTCTTGACAGATTTTTCTGTCATGAACTCCCCGCTTGCCGTCCGTCCTGCTCTCGTCGCAAGCCCCAGCAGGGAAAATACCTTATTCGGTTTCACTCTCACCAAACTCCTTTTCCAGGCTGTCGTAAACCTCATCCGGAATACTCATCTGGAAGGAACGCTCCAGTCCGCGGTTCTTTCTCGCCTTTTTCAGGCAGTCCAGACTTTTGCACAGATAGGCGCCGCGTCCGTTCTTCCTTCCCGTCGCATCCAGCACGATCGGTCCCTCCGGCGTCTTGAGCACGCGCATCATTTCGCGCTTGTTTTTCATTTCGCCGCAGCCCACGCACTGTCTCATGGGGATCTTTTTATTCATCGCTGCCCTCGCCGTCTTCCTCGGCTGCTGCAGGCTCCTGTGTATCTTCCAGTGCTTCCTCAGCGCCTTCTTCGTAATCGTCCTCGTACTCTTCTTCCTCGTCGTCATATCCGTCATCCAGATAATCCTCGTAACGGAAGCCAGGAGCATCCTTTGCCTGTGTCTCGCTCTTGATATCGATCTTGTAGCCGGTCAGACGCGCTGCCAGACGTGCGTTCTGTCCTTCTTTGCCGATCGCCAGGGACAGCTGATAATCCGGTACGACTACCTTTGCGGTGCGCTCGTCGGGATCTGCAAATACTGCAACGATCTTTGCAGGGGACAGCGCGTTCTGGATCAGGTTGCCGGGGTTTTCATCCCAGTTTACGATATCGATCTTTTCGCCGCGCAGCTCATCTACGATCGCATTGACACGGGAACCGTTCATACCGACACAGGCGCCGACTGCGTCTACGTTCGGATTGTTCGACCATACTGCGATCTTGGTACGGCTGCCAGCCTCACGGGCGATGCTCTTGATCTCTACAACGCCGTCGCGGATTTCTGTTACCTCTTCTTCAAACAGACGTTTTACAAGCTCCGGATGGGTACGGCTGACTAAAATACGAGGTCCCTTGGGAGTGTTCTTTACTTCAAGAATATAAACCTTAATTCTCTCGGTCGGCTTGAACACTTCGCCCTTTACCTGCTCACTCTCGTTTAAGATTGCGTCCGCCTTGCCCAGGTTGATGCTGATGTTGCGGCCCAGATAACGCTGTACAACGCCGGTTACGACGTCTTTTTCCTTTTCGAAATACTGATTGTATACAACGCTTCTCTCTTCTTCCCGGATCTTCTGCAGAATGACATTTTTCGCATTCTGTGTTGCAATACGGCCGAATTCTTTAGACTTAATCTCCACATGGATTATGTCTCCAACCTGCGCTCTGTGGGAAATCTGCTTTGCATCCTCCAGAGCGATCTGCAGGCATTCATCCTCCACGTCGTCCTGTGTCGGAACAACCTCTTTCTCCGCATAGCAGAGAAAATCACAGGTATCCCGGTCGATTTCCACCTTTACATTATCCGCTTTGCCGAAATGCTGTTTGCAGGCTGTGAGCAGGGAGTTTTCGATCGCTTCGAACAGAGTCTCTTTGCTGATCTCTTTCTCTTTCTCCAGTACATCCAACGCTTCCTTTAATTCCTTATTCATTTCATCCTCCATTCCGCTGCTTTGTCGTCTGTTTAAAAATCCAGCGCCAGACGGATCAGTGCAATCTCTTTTCTGGCAAATGTCATTTCCTTTTCTGCTGTATCAATCGTAATGCTGTCCGCATCGTAGCTTTTTAATACGCCTGTAAATTCCCGGCATTTATCCACCGGCTTATACAATCTGATTTCCACTTCTTCGCCCAGGCTCTTTTCCAGATGCTTATCCTTTTTCAGCGTCCTGCCCAGCCCCGGTGAGCTCACTTCCAAAATATAGGCGTCCTCGATAAAATCGGCTTCATCCAGTTTGTCGGACAACGCGCGGCTTACTGCCTCGCAGTCACCGATGTTGACGCCGTCCGGTTTGTCGATGTAGGCACGCAGATACCAGTCGCTGCCTTCTTTCACATACTCCACGTCGTAGATTTCCACGCCGTTTTCCTCCGCGATCGGAAGCAGAATTTCTTCCGTCTTCGCTTCGTATGTTTCTCTTTTTGACATTCCTTCACCTTCCTTATTCAGTTGTCTGTGTTATACCAGCGCGAGATTCGCTTCGCGGAGCTCGCGCTGATTAGCGGTCGTCAAATATCCATTCGTGCAAGCACGATGGATATTTTCCTCGTCGCGATAACAAACAAGAGTGGGTTTTTGCCCACTCTTGCTCCAGTAACATGTATCATCCTCTTTACTCTAACATGTTCCAGACTGGAATGCAAGGGGTTCCGGCAAAAATGTTGCAGTTCACCCACTCATAGATGTTTGTGCAAGCACAAATCTATGCACAGGAATTTTCGAGGGAACTGTAACGCAAAAACCGGAATCCTTTACGAATTCCGGTTCTCGAAAACAGCTAGTAGGGGAATCGAACCCCTGTTTTCGCCGTGAGAGGGCGACGTCTTAACCGCTTGA
>OLXV01001060.1_pt1 | contig 14188 bp, 5 predicted proteins | sample 1673481 | NCBI WGS metagenome assembly OLXV01 (sample SAMEA103958113, study PRJEB25191) | human gut metagenome
GTGGCGAATTCAAGAACTGTTCGAGAAAAGATGTGAAAAAAAGCGGGGCAGCCACTATAAATTGACTGTCCCGCCGTCCGTTATTTCACGGAGCGCTTTTTCTTTTTGCTTACGACCGTAGTTCCGGTCACAATGCCGCCGCTGATGAAGAGCAAAGCGATCCAAAGAGCCAGATTACTTGTGTCTCCGGTCTTGGGAGAGTTGGCCTCTTCTGCCAGCTTTTTGATCTTCTCAGCAAGCGCGTCAACCTTGCCCAGAGCGTCCTTGCCGAGCATAGCTTTCTCGTTCTCGGTAAGCCCTTCAAGGAGCTTCTTTACGCGGTCAAGCTCGCTCTTGTCGCTGAGTTTTGCGTCGTCTGCCGAGGGGAGCTTGCCGATCTCCTCAGCCGCCTTTTCGGCATTGCCGATAGCCGCAAGCGCCGCTTTCACGGTTTCGAGCCTTGTTTCAAGGTCTTCTTGCTCTTTGTCGGTATAGTTGCCGTCAAAGTCACGCAGAGCACCTTCCAGAGCTTTTTCCGCTGTCTCAAGGGCTTCCTTGTCTTCAAGCTTCACATTGTCCTTGGTGATACCGTCAACCGCCTTGATCTCATCGGCCTCGGCAGCGTCCTTCGCCGCAGCAATGCGGTCAAGGAGCGCACGTGCCGTGCCCTTCAGAGCTTCAAGCGCGGCTCTCTCTGATTCCGTCAGGTTGTCGCCGTCAAGCAGCGTGTCAATGTCGAAGATCAGCTTCTCGACATCCGCCTTGTCGGCGCTCGTCACCTTGTCGATGTCGTAGCCGTTCACGGCATCGGTCAGACGGGAGATTTCGTCTGCAACATCTGCAATACGCTTATTCAGATCCTTGCATTTTGCAGCCGCCTCGGTCAGCTTGTTCCACTCATCGTCGGTGGATTCGCCGTCGTCAAACGCCTCGGCGATGTCGAGGATTTGTCTTTCGACAGAGGATATTGTCTCTGCGTCGCTTGACTTGACATTATCTGCCGTGATGGCGGAGATAGCATCGGTGATGGACGAGATCGGCTTCATGTAGACCGTGTATTCGGTCACATTGCCCGCCTTATCCTCTGTGCGGATAACATAGGTAGCATCCTTGTCGCCGACAAGAGTGAATACATCTTCGACGGTCTCACCGTTCAGCGTGACCGATGCAAGGTTTTCGTCGTCGATCGCGACCTTTTTGGTCACATAGTAGGTCTTGTCATTCTCGACACCGACGATCTCGGGTGCAGTGGTATCAAAGGTCGCACCGTCCGAGCCGATGAGGGTGACATTTCCGGCGTTGTCCTCGATGCGGACATAGATAACGAACTTATCCATATCCTTTGCCTCAATGTCAAAGTCGCTGTTATCTGTCCAGTCGGTGATTGCGCGAACCTCTTCATCCGTGAGGATTCTGTCGGATTTGAAGTACATCACGGACTTCACACCGGAAGCCTCATCCGTCGCCGTCAGCTTGACATGGACATCGTCCTTGAAGAACAGACCGAAAGTGATCGTGTTGATAAACTTCTGGAACGCCGTGCGCTCGTTGAGCTTGACCTCACCGGTCGGCGCGGTCTTGTCGATCTTGTAGTTCTCCGTCACTGCCGCAGAGATGATACCGGTTTCGGTGTTCTTCACGAAGAAGGTCAATTTGCCGTTACCGGTTTCATCCGATGCGGTAAGGGAATCCACCCACTCGCCGTTTGCCGTGTCGGTCAGGCTGAGCTTGTAGCCCTCCTTTGCCGTGATGATAAAGTCTTTGTTGAGCCAATCATTGGAGTTCACGCCGTATTCGCTGCCGTCAGCCACATACTCGACGATATTTGCCGTAATGCCGCTCGGCTGTGTGAGCGTGTAGTTGCCGACAGTCACGCTGTCGCCGGAAAGGGTAAATGCGGTGAAGCTGATAGCAATGTTTTTACCGATCTTCACACTGTCAAAGGTCGGAACACCGTTTACAAGCGTCAGCATATCACCGTCGACCACGCCCACAAGAGCAGGCGTGCCGTCGATTGCGGCGGTGTTTTTGCCGTCGTACTGCTTATCCTTGACCTTGAGGTCTGCGATCGTCAGCTCCTTGGCAGAGATACTTGCCGTAGTGCTTGCAGGCTGAGCCGCCAGCACATAGTTTGCCGCATCGTCTCCCGAAAGGGCAAAGTCATAGAACGCAACCGTCTTCCCGTTGCCGACATTCTTGTCGTCATACGCCGCCTTACCGGTGACGATATCAACCTTGTCGCCGTCAATCAGTCCGTCGAATGTGCCCTTTTCCGTAATCTTGGCATCGGTGCTGCCGTCATAGATCTTGGAGGTTTCAACAACTGCATCCACAATCTTGATTTCCTTGACCGTGATATCCGCAGTTACAGCATCGGGCTGTGCGGTCAGCTTATAGTTTGCTGCAGCATCACCTTCAAGCGCAAAGCCGGTGAACGTTACCGCCTTGCCCTTGCCGACATTCTTATTGTCGTAGGCAGCTTTACCGCCTGCCACCTTGAGGTTTTCGCCGTCGTAGTTGACGGACGGTGCACCTGCGTTCGTGATCTTCGCATCGGTCGTGCCGTCGTAGATCCTGCTCGTCTCAACCGCCGCGCCGTTGATTGTGATCTCCTTGACGGTGATGTCAGCTGCGGTGTCCGCAGGTTGGGAAGCAAGAGTATAGTTGCCTGCCGCATCGCCTGCCAGAGCAAATCCGGTAAAGGCTACCGTTTTGCCCGTGCCGACATTTTTGTTGTCGTAGGCTGCCGAACCGGTTACGATCGTAAGGTTTTCGCCGTCGTAGTTGTCGGACAGCGTTCCTGCATTTGTGATCTTTGCTTCGATCGTGCCGTCATAAACCTTGGAGCCTTCCACGGTCGCACCGTTAATCGTGATCTCCTTGGCAGTAATGTCGGCGGTTGTGTCTGCCGGCTGTGTGATCAGCTTGTAGTTGCCTGCCGCCGAGCCGGAAAGCTCAAATCCGGTAAAGGATACCGCCTTATCGGTACCGACATTCTTGTTGTCGTAGGCTGCCTTTCCGATTACGATTGCGAGGTTATCTCCGTCATAGTTTACCGACAGTGTTCCTGCATTTGTAATGGTCGCATTCGTCGTACCGTCATAGGTCTTATCAGCAACCTTGACATCAGAGATCGTAACCTCTTTCGGCTGAATCTCAAATTCCATCGTTGAGGAAGCTGACTTGAAGGTATCCGTCTCGGCTGTGGTGATACGGATCGTATACTTTCCGACATTCTTCGGTGCTTCGGTCGTATATGCCGTATCTTCCTCATCCGCTCTCTTGTATTCAAATGTCAGAGCTCCGTCGGAATCGGTATTGAGGGTCGGCTTGCCTATCGGCTTTCCGTCATAAATCTTTCCGTCGCTCGGCGTATGGTCGAGCATCGGAGCCTTCTTTTCGACGGTCAGCTTCATAACAACATCTGCAGGAGCATCATTGCCGGAGTTGTCCGCATAATTTTCACCCATCGGCTTGATTGTCAGGCGGATAGTATATTCGCCTGCTGCCAACGTGCGAAGATAGCTGTTTTTCAGCATAAGCATGCCGTTGGCAAGTAAGGCATAGTCTGAGCCAGCACCGATTTCCTCTGTACCGTTATAAACCTTAGCAACGAAGTTACCGTTCAGATTCAGCTTGTAAACCACATCGGAATCGGTAGTCTTTGTAAAGGTCTGTGCCCCGGTGACCGCCTCGGCATCGGTGTAAACCACCATGCCGTCGGTGTTGACAACGGCAATATTGCCGCTCTGATCCGTCACACGGACATAGACGAACGTCTTTTGGTTCGGCTCAATGCTGAAATATGCCTTAAATGCATCATTGAGATCAAGCTCAGTCCAAGAGCCTGTAATGGCGTCCTTATCGGCAAATGCGGTTTCGGACAGGAGGTATTCGACCTTTTTGATTCCGCTGCCGAAATCGTGAGCCTTCACTTCCACCGTCTGCGTCTGCTTGAAGAACAGCCCGAAGGTGATTCGGTTCAGGAATTCCTTGAAGCTGTTTCCGCGAATGCTGACCTCTACCTCGGGTGCGGTAATATCCGCAACGCCCTCAACGGTAATAACGAGGTTTTCGCTTACATTTCGAATCGCAAAGGAAGCGCTGTTTGCATCAGAGTCCCACTCGTCAAGTTTATTACCGTTCACAAGTACCTTAAAGTCATCGGTCTTGGAATAGCCGTTGTTGAACTGCACGATAAAGCTAAAGCTGTTGCCGTGTCTGACAGTGAGCCCGTCTGAAGAAAATAGCGTATAGCCTGCGCCGGTGGGCAGCGTGACATGATAGGTCTTAAAGATCCCGAAGCGGAAGCTGACCGTGTTGCCCGCAACGTCGGTCGCCGTGATCAAATGCGTCTCGTTGTCCGGCTCCATGGTATATTTCCCGTTGACGAGCGTAATCTTCTCGCCGTCCAGCCACACGGTGAAGTCGTTTTCATCGGTAACGGTGAACTCCAGCGAGCCGTAGTGATTATTCTCCGAATCAATACCGGAAATGACCGGCGCTTCGGTGTCGACAGCCTCCACATAGCCGCAGCCGCAGAGCTTTTCGTGAGTGGAGGTTTTCCATATGCAGGTATGGGTGTGGTCTACGACCTGTACAGGTCCTGCGATACCGACTCTGCCGTCAATAACCTCATCGACATTCATATCCTTAAGAGCCTTACCCTCTGCAAGACAGTCGATAAGATGCTGACCGTTAACGGTGATATTGGTAAATTCGCCGCCGCTTAGAGTGAAATCAACATTATTTTCAGCTCCGACCTCGGCATATGAGCCGCCGGAAACGATAAGCTTACTGCCCGACTCTGCCGTGAGCTTTTTGTCAAATGTGCCGCTCACAATTTCAAGCGTTCCGCCCGACTTCACATTGACGGTATTTTTGTAAGTACCGCCTGTCGATTTAAGGCTTCCGCCGTTGTTTACGGTAACCGTTCCTCTGACGGTACACTTTTCCGCCTCGGCGTTGCCGCTGATTGAAAGATTACCCGGTATTTCACAGGAATTAAGCTTTAAGCTGCTTTTACCCGTAACAGCACCGGCGAGCTTGCAGTTTCTGAGATCCCCTTCGCCAACGCAATTGATCGTGCCTGCAAAGTGAGTTCCGAACGCCGTCAGCTTGCCGCCCTTGGCGCAAATGACATTTCCGGTGATCTCGCCGCCGCCGACGGTAAGGTCAGCGCCTTTAGCCACATTCAGCGCACCGTTTATTTTGCGGTCGGTCGCATCCAGCGTGAACTCGCCGGCCTTGACCGCCACCTTTTCGTTTACATCAGCCAGCAGCTTCAGCGTGCAGCCCTTGTTCGCGTCGGTCTGCGCCGCCGCAAGAGCGTCCGCAAAGGTCACATATCCGCTCGTTTTGCCATCTTTTACAATAGCCGCCGCAAGGTCGCAGTAGCACTGGGAGCACTTGTTATACTCGTCATAGCCCGGGTGCTCGCACACTGCCATAGTGATTGTAAAAGTATTTGAATAGAGCACATAGCCGTTGTATTCCAGCTTGATGCGGTATTGCCCGGAATCCTCCGTAGTGAAATCCCAGAGATTAATGCCATCCTGGAAAATTCTTGTGGGTTTGACCGTGTTTGTATGCACGACCGTTCCGTCTATCCTTTCACCGGTAATGGCGATGTCCCCTTTTGACGGATAACCGCCGCTGTATAAAAACGTAAAAATGGCCCACTTTTCGTAGTTCGGCATAGTGAGATAGTAGATGTCGTCACGAGGCTGACCATTGAATTTCAAAGGCGCCGACACCACAGAGACATTTCTGATATAGCACGTGGTCATCGTGCCGACCGTATCACGCACAACATCGCTTTCGTTTGCATACCGGTTGTCTCCGGTTGTCAGTTGATAGGCGCGCTCCTCGGCAAGATAGCTCAGAGGCGAGACCGCCTCGGCGCTCTGCGCACTGCTTACCATTTTGAAGCTGCCGCCCTCAAGCACAAGGCTATCGGCGCCGTAGGCTTCTATTTTGTAGATTTCCGTAAAATCGCCGCCGGAGACCGTCAGCTTTCCCCTGACCTCGATCGCTTCCGCGCCCGTTTCGCCGACGATTTTGCCGCCTCCGACGGAGTCGGAGATCGTGAGATCACACTCGACACTGACCGTCAGATAGCTGCCCTCCACCGCTCCGACCGTCAGCGTTTTTCCTGCAAGGTCAAGAGTATACGAGCCTTCGGTAAGGGCGAGACGATAGTGTGATACCATGGAACTCGTGCCCGCAACGGTAATATCCTTCAAAAGCTTCACGGTGCAGCCGTCGTTCTGCTCGGCATAGCGGATAGCGCTTTCAAATGTTTCAAACAATTTTGTTGTTCCGTTTGCTTCAACAGAGAGGAAAAACTCCATTCCGCAGTCGGGGCAGATGCCGTCACTACCGATATCTGCATGATCGCAGGCAACGATGGTGGCATCTTTCAGCTCCGTTACCTTTGCCTGCTCAAGAGTCAGACCTTCAAAGCGGTAGCCCCTGGCGAGCAGATCGGCACAGGTAAGTCCTTCGATATCGACGATCTTTACCTCGCCGTAATGTCCGCCGTAAAGCGCGGTTTCTCTTGTGTATGACCAACCCACATCAAGTTTGGAAATGATAAGCGATTCAAAGGAACCGGCGTTGACCGTCAGTGTGCCGCGCTTATGTTCCAGCTTTTGGAAGGAGCATTCGCCGTCGATCGTCAGCTGACCTCCGTCCACCATGACATCCGCATTCATAGCACCATTGCCTACGAACGTAATATCGCCCGCGACATAGAATAGGGCAGCCACGGAATCAGGGTCAACACTCGAAGGATTAGAAATTGTGTAGCCGTTCAAATCAAATGTCAATTTTTTGCTCGTACTGCCATACGTCCCGGCTCCAGACATTTTTTCAACATTTCCGTAAAGCTTCAGGTAGAATCGGTCGAATCTATTCTCATCCACTTTACGCATTGTCTCATCCAAGCCGCCGCCTGATACAAACTCTTCCTCGTTATTATCATTGCTGCATTTGATCAATACGGCAGCCTGATATCCGCAGTATGCGCATACGCCGGTCTCCTCGTCAAAGGAGTGCTCCTTGTGCACATAGACCTCAACCGTCGAAATATTGCCGGCCTTGTCGTGCACCTCAAATGTGATCCACCGTTCGGTGCGATCGGTATCCGAAGCAGCCACAAGAAAAGGACTGCTCCATATCTTATCCTTTTCTCCGTCTATCGTTCTATATGCTGTGTCAAAATTATCGTCGATAAAATTGATTTGTGTGTCGCCGCAGACTTCCGCCCGCTGACCGTTTGAATATCTTTTACTTTGACCGTCAGCGTCTACTTCTATAACAGGCGGCGTTGTATCTATTACAAAGCCGTCGGTAGAAATATATTCTTCATTTCCTGCAAAATCATTAAGTCTTGCATAAACTACATAACGGCTGTCATCGGAAATGTCAATTTCACCTTTGTATTCCGTAAAGGCTGAGTTCTTAACTGTCTCCAAACTCAGCTCGGTATTGCTGATAAGGTATCCAATCTTTACCGCATGCTTTGTTTCATCATATCCTGCCTGACTGTAGCTGTCGTCACTGGCAGTGATTTCCACCGTAACCTTTTCCTTATAAAACAAACCGAAGGTTATCGCATGGATAAAGCTTTCCCACCATGTGCGCTCTTTGATCTCGATCTTACCGACAGGTTCAACAGTATCCTGTACGAAATCGCCGTACTCGGCATGGCAGAGGGAGCAGACAGCCTTCTGGAAATAGCTGGCCTCCCGGTCGTTTTTGCCGCTGTCATGGGGGCAGGCGTAGCCGCACTGGGCGCACTTGCCGTCCACAAAGGTGTCGTGGGTGTGGGGCTTGACCGTGCAGGCTTCGCCATAGCTGAAGCCCACGGTGAGCACCCCGTCGGTTCCCCTTCCCGACCAGAGGTCTTCATCCGTGACGTCAATATACCGGCCGTCTTCTTCAAACAGCATGCTGCCGTCGGCGAAAATAGCCTTCACCGCCGCATAATCACGTACCTGATCATCAGGAGCATTCGGGTCGCCCTCGTAGATGTAGGAGTAGGAAATTCCGTCATTCAGCGCGGCCTCCATGATCTTCAGGACAGGCTGTGCCGCCGAGGTCTTACGCTCCACGGAGAGCTCGCCGTTGAAGGTACCGCTGAGCACCGTAAGGCTGCCGTCCAGCAGGAGGGCCGCATGGGTATGGCCCCCCTGGTCACCCCGTCCGCTGGTCAGCTTCACCTTCTCCAGTGTCACCGCACCGCCGTCAATTTTCAGGGCGTTGGCGGTGTCAAGCTCGACTTTCCCAGAGTTATCGCTGAACGTATTGGTCAGTGCGCCGTTCTTGACGGTGATATCCGCTGTGCCCTTCACGGTGAGCAGCTGGTTGGTGATCGTGCCGCTGATGGTCTTGCCGCCGAGATCCAGGGTAAACTTGCCGGACCCGGCAATGATACCGTCTTCCGCCTCGCCCAGGGTCACATCGCACAGCAGTCTCAGGGTGGAGCCGCTGTCGGCCATGGCCGCCGCCCACGCGTCAGCGAAGGACTCGTAATTTTTCGCCGTGCCGTCCGCCCGGGTCAGTACGGCGGTGTAGATCTGCCGATGGCAGACATCCTGGCACTTGCCGTCTTCGCCAATGGTGGTGTGGTGGCAGGGCATGCCGCATTCCTGGCACTGAGTCTCGCCCTCAATGTTCACGATGAACCAGTGGCTGTGTTCGGCGATATAATATGTCTTGGTCAGGCTCGTCTTGCCGCCGGCGTACTCCGGCATCTCCCACTCCCTGTCGAAGTAGGCGTAACCGTCCGCCAGCAGAGCCTCCACGAAGCCGCCGTCCTTCCGCTCGATCTTGTCGAACTGGCCGCCGGACAGCCTGGTGTTTGTTGTTTTATTAATGGTCAGTGTGCCGATCTTGACATGCTGCCAATAGGCCGTGTCCTCGATGGCCAGCGTGCTGTCGATCTCACCGCCGCCAAGGGTAACGGTGCCGATCTTACCCTGGCCCTTCAGAGTCAGGGTCCCGTCCTGCACAGCAAAGTCGATCTGGCCCACGGATCTGCCGCGCAGCTCAATGGTGCAGGAGCTGCCCGGCGTCACGGTCCCCGTGATGTCCTGCAGCAGAGTAACGGTATTGCCGTTTCCGAAATCGCTGTTCTGCAAGGACTCCACATAGCGCACAGCGCCGTCCTTGTCGGTGATCTTGCCGGCGTACAGCTTGCCGCAGTAGTTGCAGTAGCCCTTGACTTCATTCACGGCGCTGTGTCCGCATTTCACCACCTCAAGGTCTGCAAAATATGTTTTCGCGTCGAAGCTCATGCCATAGGGCACCAGTGCGCCGGCCTTACCGGAGGCTGTACCCTTGTTGTCCTGGAAGGCATAGCCTGCCTCCAGCATGTCGGTGATGGCCACCGTGCCGGTGCCATTAAAGCTGATGGAGTCAAATTCGCCGCCGGAGAGCTTCACATTTTTCAGACTCTCGGTATCGGTGGCGGGCAGGACCAGTTTTTCGAAAAAGCCGCTCTGAATGGTCACGGCAGCATCGGTGCTGGTGACTCGGACAGCCTTAATACTGCCGCAGTCCTCCCCCACCGTTACGGCACCGTCCGCCGCCTCCACGGTGATCTCATTCATATCGCCGTTTTCTACGGTGAAGACGGCTTGAGCCCCGCTCACGACGATCTTGCCGGTACCGAACATAACGTTGCTGTTCAGATCCAGCCTGATGTTGTTCGATTGCACATACAGATTCGTCTCACCCAGATCATACCTGGGTTTAAGCAGCGTAACGGTGACCTGATCGCTCCGATTGGGCTGGAGGGCATCCCACGCCTGGGTGAAGGAGGTATAGAACACCGGGCTCGCGCCCTCAGCGCTTATCTCCGCCTCCAGCTGGATGCCGCAGACCTCGCACCTTCCCATGGCGGTGTCCACCCGGTCATGCTTGCACAGGGCGCCGCAGGTGGTGCACTTGCCGTCTTTATAGGTGTGCTCGTGGTCGGCAACGACCTTGACGTTTTCCAGCGTCAGCACATCAGCGCTGACCAGACTGCCGTCCTTGCTGTAAAACGCGCAGCTGTCGCCCAGCAAAGAGCCCATCGTCAGCTTTTGATATTCGCTGAAGGGCGCCTGGGGATCGGTGGAGATATACTCGAACTCACCGCCGGTGAGGTCGATCTTACCGCTGGTGACCAAAAATCTCAGTGCAGAAAAGCTGCCGCCGCTGATATTCAGCGTACCGCCGTTTACTCCCCAAAATGCGGTTTCCGAGCCGTGGCTGCCGCCGGTGATGTTCACCGTGCCGGTGCCCAGATCCAGCTTCTGCACCGAACCGCCGGAGATGTCGGCAGTGGCGTTATCGTCCCATCGCAGAGAAAGCACAAGACTTTCCACCGTGCCGCCGGTGATATGCACTGTGACGGCAAAGTCCTCCGCTCTCAGCTCCTCCACCGTGCCGCTGTTCAGTGTCAGCGCACCGCAGTACATAGTGAGCAGTCCGATGCTGCCGCTGCCGGTCACGGTCAGTGTGCCGGCCTTGTCCTTGACTATCTCGCCCTCTTCATCAAAGCTGACGGAGCCGACATCGACACAGTTAATGCTCTTCCCGTTCAGATCCAGGGTGACATTGCCCGTGATAAACGGCATGTCTGCCGGATCCTCATAGGTTAGCGCATCGATGTCCGACTGCAGCTTGATGGTGCTGCCGTCGTGCTGATTGGCGTATGCAACCGCATCCTTGTAGACATTAAAGGCGACCTCGCCGCCAGATGTAATGACGGTCGCCGCGCCTCCGTCCGCAGCAAATACCGACAGCGGCACCATGGAAAATACCATGATGACCGTCAGCAGCACGGAAAGTATCCGCTTTTCAAGTGTCATGTTTGTGTTCATCTCGTTACTCCTTTACACGCATCTTGCAATCGCCGCAGAGAGGACCTGCGGGGAAACAGGCTTTTTATGAAAATACGCACAGCCGAGCCTGTAGGACTGCGCGCCGAATCCGTTATCATTCGAAAACCACAGCACCGGGACGTTTTTGCAGACGCTTTTGGCGGCGATCACGCCCTCCATGCCGTCTGCGCCGTCCATCGCTATCACGATGCAGTCCGGCGGGCTTTCTCCGAGTCCTGTGATAAAGCTGTCATAATCCGGATAGCCTGTTACCTGCATTTTACGGTAACGCAGGTCCGGCAATGCAGTGACAGAGCACATAAACTCATCTTTGTCCGCCTCTGTTCCGTATAGAATCAACCTCATATGGCACCTCCTTCACAGGCATACTTATACATAGATATCATAACTGATATCGGGAATTTCCGCAATCGGTTTGGCGCAAGCGGTCAAAAAAGGACTCAAGCGGTAATCATTTAGGGATTGACGCTTTGTTTTTTCACAATTGTATGGTATAATAAATGCAGTTGAGTAGTACCCGACCGTATAGCATAAAGAGGAGTTTTGGTTTTGAGAATCGCAATCGTTGACGACGACATACGGATGTATGAATGTCTGCAAACTTATTTTGGAGAACTGCTCGGTTCATCTGCCGAACTTACATATTTCAAAAGCGGAGAAGATTTTCTGCGGACTTGGCAGCCCGATGCTTTTGAGTTGATCGTACTGGATATTTTCATGGACAAGCTCACCGGCATGGATGTGGCAAGGGAAATACGCAAAACGGACAGCGATGTCCGTATCGCATTCGGCACCACAAGCAATGAGTTTGCCAGCGAGAGCTACGAGGTAAATGCCTGCTACTATCTGCACAAGCCGTTTGACCGGGAGCGTGTCAAAGCAATGCTTGACCGCATCGATCTTGCCCAGGTCGAAAAGGAACGAACAATACAACTGCCTGACGGCAAAAGCGTCGTACTGCGCGATATCATTTATGCAGACTACGCCGCACATTATACGACGCTGCACTGCAAATACGGCAAGGATATTATCCTGCGGGCAAACCTTTCGGAGATCGAAGCGCTGCTTTGCGGCTATCCGTATTTCTTTATCCCGTCGAAAGGGCTGATCATCAACTTTCACGAGGTCGACGCACAGAACGCAGACACCTTTACCATGAGCAACGGCAGCCTTATTCCCATCAGCCGCCGCAAGGCAAAAGAGGTGACGGATGCCTATTCATCTTTCCTGTTTGAGCAGCTGCGTAAAGGAGGCAAACGGTGATGCCGCCTGTTTATCGGTTCATTGAGATCATCGTATATTCGCTGCTGAACTTTCTGCCGTTTCTTGCCTTGGCGCTCTATCCGTTCCGGCACAGTCTGCGATTTTCAAGAGGCGTTACCGGAATTCTGATCGGACTGCTGTCTGTCATTCAGGTGCTGCTCGGCGCATGGGTCAGCTTTGTTCCCGGAAATCATGCCGCAATCGCCAGTGCGCTCAGCACAGCGCTGTATGCCGCTTTCTATTTTCTCGCCGTGAAGAAGCATTTCGGCAAAACGCTTTTCACGTTGCTGATGATCTCCAATCTTGCCAACTTCGCCGTGATTTCCGCCAAATGCATTGAGGGACTTTTGTTTCCGGCACTGGCTGTGCAGAGCTACCGATGGTCGTTTTCGCTGATGCTCTTTGCCGTGGAGATCATTCTCTCTGTGCCGATCTTTCTTTATATGAAGTCCGTATTCACTCCGGCAGTAGAAAAAGAACCGTCCGGCTTTGAGTGGCGGTATTTGTGGCTGATCCCCGCAACATTTTATATTGTATGGTATTTTGCAATATACAGCGTTGTCTCCCGTTCGGCGCTGGAAATTGCGCTGCGTCCGAAGAACACTCTGTTTTTATTTATCATCAATGTGGGAGCAATCCTGATCTACTATGTCGTGACCCGCCTAATTTTGGAACAGAACCAAACGCTGGAGCTGAAAGAGAAAAATCATCAGCTCTCTATGCAGGCGGTGCAATATGAGAATCTGCAGGAAAAAATCACCGAGGCCCGCCGTGCCAAGCACGATGTGCGGCATCATATCTCGATCATACGCGAATATGTGAGCAAGGGAGAGCTTGACGCACTGCTTAGATATCTCGACGGCTATAACGACAGTCTGCCGGACGATTCGCTCATTCGTTTCTGCGAGAATCCCGCCGCCAATGCCGTATTGCTTTATTTCGCGCAGCAGGCGAAGGATAATGATATTGACTACATCGTCAACGCAGAGATCCCCGGGAACATTTTCGTTTCGGATACCGATATTTCCGTTCTGTTCGGCAACCTGATCGAGAACGCCATAGACGCCTGCAAAGAGGAACACGGCGATGACCGAAAGATTGATATTCGGGCAAGGCTCAAAGGCAGCACCCTTTGTGTCACAGTCGATAACACCTTTACCGGAACGCTCCGGCGCACAACAGATAATGAATTTCTCTCGACCAAACACAAGGGACGCGGACTCGGCACACAGTCGGTAAAAAGCATTGCCGAGCAGTACGGCGGTGTCTGCCGCTTTGAAGTAAAGGACGGTATGTTCTGCGCCTCGGTAATGTGCAATAAAAGATAGATATTCAAAAAGGCACAGCCATCGAAATGATAGCTGTGCCTTTTGCTTTATAATTCTGTTTACTTATTGACGGCATCCTTGAGAGCCTTGCCTGCTTTAAATGCCGGAGCCTTAGCTGCCGGAACGGTGATCGCCTCGCCGGTACGGGGATTCTTTGCGGTTCTCTCTCCACGCTCACGGGTTTCAAAAGTGCCGAAACCGACAAACTGTACCTTGTCGCCTGCAACAAGCACTTTTTCGATCTGTGCGAGGGTTGCATTAATGATGTTTTCTGCGTCTTTCTTGCTTGCGCCGGCAGCCTCTGCAACTGCAGCAACAAATTCTGTTTTGTTCATATCTGAACCTCCAAAGTGTATTTTCAGCGTATATTGCTATATTTAATATACCATATTTCGAGCTGTTTTGCAAGAACGGATGTTGCATTGAGGTAGTGTGCTTAATTTAATCATCACTTTTTCAATTCCGCTTCGTCTCCCACATCGTTGCTCTTTGTGATTTTATAAGTTTGTGTCATCGCGAAAATATCATAGATAAAACATACCCGCCGTATTGAAAATCATATGCAAAAGTACCCGCTAGGGACATTAAATTTCAAAAACAAAACCGTAGAAGCCCTTATATATCAAGGCTTCTCCCGTCTGAAAATGACGGATTCGTGCTTGTCCTTCTTGATTTTGCCTTCCTTGATGAGCCGCTGCTTTTCCGCCCGGATACGCTCCAGCA
>OLXV01001074.1_pt1 | contig 14040 bp, 9 predicted proteins | sample 1673481 | NCBI WGS metagenome assembly OLXV01 (sample SAMEA103958113, study PRJEB25191) | human gut metagenome
CGAAAAACCTGGCTGCCTAGCAGTTGGGAGCTTTATTGTGGGCCAAAGCGTAGCCTAAAAGGAGTGATTTCTGGTGTTGGTTCGTACCAAATCATCAATGCTCAATAATGCTGTCGGGGTCAGAAGTCAAGGGTGAAATGAACTATATTTTCCCCCCTTGACATCCACCCCCCTCGGTGTTATGATGCCAACGAGACGGCAGCCGGACAAGCTTGATGCCGCCTCGAATAATTTTTGCTCTATTTGCACCCTGAATGTGGATCACACAGAGTTTGGGATTGATCCGAGGATTACGCCATGAACAAGACAAAAGATATGACCGTAGGCAGCCCCACCAAAACCATCTTCTTTTTCTCCGTACCCGTCTTGCTTGGAACCCTATTCCAGCAAATATATAACATGGCCGATACGATCATTGTCGGGCAATTTTTGGGTGAAGACGCCCTTGCTGCCGTGGGGGCGACCGGAAGCACTGTATATCTTGTAATTGGCTTTGCTTCCGGCCTTACCCAGGGCTGCGGTATTTTAGTCTCACAGGCATTTGGCGGGCACCGTCTGAACGAACTAAAGAAGGTAGTTGGCACAGCACTCTTGCTCACAGTGGTGTTTTCAGTTATCCTCACGATTCCTACCGTTTCTTTTAGCCGCCAGATTCTGTTAGCGTTGCACACCCCTTCGAACGTACTCCTCTACGCACACGAATATCTTCGCGTCATCTTTGGCGGTATCCTGTGTACGATGGCCTACAATATTGCAGCCAGTATCCTTCGCTCTTTGGGTGACAGCCGCACACCTTTATATTTCCTCATTTTGTCGTCATTCTTGAATATTGTTTTGGATATATTTTTTATCGCGACACTACATATGGGAACTGCAGGCGCCGCTTGGGCAACGGTGTTGTCACAGGGAATTTCTGCACTGCTATGCTTTTGGTACATGTTTCACAACTACAACAATCTACGTCTCAGTATCCGCGATCTGTACCCCGATCCTTATCGGATTCTGTGTATGATACAAAGCGGCATTCCCATGGCTTTAAACCAAACCGTTACTGCGTTTGGAATTATGATTCTGCAGAGCGGCATCAATCAATTCGGTTCTTCCGTAATGGCGGCCTATACTGCCGCTTCTAAGCTTGAATCCTTGGTGATGCAACCTATGATCGCACTGGGCTCGGGCATTTCTACGTATTGCGCACAAAACATAGGAGCCAGGAAAACAAAACGCATTTTTGTTGGTGTACGCAGCACGATGCTCCTTTCCCTTGGTGCTGCAATTCTGGGTATGGCTTTGTATGGAATTGCCTCCAAAGCCATTCTGCGGATATTTTTGAGTGATCCCTCGCCCGAAATGGTACATTATGCACTGCAATATCTCTACACAAGCGTGTGGTTCCTTTTATTTTTGGCATGGATTTTTCTGTTCCGCAATGCTTTGGTTGGGCTCGGGAACGGCCTTATCACCATAATTGGTGGCGTGGCCGAGCTTCTTTGCCGTTTTTTGTGCATTCATTTTCTGCTTCAACCTTTCGGTTTCTGGTGTATTTGTCTAACCAATCCTATTACCTGGATCGTTGCGTGCAGCCTTTTCTGCGGATTTTATTTTCGTTGGGAACACCAGCAAAAACATTGCTTAAAAAGTGCGAGATGATCCATCTCAGAAGATTATCGGGGTCTCTGCCAGTGGATTCTGTCTGAAGGAACGTCTTGGCAATCTCCGCAATGTCATCGACCAGAATTCCGACGAAATGCGAATCGCCATGATCGCCATGCAGGATGAACAGTTTGCCCATCAGACGTTTATGTCTGAACTGTGTAACCATAAACACTTCTTCTCGAATCAATTCCGGCCATGCCACAGGATCGATTTTAAGGCACCATACAGCACATTTCAGTGCTAGATGACAAAGAGTTTACAAGAAGCAAAAACGACGTTACCACAGCCCTCCAGGCATCACGCAATGCATCGTATTCCCATGCAAGGTATATTGGATTGACCGGAGAAAATACCGACGTCTCTGTACAACTTTGAAAAAGATGAGTTGAAAACTATAAGCCTATTGTGTTGCGGAGCAATCAAGCGTTTCGTTTTGTAAATGAATCGTGCATACAAAAAGCAGACCCTTGAGTCCAAGGGTCTGCTTTTTGTATTTGCGATAGGGAAGAGTATGGACGGGTTACGCAGGTATCGATCCGGGAGATTCGGTTTCCAAACACCCACATCCGCTGGGCTTTTCGCGGATTCGTATGGCTTTTTATTTGTGGGCGGGCTCATCGCCGACTGGACATTCTCTCCCCATTTGGCAGCCGCTACCGAATGATTCGTGAAGGATTAATTGGTGGGAAGTTCGCGATAGGTCATTCTTTCAAAATCAGAATAACCACCAGCGTCCTCTCCATTGCCGGAAGCGTATAACCCCAGTGTACAGCCGACAAAACCGCCGGCATGTTCCGTGCTTAAAGAGCGCAGATCAATGTCGGAGATAACCGGTTTCCATTCACTATTGCTTTGGTAAAGAACACTGGCCACAAGCCCTTCTACGCGCAACTTCAGTTTGATGGGGAGTGCAGCCGGCAGATCCATTCGCGCCAAACAGCTGTCTTTACCATCTTTGCAAAGAGAAACAACAAGTTTGACCCCCGAATCCTGGGGATAGCACTCTGCCCGCAGATGATTTTCGTTGCTTTGAACCATGGCAATACCGGCGCAATCACTCTCTTTGCAGAAATGCGGGATAAAGCTGGTTTCAAATTCGCAATTCCAGTGTTGCTGACGCAGCGCGAGGTATGCAGGCTCACCGCAATCCTTCAAGCTGTCGCAACGATGGAAAAGACGAACAATATGCTCTTCTGCGTGCAGTTCCAGTTCGTGATCGCGGTGATTGCGCAAAGTCAGCAATTCCAGCGGCAGAGAAGGTGTATCAAACGTATAGGTTTTACATTGGGGCACGTCGTCAGAAGGCTGCCCCTCGTAAGGCAGCGTGACTACTTCTTCAAGATGACCGACCCCCGCATTTACAACCGGCCAACCATCTTCCCAGGTGACCTTTGCCAAAAAGGTTTCACGCCCCAACAACGTGTACCCTTGGTTCGGCCGGCAAGCCAATACAACCATATACCAGTTGCCGTTTCCGTCATCCACTAAGTCGGCATGACCGACGCAGGTAACAGGATATTGGGCTCCCAAATGGCGATGCGTCAGAATGGGGTTGCAGGGGCAGTACTCGTAGGGACCAAACACATTTTTGCTGCGCGCGATCATGACGCTGTGGTGGATGGAAGTACCGCTTTCCGCATGCAAAATGTAATAGTAACCGTCCTTTTTGTACAGGTGAGGTCCCTCCGGCCAAATGGCTTTGCGCTGGAATCCGGTAAGTACAATGGTGGCATCGGGCTTTAACTGCATCGTGTCCAGATCCAGGGTTTGAATCCAAATTTCGCAGTCGCCATTGTAGCGGTACCCGGCAGAACGCGGCCGTTGGCCGATATAATAGCAGGTACCGTCATCGTCAAAAAAGAGACTGGGATCAATGCCGCCGGTAGACTCACCCAAATAGTAAGGCTCGGACCAGGGGCCGCGCGGATCTTTTGCAGTGACGATAAAATTTCCTTGGTCGGACACGTTGGTGGTAATCATATACCAGGTGCCCTTATGGTAACGAATGGTAGGGGCAAAAATCCCCTCGGAATGCTGACAGCCGGACAAAGGAACCTGAGAATCACGATCGAGCACATTGCTGATCAAATTCCAGTGGACAAGATCTTCGCTCTCAAAAACCGGCACGCCGGGAAAATACGCAAATGTCGAATGAACCGTATAGAATTTGTTCCCTACCCGGCAAATCGAAGGGTCGGGAAAGAAGCCTGTCATGATAGGATTTTTAACGGAAAGCATAGAAAACCTCCAGGTATAAAGGGGTGATATTCTGCATGCAAAAATATAGAGCTATGGCCGCTGCATCCAAGAGGAAAAACAGATGCAACGGCCATAACTATTAGAGGGTGCCGCCGAACTGACTTTTCGGATTACAGGCACTGGAAAACAGGGGCGAATGGCAGGAAAAGGATTTTACTCTTTTACACTGCCAATGGTCATGCCGGATACAAAGTATCTTTGCAGGAAGGGATAAAGCAGAATGATGGGAAGCATCGTCACCACAGTAGCGGCGGAACGCACGGTAACCGGCGTGACGGCTGCGGTAGCGGTGTTGCCGCCGGTGGTGGCACTGCCGCTTTGCTGCATGACAGAGGAAAGAAGCTTCATCAACTCATATTGCAGGGTCGTATACTGGGTGTTCATCCGGTTGTACAACATAGCATCGAACCAGGAGTTCCACTGTCCGACAGCTACGAACAGGGCGACGGTGGCATACACCGGCTTGCACAGGGGCGAGATGATACGGGTAAAGATGGTGAAATCGTTGGCACCGTCAATCATGGCGGATTCTTCCAGCGCGCTGGGCAGACCTTCCATGAAAGTGCGCATAACCAGAACGTTAAATGCGCTGACCATGCCCGGAATGACGTATACCCAGAAAGAGTTGGTCAGGTTCATGTTGCGGTACAAAACCAAGGTGGGGATCATACCGCCGTTCACGTACATGGTGATGACCCAGAACAAAGACAGCTGGGAACGGAACAAAAAGCGTTTGCGGCTGATGATGTAGGCCAAAAGTGCGTTCGTTACCAGGGAGAAGATGGTTCCCAACACAGTTCTGGCCACCGAAACCACTGCACCGGTGAGGATGTTCTGCTGATGCAGAACCGTTTTATAGTTCGAGAGCGTAAAGATGCGCGGCCACAGATGGATGCCACCGCGTACGGCGTCGACACCGTCGTTGAAAGAAAGCGCCACCGTGTTCAGAACAGGATACAGCGTAATGGTGACGAACAAAACCAGGAAAATGGTATTGCAGGTAACAAAGACTTTGTCCATGGTGGATGATTTGATTTTCATGTGTACCCTCCCCTTAGAACAATCTGTCTTCACCGGCACGTTTGGCAATCCAGTTTGCGCCGAGAATCAGAATAATTGCAACGACGCTCTTGAAGATACCGGCTGCAGTACCCAAAGAATAATCGTTCTGGCTGATGCCCCAGGTCAAGGTGTAGATATCAATGGTTTCCGAAACACTCTTGACCAGGCCGTTGCCAAGCAGATACTGGACTTCAAAGCCTGCATTCAATACGTTGCCAACATTCATGATCAGCAGAATCATAATGGTGGACTTGATGCCAGGAAGCGTGACGTGCCAGATTTTGCCCCACCGGCCGGCACCATCCAAAGTGGCTGCCTCATACAGGCTGGGATCGATGGAGGTAATGGCGGCCAGGTAGACAATGGCATTCCAGCCGGTTTCCTTCCAAACATTGGCAAATGCAACGATTGGCCAAAAATAACCCGGATTGGCGAAGAAGTTGATGGGCGAATCCAGAATGCCCAGGTTCACCAGCAGCTCATTGATGATACCGGTGGAAGACAGCGCATCGTGCAGAATACCGGTGACAATGATCCAGGAAAGGAAGTGGGGCATATAGGAAACCGTTTGAACAAGCTTTTTGCCGAACATGTTGCGTACTTCGTTCAGCAGGATGGCGAAGATAATGGCCATTAAAAAGGTGGTCACCAGATTGAGAACGCCCATGGCCAGAGTGTTACGGATATCACGCAAAAAGACTTCGTCAGAGAACAGGAATTTAAACTTATCCAGTCCTACGAATTTAGATCCGAAGAGGCCGTCTTTGGGTTTGTAGTTCTGAAAGGCCATTACCCAGCCTGCCAGTGGAACGTAATAAAATACGATGCCGTATACAAAAAAGATAGCCGCACAGACCATCAGAAATTTCTGGCGTGAAATCTCTTTCCATGTAATACGCTTTGATGGATTTTTCATTGGCGAGTCCTCCTAAGGAACGTGTATGGCGAATCATGTGTTGCAAACTAACGTTTAAGGAGCTTGCGGGTTGAATGCATTTCATAAAAAAGTGGCCACAGCTACACCGTGCAACCGTGGCCACTTGTATGTGTCAACGTCTATGTCGCCTGCAATAACGGGCATCAAAGACCGGCACGGCGCTCAAGCTCAGTTTGCATTTCTGCCAAGAAATCCTGCGGATTGGCTGCGTTGTACGCAGTCATGTATTCATTCCAGGTGCTTTCAAAATCAGGCGCCATAACAACTTTGGGCAGCCATTCGTGTTTGACTTCGCCCATCTTGACCCAGGCAACACCACCGGGGGTTTCGGTAGTCATTGCATTGGAGTAAGAATACATCGGGAACCAGGGGCCCTGTTCTTCTTCCACAGAACCGATCATATCAACGTAGCTGTCTACGCCGTAGGCATCAAACAGTTTCTGCAGCGGGGTGGACAGGCTGTCCAGGAATTCGCTTGCCTGCTGGTCGGGCTGCATGGCGTTTTTGCCGTCCCGGCTGGTGCCCAGCCACTGCGGCATGTAGGAATAGTTGCACATGTGAGAGGCCTGATAGGCGGGATCCGAACACTGCATCCGCATTTCTTCGGTGCGGTAATACAGGCCGTTTTCATCAACCAGGTAATCCTCACCTTCAACGCCCCAGAAGCGAAGATCGTGGATTTCCTGATCCAGCAGATCGTTCATAAACTTAAATGCACCGTCAATATCGGAGCAGCTGGTGGTAACGGCCACGCCGCTGGAATTGTTCAGGGTATCGGCGTAGTTGTGCCAGCGGTTTTCCATTCCTTCGTCAATGGTCAGGCCCAGCGGAACGTAGTTGCAGCCCTGCTCGTCCAAACCCTGCTGTTTGAAAACATCATTGACATTGTACGCGAAGTTCCACCACTGGTCGCACATGCCCAGCACAGCGCCGGTGGAAAGCTTGGCGATGTATTCATCGTAGGTCTGGGTGGCGAATTCTACGTCCACGTAGCCTTTCTGGTATTCTTCGTTCAATTTCTGGAAATACCGCTTGGCAGTGGGCGTGGTATTGTAGTCAACCACCTGCATCGTATCCTTGTCTACAATGACAGAGCCGTCGTTGGGATACCCATCAAGGAACTGGGGTGCATTCTCGATGCAGAAATAGCGCCAGTCTTCGCAAAGTGCCGTGTAGGGAATGTTCTTGGTACCGTTTGCCATGGTGGGGTTGGCATCGGCATAGCTTTCCAGCAGATCGAAATACTGGTCCAGGGTTTTGATTTCGGGGTAACCGGCCCATTCCAGAACACGCGCCTGAATCCAGAAGGCTTCATCGTTATGGGTGGTGGCACGATCTTCGCCATAGGTGTTCTGGAATACGTTGGCCCAATAGATTTTGCCGTCCTCCTGGCGGAAGTTGTCCCACTCTTCGTCGGTGTACATCTCTTTCAGGTTGGGATACTTTTCCAGGTAATCATCCCAAGGCACCAGGACGCCTGCATCGTAAAGAGACATCATGGCATCGCCGCCATTGATGAAGTCCGGATACTCACCGCCCGCGATGATTGTGCCGATGGCTTCTGCGTCGGTCTGGCCGGTCAGCCAGGTCTCTTTCAGTTTGGCACCGGTCTTTTCGGCAATGATGTTCATAACATCGTTGTCATCATTGATTTCGGAACCGGGCATTGCGGTAAACATCGTAAATGTTTTGATCCCATCGGACGATTCATTAGAGCCGCCACATGCCGTTAAGCCCAGCAGCATGACCGCGGACATACTTGCCGCAAATGCGCGGCGCCACAATTTTACTTTCATAATTGGCCTCCTGTAGATAGATTTTCCGCCCTTGCGGGTTTCCCTGATTTAAGTATATATACCAAAAATGTTTTACACAACCGACAAATTCCAGTAAAAACCCCTGAAAATTATAGCTTTGCAAATTCAACGGAAGAGGAAATCGCGCTAAACAGCGAAACAATGATACAAAAAAGACAGGCAGTCCCCCATCCTTGAAGTATTTTGGAAGGCAACATGCCTGCACTTTTGCTTGGCTTATCGTTGTTTTTTAAGAATGCAAAAAACGAAAAGCAAGTGTATGATTATTCTGGTGTGAATTATTTCCCGGGAAATTCAGAATGTGGTTTCTCGGTTTTGCTCTTCCGAAAATGGGAAGGCGTACAGCCTTTCAGCTCGATAAATTTGCAAAGGAAATAATCCACATCTTTATAGCCCACATCTTCGGCAATGCGGCCGATCTGCTTGTTTGTGTACAATAGCTGGCGGCACGCTTCGTTAATACGGTAAGAACACAAATAGTTTTTAAAGGACTGTCCGTATTTTTTGCGGAAGATTTGCCCCAAGTATGCACTGTTGATATAGTATTTTTTGCCCAAGCCCTGCAACGTCAGGTTTTCCGAGTAGTGTTCCTGGATTTCCTTGTCGATAGAATCCAAAATATCGATGGAGATATTTTTTCGCAGAAGGGAAAGGTAGTCTGCATACTCGCGTGCAAAGCGGAACAGATGCTGTCGGCTCCCGCGGGAAATTCCTTCCCGGAAAGACTGCGCGCTGATAAATTGCAGCATTTCCTTCTGGTTGGCTTCGTTGTCCAAATTGGATGCAAGATGCATAAGCCGGAACAAAAGATAATTTAAGTTCAGGTTGATATCTTTGTCATGTACGCCACGCTGCTGCATTTCGGCAAACAAATGGTCTATTTCGGAGCCGATGCGTTCCTGCTCATTCAGTTCAATGGCGGTAATCAACTGATCCAGGGTATCTTTGCACAAAACGGCTCTTTCTTGCGGAACCGATAACTCTTCCTCGTAATAATAGATCGATTTTTGCTGGCGGAAGGCGCAAAGGTTTTTCAGCCCGCAGACGGTATCATACGATTCAGAAACAGTGGTGATATCGTCCACTTTTTTGCCAACCAGAAATCGCAATTCGTGTTGTGTCGAAACACCCAATTTCTTATAAAAATCCTGGATATACTGTGTTTCGGAACAGCCGGCATTTCGGGCAAGCGCACCGCTGTAAACAAAAGCAATCCCATACCCAACGCGATCCAACGAAGCGTCACAGAAACACCGGCTCCGGTCCTCGCCTAAAATTTGCACACAGCTTTGGTACAGGTCACGCTGCACCATACGGAAGTGGTTCTCATCATCGTCATCTTCGTTGTCCGAAGAATGGCAAGCGGAAATTTCAATGTAACGAACGCCGTCCGAAAAATCCAGATGCTTATGCAGATAATCCACGCCGTTGGGATCATATTTGCCGAACAGCAACGAGATCAAACACCGGGCCTGATAGGCCAGTTCGTACTGCTCCTCCATTTTGCTGTTTTGCGAGATGTTATTGTATTTGCTGAGAATGGATAACAGATCTTGCTTTTCCACCGGTTTGAGAAGATAATCGATACACCCGTAACGCAGCGCTTTTTGAGCATAGGAAAACTCACTGTATCCGCTCAGAATCACGAAACCGGCGTTGGAAAGATTCTCCCGGCGAACAGTTTCCAGTAATTCAAGTCCAGTCATTTTTGGCATCATAACGTCGGTGATGACAAGGTCAACGGGTAACTTTTTTATGTACTCCAAAGCCTCCTGTCCGTCGGACAAAACGGCAGCCACTTCATAGCCTGCGGCGTTCCAGTCAATCAACGCCTGCAAACCTTGCGCAATAAACTGCTCATCATCTACGATAATAACTTTTAACATGTCACTCCGCCCTTATTGCTTTGTTTAGAGGGAACCGAATCGAAACAAGTGTTCCAATGCCCGGCTCGCTTTCCACCGAGAACTGTGCAGTATCCTCCGTCATCATGCGGATGCGCAGGCAGGTGTTCACCATGCCTACGCGTCCTTTTTCTTTTAACATTTTCAGGCTGGCGTTGCGCATCCGGTCTTGAATACGTTCTACCTCGGCCTCGTCCATACCGCCACCGGTATCTTCAATTTCCATGCAAAGCGCATCGTCTTCTGTATACACGCGTACAAAAATCCAACCGGGAAAAGATTTTGCTTCAATACCGTGCACACAGGCATTTTCCACAAAGGTGGTAATGGTCAATTTCGGAACCAGGATGTTCTGGCAATCTTCCTGCGCATTGATTTGATACGAAAGGCGCTCCCCGAAGCGATATTTTTGCAAGGACAGGTACGCTTCAACAAACGCCAGCTCACGCTTAATGGTATTGGAATCCGAGGACCAATCCACGTTTTGGCGCACCATTATGGCCAATTTCTGTATCATATCGGCGGTTTCTTCTTCTTTTTTCAGGATGCTGTGCATACGGATGCTTTCCAGTGCGTTGAACAGAAAATGGGGATTGATTTGGCTGTATAAAGCCATCAGCTCTGCGTTCTGCCGGGCAATATCCATCTTCTGCTCTTTCAGTCGGCATCGGTAGGCGGTGTCAATCAGGCTGTTCATCCGGTCAGCCATGCGGTTGTAGTTGTCCATCAGACTGCCGATCTCATCTTGACCGCTTGGCCCGGAAATCTTGATCAACACGTCGCTGTCTATCTGGTTGAAGACTTTTTCCAGACGGGAAAGACGAGAAGTAATGGAATTCTCCAGCAGATTCATCAAAAGCTGCGGGGGAATAATGTTCAGGATCAGCAGCAGGATCAGGATATGGATGTTTTGGCGAATCAGGGCTAAAACGTTGCCGCTTGGTTCCATCACATAGATGTCCAGATCTTCCCCGTAAAGGGTAAAATGCTGGGACAAGCCTACCGAATCAGACGGGGAGAATGTGTCATAAGGCTGCCAACGATAATTGGGCATTGCGTTCGTAAGCAAAATCCGGTTACCGCTGCATACATAAACTGAATCGTTATACCCCATGTTCTGGAAATCGCGGTCCAGCGTGCTGTAATTGATTTCAATACACAAAAGGCGCTCCGCCTTATTGCTGTAAAGGCCATTCATCCCACGTAAAAACAACACCTGGCGCCCATCTGTTTCATCATAAGAAAAAAGAAGCCGCGGGCTGTAGCCATCCGCAGTATACTGCTGATACCAGGGCACCTGCGAAACGGTGGATAACCGTGCAAATTCACTGCCGTTTATCAGGGTTTCATTGTCTGCATACACCCGTATGACAGAATTTGTGATCCGGGAAACCCCCTGCAGCAAAGAATTGTGGATGTATTCTCGGTAACTTGAAAAATAGTCCTGGGGACTGGCATATTGCCGGCTCACAAAATCCTGAAGGGAGTTATCCATATACAGGCTGGTAGAAATCAGCGCGGAATCTTCTGTGGCGGCGGAAAGCATCGACTGCACTGATTTGGCTATTTTTTCCATCTGGTGCAGCTGCTCGGCATGCTCGTTCTTGGTTAATGCATGTAAAATTACAATATCGGTCAAAAATATGGGGATCAGAATACATAAAAAATAAAGATATCTAAGTTTTTTCTTCAGGCTTAAGTTATTGAGAAAACTTTCCAGCTTGATTCTGACATGATGAAACCGGTTCATACAAAGCTCCTTACCGGTGAATGTTGCAAAATGACCTTGCTATTTTTAGCGGTGCAAAGTATAATGCCAATATCAGTATAATTCAGCCGCAGAACCATTGTCAATCAAATAACAGATTGAATAGTGCACAATCTGAATCGCTGTTTTTTGTGAATATTTACATCCTGAAAAAAGGAGGAGAACTCATTGAGAGGCGTTTTTAATCCGGACAGCCCCATGATGCGCGCCCTGGGCGTTGTGTGGGATCTTATTGTCCTGAATCTGCTGTTCCTGGTTTGCTGCATTCCGGTGGTCACCATTGGCCCTGCCATCACGGCTTTACATTATGTCACCACAAAAATGGCGGGTGAAAAAGACGGCACTCCGGTGGTCGGCAATTTTTTCAAGTCATTCCGGGCAAATTTCCGCCAGGGCGTACTGATGGGAATTCTTTTTGGGGCCGCAGGGGGATTTCTGGGCTATGATATCTATCTTCTATGGCATTCCGGGAATTTCCAAAACAGCATCTTTAAGATTTTGATTCCCGTGGCAGCAATCGCTTATATGATGACCTTCGTATATGCTTTCCCGCTGCTTGCAAGATTCAACAATACGGTTTTAGGTACCATACGGAATGCGTTTATCATGTCTGTGACCTCTTTGCCCCAAACCTTTTCCATGTTGTTGTTGATAGGCGCATGTGTAGCACTTACCCTGTATACACAGACCACATTGCGCTATGGATTGTTTTTGTGGTTTGCGCTGGGGTTCTCTTCGATCGCTTATGCAAATGCATCTGTTTTAAATGGCGTTTTCATGAAGTGCTCAGAGCAGTACTCTTCTCAGATAAATCAGGAGCAGTCTCAGGATACTACGGAGAATTCAGACGGCAAAAAGTAACCGTTTGACGGCATAGAAAAAAGCAAAAGAGCGCGGAAGTCATCTCCGGCGCTCTTTTGCTTTGGTCTGGAAATCAGGCTTTCAACGTAAAGGCAGCAACGCTGCATGCGGGCAAGAGGGAAGCAAAGCTGTTGGTACCAACAGTTATGTTTGTCAACGGCTTCGGCTCGACTTGAAGGGGATTATCGAACGTATTGTAGGCAGCCGCGCCGGCACCATCGCCGCTAAGCACCTGACCGGTGATGGAAGTAAACTTGCTCAGGCCATCCCAGTGAATTTCAACAGGCACAAGGGCACATTATACCGTTGCTTCTTGCGGGAACCAGATGCGGTAATGCCCGCTTAAAGCAAGCAGCGCAAAAAGATACAGGCAATTGTCATAATAACGCCGCGGTCCGGAACGGAGCGGAGTGCTAAAGAACCGGCGGAGCCATTCATCCGCGCAGGCGTCATCCAGAATCAGGGAACCCTGCGCAATGGTAGCCAGAAGCCCTACAGGATGCAGTGCATTTCCTTCAACGGGTGTGCCGTCGATCAGATAGATGCCGTTTGTTTGCCCGTGTTCCTTTTCTTCAAAAAATTGCTGAATATGTGCAGCTGTTTCTTGGGCCCAACCGTCTTTGTCCCCGAACCATTGGGCATCCAAAGCAATGTTGCCCAACGTGCGGTATGCATCGCTGAAGAACCAGTCGTGACGGTCCGGCTGATCACCCCGATGCGGGCGGCCGTCGTACTCGGCATATTCGGCACTCAAACCGGTACGGGCGTGGCAGGCTTTGCGCAGGTACTGGCGGCTGGCCGCTGCGGCTGCATGCCAGAAAGGACGGTCGCATTCGTCGCTCCACAGAGCAAAAAGTTCATAGAAATGCGGCAAATGATAAGAGGGATCGGTAAATTCACAGTTGGGAATGAATTTGATGAGATGGTTTTCGGGGTTCCACATGGGAAATCCGGAACCGGCTTCTTCGCCTTTGTGTACACATGCGTGCAAGATGCGCCGTGCCCAGGAAGCGTAATCCAGTACTCCTTCGCCGGAACCCCAGCGGTTGGCCGCAAAAAACAGGGACATGGCAAAAAATTCTTCGCCGTCAGGGGCGGGTCCATCGGAATTTTTGCTGCCGTCAGTATGACAGGACCAGGCAAAATAGCCGGCGTTTTCCCCTTCGGTGAGGTACATGTGGGTCACGACCCATCGCCACAGGCAGTCGAATTCCTTCTGGCGATTCATTTGTACGCAGAACATCATTGCGTAGGACATGCCCTCGGTACGGACGTCATGGTTCCCCGTATCCTCTATGTACATCATGTCAGGTCCGGCACAATGGCAAAGGCGAACCCCTTCCGGACCATAGAACATCTCCTCAAATGTGCTTTCCAGCTTGTTGTCAATTTCGGCCTGCGAATATCCAAGCCGTTCCAGTCTGTTCAAATATTGCCCGTTATAGTAGGCACCTTCCATAATAATTTCAGCTCCTTTTGAATCGTGTAAGGCGCAACCGATTTACTCGGTCTGCTGTTCTTGTAACTCACTATAGCAGTTTTTCGATTGCATGGCAAGCGCAAAAATGGTACGGGTATGGCGAAAAGCTGTCAGCCATTTGAAAACTCTCTGGAATACAGCAATAAATGAGGAAGACTGTTTCATCCTACATCTTTTTCAAGAATCAGAGGAACAAACAGAAACCGCAACATTCGCCTATCCTTATTTTTCATCATGGTTCTCTAAGGCAACACCGCACAATTCCCGCCTTGCGGCTTAAGCACCGCTCCGGCAGC
>OLXV01001084.1_pt1 | contig 13967 bp, 14 predicted proteins | sample 1673481 | NCBI WGS metagenome assembly OLXV01 (sample SAMEA103958113, study PRJEB25191) | human gut metagenome
TATTTTCAGCCTCTTAACTACATTCTTGTCATGTAACCAGCGTGCTCGAGACGGAGAACTCCATCCGCAAAATCATCCTGCTGCCCACCATGGTGGAAGTGCTGTTGAAGTATAAGAGAGAAGAATGTGGACTCTCTCGTCCCCAGTGAAGGAAGATTGCCTCATCGCGCTGGATGTCTACACTCACATTACCGATGACATGCAACGCACCATCACTGCCAACATCAACCATTGCACCGGCAAAGCAGCGCCGGACCGCTTTTTACAGCGGTAAACGGCATCCCGCCGGCGTGGGTCGTCCCGAAGTGGGACTGATCACAGAATGGCTGACCACCGCTCAGGCCGCAGGTGCAGTAGAGATACTCCTGACCGGCATTCAGATGAACCTGAATGGGCGTTTCTGCCGCGATGACAACGTCGGGCTTCTTTTCCATACGGAGTCACTCCTTTTTATCACAGCTCCGGCAGTCCGGGCAGAGCCCCTCCACAATGATCCGGTGGCGGCTGACCCGGTATCCGGTTTCTTCCTCGATCTGCAAATCGATTTCGTTTCGATAGTTCATGGGAACATCAATCACCGTGCCGCATTTCATGCAGATCATGTGATAATGCCGGTCGGTTCGGCTGTCGTACCGATCGGCACCGGGGACACGCACATGGCATATTACCCCATCCTCCGACAGACAGTTGAGATTTCGGTATACCGTTCCCCGACTGATTCGGCTGTCAATCGCATTTACGTCTTCATAGAGCTGCTCGGCACACGGATGGTCATGGTGCGTCTGCACGGCGTTCCGAACAATTCTCCGCTGTCTGGTTTCTCTTCGCTGCTTCATTTTTGGCGTCGCTCTCCTCTCGAAACCTCAGCTTACCAAAAAATCGCGCGCAAATCAATGCGAAAATGACCAGCAGCGTTTTTGCAGACCCCGGCGCAGGTTTTAGTCGATATAAACCAGCGGTTTGATCAGATCGCGGGGCTTGTTGCGCATCAGCATCAACGCGGGCTCTACACTGTCCAAGCCGTGGAACGTGTGGGTGATCAGCTTTTCCGGATGGATCCGGTTCGCCGTGACCAGACGGGCAAGCCGTTCTGTGCGAAGCCGTCCGCCGCACATCAGGCCTCCGTTGATCCGCTTATGTCCCATGCCGCAGCCCCATTCGACGCGGGGAATCCTCACATAATCGCCCTCGCCCAGATAGTTGACATTTCCGATGGCTCCGCCCGGCTTGAGCATGCGGATTGCCTGATCCATGGTATCCACGTCTCCGCCGGCGACAATGACCTTGTCCACGGGGCCATGGTTCATGTCCAGAATCTGCTCAACGATGTCTCCGTCGCGGTAATTGACAATCTGCGTGGCGCCATATTCCAGCGCCAGCGCAGCGCAGTTTTTCCGCGAGCCAACTGCGTACAGCTCGGCGGCTCCGCGAATGGCGGCGGCGGCGACTCCCATCAGACCAACCGGACCGATGCCGATAACAGCAACATTATCGCCGAACTGAATGTCGGCAAGCTCCGCGCCGTGAAACCCGGTGGGAACCATGTCGCTAAGCATACAGGCGGCGCCCAGATCCATTCCTTCCGGCATCAGCGCCAGATTTGCGTCTGCCTCGTTCACATGGAAATACTCGGCAAAGACGCCGTCCTTGAAATTAGAGAATTTCCAACCGGACAGCATGCCGCCGCTGTGCATGGCATATCCGTCCTGTGCCTCCGGGGAGCCCCAGTCCGGTGTGATGGCGGAAACCAGAACACGGTCGCCGACCTTGAAGTGTTTTACCAGATCACCGACCTCCACGACCTCGCCTACGGCCTCGTGACCCAGTATCATGTTATGGCGCTCGCCGATGGCGCCAGCCCACACGGTGTGGACATCCGATGTGCAGGGAGCCAGTGCCAACGGTCTGCAGATGGCATCCGACGGACCGCAGGCCGGAATCCCTTTTGTGACCCAGCCAGTCTCGCCGATTTTCAGCATTGCAAAGCCTCTCATGGTCTTCATGACGTGAACCCTCCTTAATTTTTATTAGGAATAAATCCTAATAAAAATTATAGCGGAACAACGTTTCTTTGTCAAGACGGCCGGCACTCCGCCCCCACTACGAAAACAGATCCAGCAGGTATCCGTACCCCTCGGCCTCCATCTTCGCGTAGGGTACGAAGCGGAGAGAGGCGCTGTTGATGCAGTAGCGCACGCCGTTGGGGGATTCCGGGTCGCCGGTGAACACGTGGCCAAGGTGTGAATCCCCGGCACGGCTGCGAACCTCCGTGCGGCGCATGCCGTGGCTCAGATCCTCCAGCTCCACCACGGCAGGCTCCTCGATGGGCTTGGTAAAGGCGGGCCAGCCGCAGCCGCTCTCAAACTTGTCCGTGGAGGAAAAGAGCGGCTCGCCGGTGACGATGTCCACATAGATGCCCTTCTCGAACTGGTTCCAGAACTCATTGCTGAAGGGGCGCTCCGTGCCGCTCTCCTGAGTGACGCGGTACTGCTCCTCCGTCAGCTTGTCCCGGATGGATTCCGCGGCGGGCTTTTGGTAGTCGCCCGGATCGATGCGCAGTCTGGAGAAAAGTTCCATCTCGGCCTTGGGGATATGGCAGTAGCCTTTCGGATTCTTCTCCAGATAGTCCTGGTGGTACTCCTCGGCGGGATAGTAGTTCTTGAGCGGGCCGATCTCCACGAAGAACTTTTTGCTGCGTCCCCGCTCGATCTCCGCGATGCGCTCCACCGTCTCCTTCGCGCTTTCGTTGGTGTAGTAAACGCCGGTCTGATACTGGCTGCCCCGGTCGTTGCCCTGCCGGTTCTCCACCGTGGGGTCGATCACATAGAAATAGGCCAGCAGCAGGGCGTCGAGACTCACCTGCCCGGGGTCATACTCCACCCGCACGGTCTCCCGGAAGCCGGTGTTCCCTTTGCAGACGGTCCGATAATCGGCGTCCGCCTCGCAGGTGCCGTTGGCATAGCCGCTCTGCGCATCAATGACGCCGGGGATAGACTGCATCAGGTGCTCCATGCCCCAGAAGCAGCCGCCCGCCAGGTATATGACGTTTTCCGTGGTATCCATATACATGTTTCCTTCACCGGACATATCAGAGGACTGTCCGGTCATTTCCTTCTCGTCCGTTTTCTTCGGCATATTCTTCTGCCCGGCAGCGCAGCCGCTCAGCAGCAGCACCGCGGTGAGCAGAAGGGGCAATGCTCTCCGATACATGGTGAAGTCCTCCTTTCTGAGGAGATAAATCCGTTTGTCAGCCCATATCGGCGGCAAGAGTCTGGTCGATGAGCTTCTGCAGCGTTTCCATCTGCGCCTTGCTGGTGACGGCGCCCACGATGGGATCGCCCACGATGTTGCCGCTGCGGTCAACCACATAGGTGGTGGGGTAAGCGAAGATGTTTGCGGTGAACATGCCGGCCTCGCTGTCGGAAGCGAAGTACACATTCTGATAGGTCGCGCCCTTCTTCATCAGCACATCCTTTGCATCAGAGATCGCCGCTTCGTCGCCATCCAATGTGAAGGAGTTGATGCCGATGAGAGAGCCGCCCTTTTCGGCGAGCTCCTTGCTCAGCGCTTCCAGTTCGCCCAGCTCACCCACGCACGGGCCGCAGGTGGTGAACCAGAAGTTGACAACCGTAACGGCGCTGCCGGAAAAAAGCTCGTCGCTCGTCACATCGTTCCCGTCCAGATCCTTGCCCACAAAGGAGGGGAATTTCTGCATGCTGCCGCTATCGGGGAGCATGCTGGTATCGCCGGAGATGTTCATGCTGCCGTCCGCGGGCACGCTCATGGCGCCGTCAAGGGATTCCTGCGCCGCCTCGGGGTACTTTTTCTCGATCATGGTGAGCTTGCTTTCAATGTCGCGGATCTTTTCCGCCTCGCCGCGGATCAGCTTCAGCTCGTCCGCCGTAAACTGGTCCTTGGCGGATTCGATGGTGTCCAGCAGGAAGTCGCCGTAGTTTTTGCCGTCCTCCTGCATGGTCATGCCCTTGTCGGCCGCCATGAAAACCTTTTCCCAAAGCGCGGTGTTCTCCGAGAGGATCGCGTTTTCCTGCGCCATCAGCTCCTTGTGCATGGCGACAGCTTCCTCGGCGTTTTTGGGCTCTCCGGTCATGGCGTCGCCGCTGCCTGTCTCACCCTTTGCGCCGCACGCGGCCAGAGACAGCACCATCATCACTGCCAGCAGCAGCGCAATACTTTTCTTGACATTCATTTTGTTTCCTCCGTTTTTTGTTTTATTTGATTTATTGTACCCGGTATATTCTGCTCGCCCGTTCCGAAGCCAAAGCGGAAGCTCACGGCGTTTGTGGGACAGGCGCGGACACACATTCCGCAGCGGATGCACTCGGTATGGTTGGGCGTCTTCGTCACATCCACATCCATCTTGCAGGCTCTGGCGCATTTTCCGCAGGAGACGCATTTGTTCCCATCTACCTTCATCTGGAAAAGCGATACCTTGTTCAGCAAGGCGTAGAACGCGCCCAGCGGGCAGAGCCATTTGCAGAACGGGCGGTAAAAAAGCACGCTCAGCACGACTACCGAAATCAGCACGCAGAGCTTCCATGTGAACAGCTTTCCCAGCGCCGCCCGAATGCCGGCATTGGCAAGAGACAGCGGGATCGCCCCCTCCAGCACGCCCTGCGGGCAGAGATACTTGCAGAAGTAAGGATCGCCCATTCCCACGTCGTTCACAAGGAACGCCGGCAGCAGAACGACCATGACCAGCAAAACGGCGTATTTGAGATATGTCAGCGGCTTGAGCTTTTTTGTGGAGAGCTTTTTCGTCGGGATCTTGTGCAGCAGCTCCTGAAACCATCCGAAGGGACACAAAAAGCCGCAGATCAATCGGCCGAGCAAAACGCCGAGCAGGATGAGGATTCCTGTGATATAATAAGAAAAGCTGAACTTTGACGACCCCACCACCGCCTGAAACGCCCCGACGGGGCACGCACCGGAGGCTGCCGGGCAGGAGTAGCAATTCAGCCCCGGCACGCAGACGGTTTTCCCCGCGCCCTGATACAGGCTGCCCTTGAGGAAGTTGGGCAGGTGCAGGTTGGTCAGCAGCGCTGCCCCCGCCTGTATCCAGCCCCGGAAGCGGGCCAGAAGCTGCGAGACGCTCAAATTCTTTTTACCCAATACCTACACACTCCAGACATAGTTTGATTGCTTTGCTCAGCACCGCCGCCGATTCGCCCCGCCAGACGCCGAAGCACACCATGGCAACGCCGGCAAGCAGCAGGAAAACCTGCAAGGCCGCTTTTTCTCTGTGGCTCATGAACAACTCTCCTTCCGTTTTCTGCCCCTATCATAGCGCAGGGCAGTTAAATTCCCCGTTAAGAATCAAAACTTAACACAAATCTTATCCATCCCTGATATTATTAGATCAAACGAAAAAGAAACAGGAGGCTTTTGATGCACCTTTTGGTAATTGAGGATGAGCGCGCGCTGTGCGAAACCATTGTGCGCAGCCTGCGGCGGCTGGCGTACAGCGTGGATTACTGCTTTGACGGAGAAAAAGCACTGGAGCTGCTCGGCACGGAGCGGTACGATCTGGTGCTGCTGGATCTGAATCTGCCGGGGAAGGACGGCATGACGGTGCTGCGCACCCTGCGGCAGGCAGACTGGGAGACGAAGGTGCTGATCCTCTCCGCCCGCGGAGAGGTGGAGGATAAGGTCGAGGGGCTGGACGCGGGGGCCAACGACTATCTGGCAAAGCCCTTTCATCTCGCGGAGCTGGAGGCGCGCATCCGCAGTCTTACGCTGCGGCAGTTTACGCAGCGGGATGTGATATTGACCTGCGGGGCGCTGACCTTTGATACGCGCTCGCGCACCGCCGCCGTCAACGGGCAGACCTTGACGCTCACCCGCAAGGAGACGGGGATTTTGGAATATCTGATGGTGCATCAGGGGCGGCCGGTCAGTCAGGAGGAGCTGATGGATCACGTCTGGGACAACAGCGTGGACAATTTCAGCAACTCCATCCGGGTGCATATCTCCGCTCTGCGCAAAAAGCTGCGCGCCGCGCTGGGCTGCGACCCCATCCGCAACCGCATCGGCGAGGGGTATCTGATGGGAGGGGAGGACGCATGAAGCGGCTTTCTTTGCAGTGGCGCATCACGCTGCTGACCGTGCTGCTCATCGGCGCGGCCTGTGTTTCCATGAAGCTGCTGCTCTGCGCCTCCGGGCTGCACTATATGGACTCCATCGGCAGCTTCATTCAGGATTACGGCAGCGCCGCCGTGGAAGGCGATCCGGCGTTTTTCGATCCGGAGCTTGCCGGAATGAACGAGGATGTGACCATTGTCATACACGGCGCGAAGACGTCCTTCTGCACAACGAACTGGTATATCACGGCGGCGGTGACGGTGCTGAGCGGCGTTTTGGCGTATTTCGTCAGCGGCCGCGCGCTCAAGCCTCTGCGCAGCTTTGCCTCGCAGGTGGAGAAGGTGCAGCTGAACAATCTCGCGGATATGAAGATCGACGAGGACGTGCTGCCGGAGTTCCGGCAGTTCAGCCGCTCCTTCAACCAGATGCTGGAGCGGCTGAACAATGCCTTTGCCGCCCAGCGGCAGTTTACCGGCAACGCCGCCCACGAGCTGCGCACGCCGCTGGCGCTGATGCAGGCGCAGCTGGAGCTGTTTTCCGCGGAGCATCCCGATGTGCGGCCGGAGACGGCGGAATTCCTCACGCTTTTGCGCGAGCAGACGGAGCGGCTGACGCAGATGACCAAGACGCTGCTGGAGATGAGCAATTTGCAGCAGGTGGCGCGGAACGAGCAGATCCAGCTCGCGCCGATGATCGAGGAGATCTTCACAGATCTCGCGCCGCTGGCGGAGAAGAACGGCATCGCGCTCGAACGGGAGGGCGACGGCGTTATGATCGGGAGCGACGCGCTGATCTACCGAATGCTTTTCAATTTGACGGAAAACGCCGTCAAGTACAACCGCCCCGATGGGTCGGTGCGCATTTCCGTGGCACAGGAGGACAAAACGCTGCTCATCCGCGTGGCGGATACCGGCAGCGGCATCCCGGAGGAATTCCGGCGGAGCATCTTCCAGCCCTTCTTCCGCGTGGACAAATCCCGCAGCCGTGAATACGGCGGCGTGGGTCTCGGGCTTTCGCTGGTGTGGGAAATTGCCGGTCTGCACGGCGGCTCCGTTCGGGTGGAGGAAAGCTCGGAGCGCGGCACCGTCTTTGCCGTGGAGCTTCCGGCACAATAAAAAACGCAAACCGGCGGCGAGGAGAGTTCGTTCTCCCGCCGCCGGTGTTCTTTTTTTGCCGCGGTTTACGGCGTTTTTGTCTTTTCTTCGGTCTTTTTTCTGTTTATGAGTCTGTCGCAGCAAACCGTCATGCCGGGCAGAACCAGAAGGATCAGCAGCATGGCGACAAGCGCGCCAATGGACAGCGTGGTGCTCACATCGGAGATCATCGGCGAGGATACAAGGATCCCGAGCGCGGCAAGCACCAGCACAAGGATGGAGCCGGAGGTCATGATGGTGTGGATGGAGCCTTCGTACGCCGCGCGCAGCGCGTCGGTCACGTCCATGGTTTTTCGACTGTCCATATAGAAATTACAGAACACAATGCCGTAGTCGATCGTTGCTCCCATGAGAATACTCTGTACGATCAGCAGCGCAAGGTAATAGATCGAGCCGCTGTAGGCTCCGATGACCGTTACGGTGATAAATACGCCGCACTGCACGAGAAGCGTGAGGATCAGCGGAAGGATCGGATGGCGGAACGCGATGAGCACAACAAGAAATACGGAGATCGCGGTGATCAGGGAGATCATCCGGTATTCGCTGTCAAAGGCGCGGTCCATCTCACTGACCATAACGGAGTTGCCCACCAGATAGTATTCACTGAGATTTTCCCGGCAGAGCGTATCGATACGGGTTACATAGTCCGACGTTTCCGGAGACTCGTCCGGGTAATCGGAGGTGACGACCATTCTTGCGTAGGCTTTGCCTCTCATCTGCGCGACAGCGTCCTCTAGCTCCGCCTTGCTGTCGAGGATCTCCTTTTTTGTTTCTCCGTCGAAATACTCTGCAAAGCGCCCGTCGTTCATCATTTTGTCGCAGAGCAGATCAAAGAGCTCCACAATCGTCATTTTTTCCGTGGGATCGGCGTCATTCACGCCTCCGTAAAGGAGATAAAGGATCTCCGTCTCGTTTTCGGTCACCTCGTCCGTCAGAGAGGAAAGGAGCGCGGTCATTTCGCCGGCGGTGTAAGCTTTTTCCGAAACGACGGCCTCAATCAGCGTATGACCCCGCCGAAGCTCCTCCGCGGTTTTTTCATCGATCTGCTTTGCAAGCTCTGCGTCGCCGAGCACGTCCGTTGCGGCAAAGGCTACAAACGAGCGCGGAGAGATCGTCCACGAGTCCGTACCGCCGTTTTCCCCCATACGGAGGATATACAGCTTTTCCGTCTGTGCCGCGTCCATGCCCAGGAACGAGGCAAGTCTTGCGGAGGTGAACGCCGTTCCGTTTATCGCGGCGTTCAGAATCGCCTGCAAAAACTGAATGCGGCCGAGCGTGGAGGCGTCCATCATTCCGCTCACAAGAGGATCGGACAGAGCAAAGTCGGTAAACGCCTTCAGCGACATTGTTTTTTGGCTGATATCCCTGCCGAAGTACAGGCGGAATGCCATCGTGATCGTATCCGTGTCCGTGCCGAACAGCTGTGCCAGCGTCCCGGCGTCAAGCGGTGTGCCGGAAACCGCGAGCTGCGCGATGGAATCCAGCCGGCGAAGCTGTGCCGCCTGCTCCTCGGAAAAAGCTCCGGCGTAGGCCGTGTCCGTCAGCACGGAGTTGACGAGAAAAGCGGAGAAATCGGCAAGAGCCACCGTTTTCTGCCCTGCCAGCACAAGAGCGAATATCTGGCAGACCTGCGCGGTATCCATCCCGAACACGGAGGCAAGGGAAGAAGCGTCCAGCGCCGCGCCGGAAACAGCGAGCTGCACGAGCTGGTTCATCTGCTGCAAGCCGGCGTTGTCGGGCGCCTGTGTCAGCGCGGCGGAAAGAAAGTCCGGAAGCGTCATTGCCTCCGTGCCGCTCATCAGATAAAGCCCCGCGACATTCTCCGTGGCCATCCCCGTCACGCCCGCCATGGTTTCCGCGTCCAACGCCTGTCCGGAAACGGCGAGATTCACGAGCTGCTCCGTTTGGGCGAGCTGCGCCTGCTGCTCGGCGGGGGCGTTGGCCTTCAGCAGCGGGAGAAAGTCGGTAAGCGTCATCGTCATGGCGGCAGCCTCCTTCTGGAACGCGGGATCGGCGGAAAAGTAGAGGCTGTACAGCTTGGAAACGCTTTCCGCGTCCATCCCCAGCGTCTGCGCCATCTGGTCGGGGGGCAGCCCCTGCCCGGACACGGCAAGCTGCACCAGCGCGTCCATCGTCTGCGCCTGCGCCTTGGCGGCATCGTCAAAATATGAGCTGAACAGCGCATCCTGCAGCAGGCTGCCGCACAAAAACGAACTGAATTCGGGCAGACTCATAGTTTGCGCGCTGACGTCGCCCGCGTTATCGAGAATAAACACGGTATTCACCGTGCTCTCGTCCGCCCCGATCAGCGCGGCCAGATCGGCCGCGCTGCGCGCCGCCAGAACGGTATTGGTATTCGTATAGGTTTGCAGCTGCCGGAGAGAAGCAATTGCCGAGGCGCTCACCATCGAGCCGTAGGTTTCGTTTGCCGCCACGGAATTGAGCACATAATCCACAAAGACCGGCAGCGTCATTGTGCCGCTGTCCGCAACGCCGTTTTGGATCGTATAGTAGAGATAGAGCTTCTCGACACGCTCCCGGTCTATGCCGAAGAGCTCCGCCATTTCGTCAACGGAAATCGCGGTGGTCAGGCGCGTGCGGTCGGCAAGCGTTCGGAACTGCTCCGCGTTGTCCCGCAGCGAGGCGTCAAGGTGCTTGCCGATGGTTTCGTCCGGAAGAACGGTGTCAGCTATAAAATTTATAAAGTCAGACGCCGTTATCACGGGCATTTTTCCGTCCTCCGCGATGAAATAGAGCATGCGGAGGAGGTTTTCGCCGATGGGCTCCGCATCGGCGCTCAATTCGGCGACGGCCTTGCCCATGTCCTCGGCGGTCATCTCCTTGCCGAGCGTGTTGGCATAGCCGAGAATATCGGAAACCCGCTCGTCCTTTTCCAGTTCGGAGATGACGCTGTCGATTTTCGCTTCGTCCTTGTTGCGGTAAACCACCGCAACGGTGTTCTTCTTCGGGAACACATTCGCCAGCGGGTCGTCGTTTTCCTCCGTGAAGACGATCTGCGTATAGCCCTGCAATATAAAGGAAGCGATAAAAAGCGCGGCAAAAACGGCGGGCATGGCGTATCTCGTCTTATAGCTGAGCCTTGAGAAGCGCGCCATCGGAACATGCGGCGATTTTTTTCTCGTCTTTTCCAGCAGCGGGTCCATTGCAAGGATCATCGCGGGGAGGACGGTGAAGGCGCAGAGCATACTGATGAATACGCCCTTGGCCAGCACGATGCCGAGCTCCGGCCCGAGCTTGAAGCTCAAAAACACGAGCGCCAGCAATCCCACGACCGTGGTAAGCGAGCTGGAGGCGATGGAGGAAACCGAACCGGCGAGCGCCGTTTTCATGGCAGAAACATTATCGCTGTGCGTGACCTTTTCCTGCCGGTAGCGATTCATCAAAATGATGGAATAGTCCATGGAGAGCACGAGCTGCAAAATGGGCCCGACCGTTGCGGTCATCTCATCGACGTACGGGAACAGGATGTTCGTTCCCATGTTGAGCACAACGGCGACGCCGATGGTGACGAGAAACAGCACGGGGTCCAGCCATGAATCGGACATGACCAGCAAAATGATAACGGCGAGCGTCAGCGCAAGAACGACGACCCAGAGCGGAAGCTCCGTTGCCGGGACGTCGTTATTCTCATACGCCATCGTATAGCCGGGGAAGCCCTCTTCGATAGCGGCTTCGATCGCGTGCTCCTCGTCGGTGTCGTAATCGTACCGGCTGTTCACAACGAAGAGCGTGTGATTGTCCTTATTGTATTCCTCGCTGCCGGCTTCGTACGCGACGCCGCTTACGTTCGGTATAGCTTCCAGCTGCGCTTTGATTTCGGGTATCTGATCGGCGGTCAGATCATCGAACATCACGCGGATCGACGCCGTCTCGTCGGACTCGGGGAAGACGTCCTCCATAATGGAAAGCCCCTGCTTCATTTCGGAGCTGTCCGCAAGATATTTTGTCCGATCCCGGTTGATCGGAACGCGCAGCGCGAGAACGGCACAAACTGCCGTCAGCGCAAGCATGACGGCAGTGAGAACGCGGCGGCGGTTTATAAGAAACTCTGCAAGCTTTTTCATGGCGCATTACCCTTCTTGACTTTTTCCGTTTGTTTCATTATGATGAACACATGTTGATTATTCAACCGACAGTTCTTTCGGTATGGAATAAAAATCAACACACCGTTGGGAAATGTTGAGGGTTCAAAAAAAATTCATTTTTAGGAGGCTGCCATGGAGAAAAAAGAGGATCGCCGCATTGCGATGACAAAGCGCCTGCTGAAGGCCGCGCTGATCGAGCTGCTGAAGGAACAGGACATATACCACATTTCCATTCGGGAGCTTTGTGAAAGAGCCGACGTGAACCGAACGACATTCTATAAGTATTACGGAAGTCAGTTCGATCTGCTGACCGATATGGAAAAGGATATGCTGGACTTTATCGCAAAAGCCATCGAGCGCCATGAAACCGAACCGGAGAAAATCATCACCGCCGCCTGCCGGTATCTGGAGGAGAATCTGGAATTTGCCCGCCTGATCATCAACAACAACGTTGACCCGGCATTCGCTCACAAGCTGTTTGCCATGGACAGCCTGAAGGAAAGCGCGCGCAAAATGCTCTCCGGCAGCAACAGTGAAGCGGAGCTTGCGTATGTCTATAACTTTCTGACCTTCGGCGCTTTCCGCATGGTGTGCGTCTGGCTGAACAAGGAGGAGCGGGAGCCGCCCGATCTTTTTGCCGCGTTTCTCTGCCGGGTGCTGTACAGCAGATTCTGATTCTTCCGCTTTTGAACGCAGCCCGCTGTTCTGCCCGCACGGAGCGAGAAAGGCGCGGCGGGCTTTAATGTGCTTTGTCTGGGGCTGATGGCATCCCCAAGACCTGCGCCTATGTCTGGACGGTGCTGATCGGACATTCCGCCATGAAAAAAGAGTGCGGCTGACCGAGCCCGGATCTTCTGCCGGCGGGCGCGGGCTCTGCGAGGCTTTTTGAAAAAATGAGCCGCCGCGTCATGCTTTGTATGACGCGGCGGCTCGTTCCCCAACAATTTAACTATATAGTGCCCGGCGGCAACAGTCAAGAGAAATTGCGTGATCGCCGGCAATTTCATTGTGATGCACAACGCGGGTCTGGCTTTTTCTCCGATCCCGTCACTTGTTTCCATCGGCGGTCTCTGGTATCATAAAAGTACAAAAAGGAGGCTAAATGATGCCCCCCGGACCGCTGGAGTCTGGGGAAAATGACACCGAAAAACGCGTGAAAGGATCTCCGACAGCATCCGCCGTATGCGGAAAGCCCCCGGCGAAGCGGGGCAGAAAAGCGAAGAAGGGAGAAGATTTGCACGGGGAAGCAGCGGTGTCATGAATTTGAAGAAAGGAGGTAACCAGGATGTTAGATATTAAGAGTGAAAGATAGCCCTTGACTGCGAATCTTCTGTAACGCAGTCAGGGGCTATCTTTTTTTATGCGCTGAGCCGTGAGTCTGCGCCGATGCGGAAAAATCACGGGAAGACTGCCGATACCGGCCGCACGATCTCTCACCGCGGAACGAGAGAGTACACCAGCGCGCCGGTCACGTTAACGCTCTCGGCGCTTTCGTTTTCCGACAGGGTGTTGAATGTCTCGGGGTTTTTTACATACAAGCGATACGTTCCCGCCGGAATTTCCTCAATCAGCAGCAGGGATGAGCCCCCTTGCTTCTCCTGAAAATACGCCGTGCCGTCCTCGGAACGGATACCGTATTCCAATGCCCGCCCGTTTCTCGCCCATGTGATGGAGAGCCATAAGGACGAGTCGTTTTCCTCCATAACGATCTCAAACGGGGATACGATCTCCCCGCCCGGGGCAAGATCGGAAAATGAAATACCGTCCTGCCATTCCATATCATCCGGAGCGTTTTCCCGCTCTCTGACGTTTCCGCCGCTCTCATAGGCGCGGGGATCGTCCGGCTCTTGCGCAATACGGATGCGATAGACCGTATGGATCCGCCCCGGATCGGTTTCAAGGATTCTGCCGTCGTATGTGATCTCGATCATGTCTCCCACCTGCAGCGCCGGGGACGGCTCCATGTTCTCCATGGGGACCTCCAGCAGAGCCGCGCTGTTGATCGCCCAGCCGGCTTCCGGTTTTACAAGGAAATACCCGTCGCGGATCTCAAGGATCTCCGCTTCAAAGGTGATGCTGTCCGGGGAATTTTCGTCGGAACTACGGCCGCGAATCTCCGCATTTTCCACTGTCAAATATGCGGTAATGTCCTCGTCGGTCGTGTTCTGCGCTTTCACGCCCACTCTGAACCAGATTCTCTTATCCGCGTCAAATTCCGCGGGCATTCCTTGGGTGAGATAAACCGCCGTATAGCCGGTCTCCATGGTTTCCTCCACAGGGGTTAAAAGGACTTCCGTGTCCCCCAGCCCGCCGTTGAGCCATATTCTGACCGTATTTTTTGTTGCACGAAACTCTTCCTCGGAGTATACGAACCTCTCCTGGGTTCCAGCCGGAATAATGATTCGGAACGTATATCGTTCCGGCTTCGGCCTTGTCAGGAGGCAGACCGCAGCAATTCCGCAGACGATGATGATCAACAGGACGCCCCGCAAAACGGACTTTTTACCGCTTGTCATGGCTTTTACACACTCCTTTTTCTTTTTTGGGATAAACAAGCGTCGATTAACAAGGGCACGCACGTCGGACAGCCAGCCTTTTCGGTGCTTTT
>OLXV01001096.1_pt1 | contig 13921 bp, 15 predicted proteins | sample 1673481 | NCBI WGS metagenome assembly OLXV01 (sample SAMEA103958113, study PRJEB25191) | human gut metagenome
AGGGCTTATGTGATTTCGCCGTATGAACCCCGCCATCGCGGGAGTTCAGCGCCCACCTCTGAAAACGCAAAAATTTCCCTTTGCTTCTCTTGACTTCTCTTTCAAAATCGGCGAAGATAAGTGGGGAAAAAGGCGGCCTTGCGCCGCGAAGCATGGATTGTATGATGATTTTTGCTTCGTTCGCGCTTCACGGTTCTTCTGCGGCCGATTTTTAGCGAAGGAATGGCGAAAATTTACGGAAGTGCGTTTGTTATGATTAGAAAATTACAGAAAGCGGATATAAACGCTGTCGCCGATATGTGGTTGGATACGAACCTGAAAGCGCATTGCTTTATTCCCGCGCAATACTGGGAAAGCAATTTCGAATTGGTGAAAGAAATGCTGTCGGGAGCAAAGGTTTATGTATATGAAAACGATCAAAAAATACAGGGCTTTGTGGGGCTGAACGGCGAATATATCGAAGGCATTTTTGTCTTAAGCGAGATGCAGTCGCGGGGGATCGGCAAACTTCTGCTGGATTATGTGAAGGATAAAAGGCCGGAATTACGACTGAATGTCTATCAAAAAAATCCGAGGGCGGTCGCCTTTTACCAAAGAGAGGGGTTCAAAATTCAGAGGGAGGGCGTGGATGAAGCCACCGGTGAAAAGGATTATACAATGCTGTGGCGGCGGAAGTAGAAATTCCGCCTTCGGGAGGATATGAAAATGCAGCTTCGGGAATATGAATCTGCCGATTGTGCAGAGCTGGCGGAACTGTTTTATAACACGGTGCACAGCGTAAACGCGAAGGATTATACAAAAGAGCAGCGAGACGCCTGGGCCACGGGTGAAGTGGATTTGCGGGAGTGGGATCGCTCCTTCCGGGAGCGTAAGACGGTTGTCGCCGTGGAGAATGATGAGATTGTCGGTTTCGGAGATATCGCTGAATCCGGCTATCTGGACAGGCTGTATGTCCATAAGGATCATCAGGGGAGGGGAATCGCCTCTGCGATTTGCGGCGAACTGGAACGCTTCGCAAAGGGGAGGCGCATCACAACCCACGCCTCCATTACGGTGAAGCCGTTTTTTGAGCGCCGCGGATACCGGGTCGTTTTCGAGCAGGAGGTCGTCCGGCACGAGGCTGCGCTTAAAACTTATGTGATGGAAAAGTAAAGGATCCCGACTCTGCCGGTGTATTCCGAGTTATCTTCTGCCTCTCTACGGCCGCTCCCCCAATAGCTGCGGGAGCGGCTTTGTCCTACCTTCGGGCTTTGTCCGGCCGGAGAGGCTGACGCCGCCTTCTCCCATAGGTTCCGTGCGGGTTTGCCGATAGAAACAATGCTTTATTTTTCCCCCTTGACTTTTTACAAAAAGCAGATTATAATCACAACTAACGAATGTTAGTTAGCGAGGCGCGGGTGTGAAACAGGAGGATACCAAGCAGAAAATTTTGGATAAGGCTTTGGAACTGTTCTCGACGCAGGGCTATGATTCCGTCAGCGTAGGCGAAATTGCCGGGGCGGTCGGTATCAAAGCGCCGTCGCTCTACAATCATTTTCCGAGTAAGCAGGCCATTTTCGACGCCATTGTGGAATCCACGGCGGCGCAGTATGAGGCGGACACGGACAAGATCAACATTCATGTGCAGGATGCGAAGAAAGATATTTCCGTTTTCACCGAGATCACCGAAGACGCCCTTTTTGAAAAGGTGCGGCAGATTTTCGAATATTCCCTCCATAACGAAGCGATCAGCCGCTTCCGCCGCATGATGACCATCGAGCAATTCCGCTCGGCGGAGCTGGCGGCGCTCTATACGGGGCGTTATGTGGATCGCATTGTAGCGTACCATGCCGGCATTTTCCGCGCCCTGATTGCCGCCGGGGAGATTGCGGCGGAGGATCCGGACACTCTGGCACTGATGTATGTCGCTCCGGTGGTTACCCTCATCGGGGTTTGCGACCGCCAGCCGGAAAGGGAAAGCGAGTGCCTGAAAAAGCTTAAAAACCATGTGCAGCTCTTTTTCCGCATGGTTCACGGCGGCGGTCGGCAAAGCGGTGAAAAGCAATGAGCAGGCCGTATGAAAAATGGATTCTTTGTCCCGTCTGCGGCGCAAAGACGCGGCTGCGGCTGCTGCAAAAAACGGTGCTGCGGGACTTTCCCCTCTTTTGCCCGAAGTGCAAGCAGGAGTGCATCATCAATGCGCAGAATTTTCAAATCGAAAGGATAGATCAGCCGGACGCAAAGACGCAGTGCTGACCGCAATTTATGTGGTCGTGCGCTGCGTTTTTATTTTGGGAAGGGAAATTATGAAAAAACCATTGATACAAAAGCTGGGGCTGCTCGGCATTGTCAGCCTTCTTTCGTACACGGCGGCGGTCCTCTTTTCTCCGCTGGCCTATCCCGGCTGCAACTGGATGGCGCAGGCGGTCAGCGACCTGAGTGCCGCCGACGCACCCTCGCTCTCTTTGTGGAATCAGCTCAGCGCCTTCTACAATATCTGTGAGGTGGTCTGTGTCACTGTCGTCTGCGTCGGCATCCGGGGACAGAAAACCAAACTGCTGCGTACAGGCGTTTATCTCTTCGCCGCGATGGAGTGGATTTCCGCAATTGGTTACCGCATGTTTCCGCTGTCAAGCAGCGGCTATGCCGGCAGCTTTCAGGACATCGTGCACATGGCGGTCACGGCGCTTGTAGTACTGCTGTCCATCGTATCGCTGAGCATCATCATCGCTGCCGGAGCAAAAAAGCAGAGACTGCCGCTCTTACGGTGTATGCGCAGGCGCCGCCCTCCTGATGATGCTTGTCGGGGCGATGGGTATGAAAATTGTGCCGCCGCAATACTTCGGCATTGTGGAGCGGTTCAGCGTCTTTGCCGCGACGGGCTTTAACGCGGCGCTGGGGATTCATCTGTTCTGCATGCATCCAAAGGAGAAAATCGGGTAAAAAATAAAAATCAAAGGAGAATTATCATGTCAGAGAAAAATATCATCATCCGTCCCGAAACAAAGGACGATTACCGAAAGACCGAAAACCTGACCCGAGAGGCATTCTGGAATGTCTACCGCCCCGGGTGTATGGAGTACTATGTGCTGCACTGCTACCGGGAGGATCCGGCCTTTGTGTCCGAGCTGGATTTTGTTATGGAGCTGGATGGAGAGCTGATCGGGCAGGTCATCTATGTGCGGTCGGAAATTGATTGCGACGACGGCCGAAAGCTGCCGATCATGACCTTTGGACCGATCGGTATCGCACCTGCGTTTAAGCGCCGGGGCTACGGAAAGCGGCTGCTCGACTACTCCATGGAAAAGGCCGGGGAAATGGGTGCGGGCGCACTCGCCATCACCGGAAATATCCTGTTTTACGGAAAGTCCGGCTTTGTCCCGGCAAAAACAAAGGGGGTTCGCTATGCCGACGATCCGGAGGCGGACTATTTCCTGATCCGCGAGCTGACGCCCGGCTTCCTTGACGGCGTTTCCGGCACTTACAAAGATCCGGAGGGGTACTTTGTCTGCGAGAAGGACCCGGAGGGGTTTGAGGCGTTTGAAGCGACCTTTCCGAAGAAGGAAAAGCAAAAGCTTCCCGGACAGCTGTTCTGAAAGAGGGGAAAAGCATGACAAAAGATAAAATTTATCCCCGTACCGGAGATACAAATACCGTGTACCTGAAAAACGTCGTAACCGGCGCGAATATCGAGGTCGGCGACTATACCATGTACAACGATTTCGCGCACGACCCGCGGGAGTTTGAGACGAACAATGTCCTCTATCACTATCCCGTCAACGGCGACCGCTTAAAAATCGGCAAATTCTGCTCGATTGCCTGCAGTGCGAAATTCCTCTTTGCCAGTGGAAACCATTCGATGAAGTCGCTTTCCACCTATCCGTTTCCGATTTTCTTTGAGGAGTGGGGGCTCGACGCGCGGGACATCCGGAGCGCATGGGACAACAAGGGGGATATCGTGATCGGAAACGATGTCTGGATCGGATATGAGGCGGTCATCCTCTCCAGCGTGACGATCGGCGACGGCGCAGTCATCGGCAGCCGCGCCGTGGTGACAAAGGACGTGCCGCCCTACACCATTGTGGGCGGCGTCCCGGCAAAGTTCATCCGCCGCCGGTTTGACGACGCGGCGATCGAGAAGCTCGAAGCCCTCCGCTGGTGGGATTGGGATGAGGAAACGATCCGCCGCAAGCTTCCCGCCATTCAGTCGGGAGATATTGCGTTTGCGGTAAAATGACAGGGAGGGACGGGCGCGGCTTCTCCCGGTTCGGCATGCGTCTGCCCATAAAAATTGACTCCCTTAAACTCCTGTACTATAATCATCCTGAAGGAAGGCTCAGTCCGGCTTTAAGAAGATTTGTGTCATAATTTTTTAAGGAGGAGATTTTAATGGCTGTAAAACAGACTGCGGGGCGCGACGCTCTGGGAGAGTTTGCCCCGAAATTTGCGGAACTGAATGATGACGTGCTGTTTGGCGAGGTGTGGAGCAGGGAGGAGCAGCTCAGCCTGCGCGATCGCTCCCTCGTGACCGTGGTGGCGCTGATGGCGCAGGGCCTGACGGACGAGTCCTTTCGCTATCATCTGACCACCGCCAAAAAGAATGGCATCACAAAGCAGGAGATTGCGGAGATTGTGACCCACGCCGCCTTCTACTGCGGCTGGCCGAAGGCCTGGGCGGTATTCCGCATGGCGAAGGAAATCTGGACGGACGACGCGCAGAACGGCTGAGGTTTTAAGAACGCGGCGCAGCAGCGCCCCACGCAAGCTTATAAGGCTTGTGTAGGGCGCTTCCTTTTTGCGCAAGGGGGAGGTGTGCGGTCTCCTTTTTTTGCTATGCCGCGCAGGGCGAGGCTTTTGGCGGCTCGCTCGGACGGCGCGGCATGCCCGGGTGCTCGGGACAGGATGACCGGCAGCCCGGCGTGTGCTGCGGCCAAAGTCTGGCGAGGCAGTGCGGCCAAAGTCCGGTCGACGCCGCAAAACGTGCGGATAACCGATCCTTCTGCGGGGAACGCCGCGGCCGGGCGGAGGTTTGCTTGAGCGCTGTGTGCAGAGAAAGATACATAAAAAGCAAAGCCGCAGCGGAAAAAACAGTCCGCTGCGGCTTTGCGTTATCTTGCAGTTTGCGTTATCTTGCAGGTAGATTCCGGTTCATCTTACGGGTGCAATCGGGTTTATCTTACGGGTGTAACCCGGTGTGTTTCCGGCATGGCGCTTTTTTGAGGGGAAATTTGCCGCCGATCCCGGTCGGCAGCATTCCTCCGCCGGGGAAAAGTTACGCCTTCCCCTCCGTGTCGGCGGTGTCGTCAGCCCCGGAAGTATCGGAAGTATCGGCAGTGTCAGCAGTGTCAGCCGCGGAGGGGTTTTCCTCCGGCTCCCAGGTGCCGTAATCCTCCGCGTCTGTATCAGCAGCGTCAGACGACTCTGCCGGCGTGTCGGTTTCACCGGCCTCACCGGCCTCGCTTATCGCCTCCGGCTGCGCGGCGGTCTCCTCCGGTTCCCAGGTGCCGTAGTCGCCCGACAGGTCGGCGTAGGGAGAAGGGGAAGCGACCGCATCTCCTGCGGCTATATCCTCCGGCAGAATCTCACCCTCCGGCGGCACGGGCGCGTCGGCCGCGCTGTTTGCGCCTGCATACGCACTCTTTCCAAAGGCCAGCATGGGCATAAACACAACCGGCAGGAAAATCAGTCCGCAGGTCCATCCGGCGTCGTGGCCGAAGGCCTTGGACAGCTTGTGCAGGGTCATAATGCTGATCACGATATTGGCGATCGGAATCAACGTGGTGAGGAACATCCAGCCGTTGCCCCAGGTCATGCGGAAGAGGCAGTAGCTGTTGTAAAACGGCACAATCGCCGCCCAGGGCCGCTCTCCGGCCTTTTTGAAGATAAAGCAGAGGGAAACAAGGATCAGCACAGTATAGACCAGCAGAACGATCAGGTAGGCAATCAGCGCCCCGATGCCGATCAGCGCAATCAGGGTGGAGGCGGTATCGCCTTCGCCATAAACCGTGTCCAGCCCATCGTTCAAAATGGTGTTCACACCGAACTGATCGTAATATTTGTTGTACTTGACCTCAAAGGTGGAGGCCTTCTCGTCCATCAGTTCGTACAACAGCTCGGATTTGTAATCGCCGATCAGATCCTCCTGATTGGCCGAAATATACTCGTCGGTCAGGGGCAGCCGCTGAATGATGAAGTAGCCGCCGTTCGCTTCGATCAGGCCGCTGATCTGCCCTTCGGACAAAGCCTCTGCCACCGTGCGGTAATTGTCGCCCATCTGGTTTTTCAGGACGACATAGCCCTTGCTGTCCTCCTGCGTGTCCTCATTGTAATCGTCCAGGAGGTCGGCGATGGACGCGCCCGCGTTGATGTGGGAGAGCGCCTCCTCCGCCTTGGCCTGATCGCTGATTTGCAGATGGATGGTGTGGATGTAATTGTCCCGGATGGTCTGCACCTCATCCTCCGCCGCGATGGCCATGGTGCCGTTCTCGCCGAAGAGGTAGTCATTGAGCTTCTGCTGCAGAGCCGACTGGGTCAGCAGCAGCGTATAGCAGTCCTCCGACATATACTGCTGGGACAAAGTTTCTACGAAATCCGCCTCTGATCCGACGCTGTCGATGGAGGACTGAATCTGATTGGCAATCGCCAGCCGGTCGTTGGCGTCAAGCGAAATCCCGTAGGACTCCGCCAGAGCCTGCGCTGCGTACTGCGACCGCAGATAGTTGAGGGTGTATTCCAGCAGGGTGGCTTCGTCCTCCGGATACTCCTCCCAGTAGCTGTCGTCGCCGTAGTCAAAATAATTGTTTTTCAGGTTCAGGAAGTAATACCGATACTCCGCCATCGAGACGGCGTAATCGTCAAATTTGACCGCATAGTCAATGGCAATGCGTTTTCCGTTCACCGTGATGTGCCCGGCCGAGACATCGCCGACGCAGCCGGCCAGCAGCCCCAGCGTCAGCACCAGTGTGAGGCAGAGCGCCGCCAGTCTGAAAATAGGCTTTCTTTTGTGCATGTTTGTAACCCATCCTTTCCCGAGCCGGATGACCGAAGATCGGCAAAACGCCGCCAAGGCGGCTTTGCCGAATCGAATCCTCCGACCCTGTCGGTCGCCGTTCTCTCTGCCGGGCGGCCGATTTCTGCTGAATTATTTTTTGGATATTCAGTAACCTCTCAGCCGTCGGCGGTTTCACCGCCGCGTCACGGCGTGAGGTTATTATATCATATTTTTCCAAAAAATCAAAACTTTTCCCGATCGAAAAAGAATTTTGGCAAAAAGGAAAGCAGGCTTTCCCGTGCCGCGGGCGGCAGATCCGTTTTTTTGGGCAAAAGCAAACCGGGACAGGAAAAGCGCTTTTGCCTTTCCCATCCCGGTCGGATATTCCTTATGAAAGCGATCAATTACTCCGCAAAGCCCGACTGCACAAGGGTTACGAGGCTGTTGACAGCCTCCTCCTCGTCGGCGCCATCCGCGATGATGCGGATAGACATGCCCCCGACAATCCCGAGGGACAGCACGCCCAGAAGACTTTTAGCGTTGACGCGGCGCTCCTCCTTCTCCACCCAGATGGAGGATTTATACTCGTTTGCTTTCTGGATAAAAAAGGTTGCAGGACGAGCGTGAAGACCAACCTGGTTTTGAACAACAACATCTTTCACAAACATATCCATATCTCCTGTTCGATTGTGTTTTAAGCATAATTTTCAAAATTCGAGTGTATCGTTATTATACCACAATATATCGTGCAGTCAACGAATATGTCCCCCATTTTTGAAAGTTCTCCTTCCCTGACAATAGAGGGTGGAGCTGACAAACGGCAATTTGTTGATCTTGTCTAAAATTTTCGCCGGCTTTTTAGGCTCACTCACTATGGATTATTAACATTTTATTCCTTTTGAGCGAGAAGTGTTCGCAGATATTCCCGATCTCTGTCGGTTAGCGTCGCCGTCTCCAGCAGCTCGGGCCGCTTTTCCAGCGTGACGCGCAGAGACTGCTCCCGCCGCCAGTCCCGGATCATCTGATGATGGCCGGAGAGCAGCACCTCCGGTACCGGGACACCGTGCCAGACGGCCGGACGGCTGTAGTGCGGATATTCCAGCAGGCCGGAGAAGTGACTCTCCTCCGTAAAGCATTCCTCATCGGCCAGAACGCCGGGAAGCATGCGGCAGATCGCGTCGGCCACGCAGAGGGCAGGCAGCTCTCCGCCGGTCAGGACAAAGTCGCCGATGGAGATTTCCTCATCCACAATCTCGTCCAGAACGCGCTGGTCAATCCCCTCATAATGCCCGCAGAGGAACACCACCCGCGGCAGGGCGGACAGCTCGACCGCGCGCGCCTGCGTAAAGGTTTTGCCCTTCGGGGACATGTAGATTACATAGGGCTTTTCGCCCTCGCCGCGCAGGGCGGCATAGCACTGGTAAATCGGCTCGGCCTGCAGCAGCATGCCCATTCCGCCGCCGTAGGGGGAGTCGTCCACCCGGTTGTGCTTGTTCCCGGCAAAGTCACGGATCTGATGACACTGAATCTCCACCGCGCCGGCCGCCCTTGCCCGGCCGATGATGCTTTCCCCCATAACGGCCTCGCACATTTCGGGAAAGAGGGTCATAAACTCAAGCTTCATGGTCAAAAATTCCCTTCAACGGGCGGAGGCGGATTTCCCCCGCGTCAATGTCGATCGAAACCACCACGTCGGGAATGGCGGGGACAAGATACTCCCGCTCGCCGCGCCGGACGTGCCAGACGTCGTTGGCCCCGGTAACCGAAACGTCGCACAGCTCTCCAAGGCTTTCTCCGCTGTCGGCGTCGAATACCCGGCAGCCCAGCAAATCCTCTACAAAATGGCGGCCCTCCTCCAGCGTGACGTCATCCCGGTTGATGTAGAGCACCCGGCCGCGCAGACGCTCGGCCTCCTCGATGCTGCCGACGCCCTCGGCCTTCAGCAGGACGACGTTGCCGTGCGGCCGCGCAGAGAGAACCTGCAGCCGCTCCCGTCCGTCGGGGTCGAGATAAAGCTGGGAAAATCCGGTGAGAAATTCGGGGCTGTCGCTCCAGGGCTGCACCCGCATCTCTCCCCGGACGCCGTGGGTGCCGACGATTTTTCCGGTTTCCAAAAACTGTTTTTTCATCCAATCATCCTTTTTTGGCGTGGGTGTTTAAAATTTGTGTTTTCTTTCGGATTATAGCACATGCGGCCTCAAAAGGCAATGGAAAAGACGCGCGTCCTCTCTCCCGCCGCGCGGGGCGGCGTGAAAATGAAAGCGCTGCGGCAGGCCTGCCTGCGCCGCCTTTCCGGTTCGGTTTTATACGATTGCGAAGAAAAAAAGCCTCTTCTTTTTCAAAAATGCAACCAATTTTCGCCCAGAGTAAAAACGGGTATTTACAAGGCCGAATTTTCTGCTATCATAAAAAAAGTTTGGCCGCCTTTTGCGGTCTCGTATATAATCGACTTCTGTAGAAGAATGAGGTGTCTATCATCCTTATGAAGAAACAGGTGCTTTTGATTGGCGTTGGAGGATATGGGGACGTTTATCCCTCCCTTTATCTTCGCTATCCCGAGCTGTACGCCGAAAAAATGGAGATTGCCGGTGTGGTCGACCCCTTTGCGGACAAAGCGCCAAAGGCCGCGTGGTTTGCGGAGAAGGGGATTCCCGTTTTCGACCGGGCGGAGGATTTTTATAAGGCGCACCGCGCCGACCTGGCGGTGATTTCCAGCCCGATTCCGCAGCATGGGGGGCAGTGCCTGACCGCGATGGAAAACGGTTCGGACGTCCTTTGCGAGAAGCCGCTCGTCCCCACGGTGGAGGAGGCGGTCGGGCTGATCTCTGCCCGCGATCGTTGCCAAAAAAGGCTTGGCGTCGGCTTTCAGTGGAGCTTCAGTCATCCGATGACCCGGCTGAAACGGGATATTCTCGCCGGGAGGTTCGGCCGTCCGGTTCTGCTGAAATCCCTGATCTGTTGGAAGCGAGACAACGCCTATTACGCCAACGGCTGGAAGGGGAGGCTTCGCACGGCGGAGGGGGAGCTGGTTCTCGACTCGGTCGTGACCAATGCGACCGCGCATTACCTCCACAACATATTTTTTGTGCTGGGCGATCGGCCGGAGACGGCGGCCATGCCGCGCTCGATCACGGCGGAGGTCTATCGCGCCAAGCCGATCGAATCCTTCGACACGGTCGTTCTGCGGGGCGATTTTGCCGACGGGGCGCAGTTCTGGTACGGCGCGACCCATGCGAACGATGCGCAGGACGTCACCACCTTCCTCTATCGCTTTGAAAAAGGGGAGGTGCGGTTTAATGTCGACCGGCAGGACGATCATATGTACGCCGTATTTGCCGACGGCAGGGTTGAGGACTATGGCAATCCGCAGGCCTTTGAGGAGCTGAACTGCAAGCTGCAAACCATGCTGGCGGTATCGGGCGGGGGAGAGGCGTTTCTCCCCTGCGGGGTGGAGACGATTCTGCCCCACCTGAAGGTTTGCAACGGCCTGTTTATGAAGGCGGGGATTCAGAATATGGATCCCGCCCTTGTCTTTGCCGACAGCGCGCCGCAGGGGTGGTTTGTTCGCGGCCTGTCGGCCGGGCTTTCGGCCGCCTATGATGCCGTACGTCTGCCTTCCGAGTTGGGGCTTCCCTTCGCGGGGCAGGCGACCACCTTCTCTCCGGGGGAGATCACACGCTTTTCCGGTGTGCGGCAGAGGTAGCGGCGCGCTTGCAGCGGAAAAGACCGGTGGAGGACTTTTTTTATCCTGACACGGAAAAAAGGACGGAGGGCTTGAAAGGTGAAAATTTGCATTATCGGGGACTGCGGCGGGCATATCGGCAGCATTTTTGACAGCCGGAGGGAGGGTCTTTCCTATATCGGCGCGGCCGTTTCGGGCGAGGGGGAGGATATGGGGAACTTCCTCCGCTTCGCGAAAGAAAGGGGGCACACGATTCCGCTTTATCCCGACTGGCGGGAGATGCTCACCCGCTTAAAGCCGGATATCGTCGCGGTGGACACGGTTTTCTCCCGGCACGCGTCGGTCAGCCGCTTTGCGCTCGAGCGGGGCATCCATGTCTATACCGAGAAGCCGGCGGCAACCGATCCGGATGATCTCGACCGGCTGGAGCGGGCGCTGCAGGGAGGAGGTGCGCGGCTGTTCTCCATGTTTACCGCGCGGTATGAGCCGTGGTTTTACACGGCGAAGCGCCTGATCGAAGCGGGCGCAGTGGGGGAGGTGCGGATGCTGACCGGGCAAAAATCCTACAAGCTCGGGAGCCGCCCCGATTTTTTCAAAAAAAGGGAGAGCTACGGCGGCACGGCGGCCTGGGTGGCGATCCATTCGATTGACCAGATCCTCTGGCTGAGCGGCAGGGACTGCACCGACGTCTTTTGCCGGCAGTCGACCGCCGGCAACTGCGGCCACGGTGAGCTGGAGACGTCGGTGCTGCTCAGCCTCGGCCTTGTGGGGGAGTGCATGGCGCAGATCAACGCCGACTACCTCCGCCCCGCGGCGGCGCCGAGCCACGGGGACGATCGCGTCCGGGTGGCCGGGAGCGCCGGCGTGCTGGAGGTGCGGGGCGAGCAGGTCTATCTGATCAATGCGGAAAACGACGGCCGCACACCCCTGCCGCTCCGGCGGCCGGAGTCGATTTTCGACGGATTCCTCCGCATGCTGGAGGGAGAGCGGGATACCCTCTTTACCGACTGCGACGGCCTGAAAGCCGCGCGGGTCGCCCTCTCTGCCAGAGAGAGCGGCGACACCGGCCGGCTTATAAAGCTTTAAAAAACGGCAAGAAAAAGCGTACGCATCCGAGCGTGGATGGCGTACGCTTTTTCCTTATACGGATATTATGCAAAAGCCCTCCCGCCCCGGCAAAAAAAGGAAAACCACACGCCTGAACGCCGACGCCGGGCAAAGAAGCGGGGGCGCTTTTCTTGCGTATGCTGAAAGGCTTGGCGAAGCGGCAGGGGTTCGAGCTTCGCCGGCTTTAAGCCTCCTCCACCACGGGGGGGATGAAATTTTCGATGGCGGACCGCAATTTTGGGTGCCGGATGACAAAATGAATCGCCGGCGCCTTCCCTTTGGAGACCATGACCCACTGCTCCTCATGAATAAGAATCTGCAAATTCCGGAAGGCATGGGCGCAGCTTTTCTTCAGCGTGTAGTTGGGGTGCGCGGCGGCAAATGTGTCGGTTTCCTTCAGATGGGAAAGATATTCTTCATAGCTGTAGAAAACGTCCGCCTCATAAAACACGCCCGAAAGGTCGAGGGTCAGCGGTGCGACGGAAAAATCCTCCTGCGTGATTTGCAGAATCTCGTCCGCCAGACTCTCAGCAGCGAGCACGCGCTCGGCGCGCTGCCGCTGTGCCGCAGCGTGCCGGATGATACGCTGGCGCCTGCGCTCCGGGACGTTGTTCCTTTGAAGGATTTCCGTCAAAAGCGATTCCGGCATGGTGTAGAGCGGCAGGGTGGACAGGATGCTTCTGCGCCTGCCCGGCTTGCCGGAGTCGGCAAGCAGAAAGGCGTTCAGCGCGTTTTCCTTGTCGCTGCGGTAAATCTCCATCAGGGGACAGGCGTTCTCCAGCAGCTCCTGCGCTCGCTCTGTATAGTATTCCAGCTCTTTCTTCGACTTGGTCAGATAATATTTTCCGCTGCCGTGGTGTCCTGCAATGGCCTCCCCCGAAAGGGCGGCCGCGCCCGAAACCTTTAAAAAATGCAGGAAAACATTGTTCTGCACATTCTTGAGGTAGTAGGGCGAAATCTGCCCGGTCATGTACATGGGAATCCAGCTCTCCAGCCCCAGCATCATATCCTCAAAAGAGCGGTCCAGGTTGTGGATCTGATTCAGATGCAGGCCTTTTTTCAGCATCATGGCCATGCCGAACATCCATTTTTTCGGGAACTCGGGATCCTTCGCCATTTCCTGCATCGGCATATCGCTGTACATGGTTACCGGCTGCATGGATTTTGAAAGGACGGTGGCTTTGAGAAAATCAAGCTCGCTTTCCATCATCTCTTTCAGTCCGAAATAGGTTCTGGAGGAGGGCAGCTGAAAGGGCACGGTCGGCACCTTCAGCTCGTCAAAATGGATTGCTTTGATATACTCATTCAAATCGAATTCATCCAGCTTGCTTAAAAAGCTGGAGATGTCGCTGCTTTGTCCTTTTTTTGCCTGCCCCCAAAGCAGCCAGCTTTGCAGCTTTGCGTACCGCTGGGACAGATCGTCGATCTCGTCGGCGCCGCAGCCGATCAGCTCGGACAGCGCCATAAGCTCGGCCGGCGCCTCCAGCTCTCTTGCGACGAAGGAGGCGATTGCGCCCGCAAACTGCTCGGAATCGGCCGGCCGCCTTGTCCCGTTGCGGATACGGAAAATGGTCGAAACATCATAGCTTGTGTATTTGCACAGCCGGTTCAGGTTGATGTCCAGGGCGGCGATCAGGGCGTTGAAGTTCTGCCGCAGCAGCTCCTTGTCGGTGGAGACAAAATCCTCGCAGGCGAGGAAGGCCTCCCGGACAGAAGGGAGCGTCAGGTCGGTCAGGCCTTTTTGCCCGGCGGTTTCGGCAATGCGCTGCAGAGGTTTTCGAACCCGGGCGAGCCAAGCTCCGGCACGCGCTCTCCGCTGCGGTAGCGGCTGAAGGTGGCCGCGGATATGCCGGAAACGCTGCAAAGCTCCTTCGCCGTGCAGGAAAGCAGCGTCATATATTCGTTCAGCTTTTCAGAGAATTTCATGAAAATACCTCATTGCATATTTTATTAAGACTCATTATACTGCAAATTCCGAGGAAAACGGAAAAGCCCATTTTCAAAGGGACGCCTCAGCTGTGCTTCGGTCAGCATAAAGCTATAGGGCGTCCTACCGCAAAGCCGGGGGAAAATGGGCCTTTGTAAAAACCTCCGGCTATATCCGGGTCGGAAAAGCCCATTTTCAAAGGGACGCCTCAGCTGTGCTTCGGTCAGCATAAAGC
>OLXV01001099.1_pt1 | contig 13909 bp, 10 predicted proteins | sample 1673481 | NCBI WGS metagenome assembly OLXV01 (sample SAMEA103958113, study PRJEB25191) | human gut metagenome
GCCTTGCGCGCGACGGGCGCAATGTGCTCACCGAACCGCCGAAACCATCGCTCGTGAAGCGCTTTTTCCAGCAGCTGGCCGACCCAATGATCCTCGTGCTGCTTGCGGCGGCGCTGATCTCGGCCATCACGAGCGCGTATGCGCACGAGAGCTTTGCCGATGTGATCATCATTCTCATCGTCGTCATCATCAACGCGGTGCTCGGCGTGTACCAGGAGAGCAAGGCCGAGCAGGCCATTGCCGCACTGAAGGAACTGAGCGCCGCGCACAGCCGCGTCCTGCGCGGCGGGAAGCTCGTCACCGTCCCCAGCGAGGAACTGGTCGTCGGCGACGTGCTCGTGCTTGAGGCGGGCGACGCCGTGCCGGCCGATGCGCGCGTGCTCGAGAGCGCGAGCCTGCGCGCCGAGGAGGCCGCCCTGACCGGCGAGAGCGTGCCGGTGACAAAATCGCCCGACGCGCTCACGGCCGCCGGTGACATCGGTCTCGGCGACCGCAGCAACATGCTCTATCTCGGCAGCAGCATCGTCTACGGACGCGGCCGCGCCGTCGTCACAGAGACCGGCATGCAGACGCAGATGGGCCACATCGCCGACGCGCTCACGCAGACAAAGGAGAATAAGACGCCCCTGCAGCTGCGCCTGACGCAGCTGAGCCGCATCCTGACATGGCTCGTGCTGGGCATCTGCGCGGTCGTGTTCGCGGTCGGCGTGCTGCGCGCCGGGACCATCAACGGCCGCGTCGTGCTCGACACGTTCCTGATCGCCGTCAGTCTCGCGGTCGCGGCCATTCCGGAGGGGCTGGCCGCGGTCGTGACGATCGTGCTGTCCATCGGCGTGACGAACATGAGCCGCCGCGGCGCGGTCATCCGCCGGCTCACGGCCGTGGAGACGCTCGGCTGCGCGCAGGTCATCTGTTCGGATAAGACCGGCACGCTCACGCAAAACCGCATGACTGTGACGGAGTGCGCGGGCAGCGACGAACACCTGCTCGCCACGGCCATGGCACTGTGCGTGGACGCGGTGCATGACCCGGAGACGGACACCGTGACCGGTGAGCCGACCGAGGCCGCGCTCGTGCGCTGGGCGGTCGCGCAGGGCCTGTCGCCAAGTGCGCTGCGCGCGCAGTATCCGCGCGTGGCCGAGGCGCCGTTTGACAGCGAACGAAAGATGATGAGCACCCTGCACGCCGATGGCAGTTCCGTCGTGCAGTATACCAAGGGCGCGCCCGACGTGCTGCTGCCGCTGTGCGACCGGATCTGGATCGACGGCCGCGCCGAGCCCATGACGGACGCGCACCGCGCCGAGATCGCGGCGCGCAATCACGCCATGACCGGCAGTGCCCTGCGCGTGCTGGCGGCGGCCATGCGCACGTATGACGCGCTGCCGGGCGACACGTCGCCCGCGGCGCTCGAGCAGCACCTGTGCTTTCTCGGCCTCACGGGCATGATCGACCCGGTGCGCCCCGAGGTCGTGGACGCCATCCGTGCCTGCCGCAGCGCCGGCATCCGGCCCGTCATGATCACCGGCGACCACGTGGACACCGCCAAGGCGATTGCCAGGGAGCTCGGCCTGCTCGGCCCGGGCGACGAGGCCGTCACCGGCACGGAGCTGAGCGCCATGGACGATGAGACATTTTCCAGCCGCCTGCGGCACATCAGCGTCTACGCCCGCGTGCAGCCCGAGCACAAGACCCACATCGTCCGGGCCTGGCGGGATGCCGGCTTCGTCACCGCCATGACCGGCGACGGCGTCAACGACGCGCCGAGCATCCGCGCGGCGGACATCGGCATCGGCATGGGCATTACCGGCACGGACGTGACGAAAAACGTGGCCGACATGGTGCTCGCCGACGACAATTTTGCCACCATCGTCGGCGCGGTCGAAGAGGGCCGCCGCATTTACGACAACATCCAGCGTGCGATCAAGTTCCTGCTCGGCTCGAACATGAGCGAGGTGCTGAGCATTTTCACCGCGACGATGCTCGGCTTCACGATCCTTGAGCCGGTGCACCTGCTGTGGATCAATCTCCTGACCGACTGCTTCCCGGCGCTCGCGCTCGGCATGGAGCGCGCGGAGCCGAACGTCATGTCCCGCCCGCCGCGCAGCGCGCGAGAGAGTATTTTTGCCCATGGCGTCGGTTTCGACTGTGTGTATCAGGGCGTCATGTGTGCGGTGCTGACACTGGCGGCGTTTTTCATCGGCCACCACATGGAGTACGGCGTCTGGACGCTCACGAACTCGCCCGACGGCACGACCATGGCGTTTCTGACCCTGAGCATGGCGGAAATTTTCCACAGCTTCAATATGCGCGCGCACCGGGCGAGCATCTTCACGCTGCGCACGCCCAACTGGGCGCTCGTCGGCGCGGCCGCGGCGAGCCTTGCGCTCACGACGCTGTGCATCTATGTGCCGTTTCTGGCCGATGCGTTTGATTTCACGGCCATCTCCGCCGCCGAGTACGCCGTGGCCATGGGGCTCGCGGTTCTGGTCATCCCGGTCGTGGAGCTCGTCAAGTGCGTGCAGCGCGCGGTGGAAAAACGCGCGGGGCGCGCATGATTTCTGCCGCGCCGGCGCACACTAACCCCGATTCCAACGAGAGGAGATGGGTGCTGTGCGCCAGGCGCTGCCGATTCCCCAGCGCGTGATGGCCGTGGTACTGTCCGTGCTGTTTGTGTTCTGCCCATTCGCGGCCTATGCCGCCGGGGAGAGCGACACTGCGGCCGATCCCGTGCTGCTGCCGATCATCATGTATCACGAAGTGAAGCCCAACAAATCCGGCAAGGACGCCATCCAGCCGTGGGAGTTTGAGGCGGACCTGAAATGGCTGGCCGACAACGGCTACACGACGATCGTCATGGCCGACCTCATCGCCTATGTCCGCGACGGCACGCCGCTGCCGGAAAAGCCCATCATCCTCAGCTTTGACGATGGATACTATAATAATTACGTCTATGTCCTGCCGCTGCTGCAGCAGTATTCGGCGCGCATCGTCCTCTCGCTCCTCGGGCGCAACACGGACGATTTCACCGAGTGGCCAAGTGAGAGCATCGACTACGCGCACGTCACGTGGGATCAGCTCAACGAAATGCTCGATACCGGCCTCGTTGAGGTGCAGAACCACTCGTATAATCTGCACGCTTACACATCCGAGCGGCACGGCTGCATGCAGAATCCGGGTGAGTCGGACGCGGCCTATACGCAGCTGCTGCGCGCGGACTTGCAGCGCCTGCAGGATGAGCTCGCCGAGCACACCGGCCGCACGCCGGACACGTTTGCCTATCCCTACGGCAAGTACGGCGACCTGACGGACACCGTCCTGCGCGACATGGGCTTTCAGGCGACGCTGACGTGCGACTGGGGCGTGAACCACATCACGCGCGATCCGGACTGCCTCTACCGGCTCGGACGCATCTGCCGGTCGCACAATCAGTCGCTGCAGTCCGTGCTCCGGCGCGCGCTGAAGGCGACGGCGTGAGCGGATGAAAACAGAAGACAGAAAGGGCACGCATCTTGCGGATGCGTGCTTTTTCGTGCTTTGCACGCACCATGCGCCTTGGGCATACACTGAGGAGAAAGCGATTTGGCGCAAGCAAAGGGGGAGACGCCATGAAAATCGAGCTGCGCCGGGCCGCCATGACCTATCAGGCGCCGGACGGGGAAGTGGCGGCGCTGCGGGATGTGACCTTCGGCGTGGCCGACGGGGAGTTTGTGAGCATCGTCGGGCCGTCCGGCTGCGGAAAATCCACGCTGCTGGCGCTCATCGCCGGCATCGAGCATCCGTCGGGCGGGGAGGTGCTCGTCGATGGCGAGCCTGTGCGCGCCCCGACGGGCAAGGCAGGGCTCATGCCCCAGCGCGACCAGCTCTTTGACTGGCGCACGATCTGGGGCAACGTGACACTCGGGCTGGAGGTCCGGCACGAGAACACGCCGGAGCACCGCGGCGGCGTGCACGATCTGCTCGAGCAGTATCAGCTCGCGGGCTTTGCGCGCAAGCTGCCCAATCAGCTCTCCGGCGGCATGCGCCAGCGCTGTGCGCTCATCCGCACGCTGGCCACATCGCCGGATGTGCTGCTGCTCGACGAGCCGTTTTCCGCGCTGGATTATCAGACGCGGCTGGCTGTCTCGGGCGACATTTCGCAGATCATCCGCCGCGAGCATAAGACGGCCCTGCTCGTCACGCACGATATTTCCGAGGCCATCAGCCTCTCGGACCGCATCGTCGTCCTGTCGCACCGGCCCGCGACCGTCAAGGCCATCCACGACCTCGGCGCGCTGCGCACTGTGCCGCCGCTCGAGCGGCGCAGCCGGCCGGAATTTCAGACGCTGTTCAATCAAATATGGGAGGAGCTGGATGTCAATGTCTGAACGATCGCCCTCCCCGCAGCGCGCGGCCTATCTGCGCGCGCAGCGCCGCCGCCGTCGGCTCGTGCTGGCGCTGCAGATCCTGCTGCTGGTCGTGTTTCTCGGCTGGTGGGAGCTCTCGGCCCGGCTCGGCTGGGTGGATGCCTTCATCGTCAGCAGCCCGTCGCGCGTGGTGCACACGCTCGTGGGTCTGCAGGCTTCCGGGGAGCTGTGGCTGCACATCGGCACGTCGTGCCTCGAGGTCGTGGTCGGCTTCGTGCTCGGGACGCTGCTCGGCACGCTCATCGCCATCGGTCTGTGGTGGAGCGAGCTGCTCTCGCGCGTGCTCGACCCGTATCTGGTCGTGCTCAACGCGCTGCCGAAAACGGCGCTCGGCCCGGTGTTCATCGTCTGGATCGGCGCGGGCACAGAGTCGATCATCGCCATGACGATCGCGATCTCGATCTTTGTCACGATCCTGAATATGCATGTCGGCTTCCTGTCCACGGACCGGGAGAAGATCCGCCTGATGCAGACGCTCGGCGCGACCCGGCATCAGATCCTGTGGCGGCTGGTCATCCCGGCCAACTACGCCACGCTCTTCAATACGCTGCGCGTGAACGTCGGCCTGTCGTGGGTCGGCGTCATCATGGGCGAATTTCTGGTCTCCAAAGCCGGTCTCGGCTATCTGATCGTCTACGGGTCGCAGGTGTTCAACATGGACCTCGTGATGGCGACCGTCCTCGTGCTTGCGGTGGCGGCCGTCGTGATGTATCAGCTGGTGCTGTGGCTGGAGAAATTTTTCAAAAATCGGTTGGGAGTGACGCAATGAAACGGTTTCTTTGTGGGGTTCTGGCGGCGCTGATGCTGGTGGTTTTGTGCGCCTGCGGCAAGCAGGAGACGGCCACTGTCCGCCTGAGTGAAGTGACGCATTCGGTGTTCTACGCGCCGCAGTACGTGGCGCTGGAGCAGGGCTTTTTCGCCGATGAGGGGCTCAATATCGAGCTGACCAACGGCGGCGGCGCCGACAAGGTCATGACGGCGGTGCTCACCGGGCAGGCAGACATCGGGCTCGCCGGGCCGGAGGCGTGCATCTATGTGTACAATCAGGGCAAGGACGATTACCCGGTCGTGTTCGGCCAGCTCACAAAGCGCGACGGGTCGTTCCTCGTCGGGCGCGAGGATGTGCCCTTCAGCTGGGAGCTGCTGCGCGGCAAGACTGTTATCGGCGGCCGCGCGGGCGGCGTGCCGGAGATGACGCTCGAATACGTCATGCGGCAAAACGGCGTTGTCCCCGGCACGGATGCCGCTGTGGACACGACCGTGCAGTTCAACATGATGGCCGGGGCTTTCACCGGCGGCAACGGCGACTTTGTCACGCTCTTCGAGCCGACGGCCACCGAGGTCGCGCAGGCGGGCAAGGGCTACATCCTTGCGTCCATCGGCCAGGAGAGCGGCGAGATCCCGTACACGGCCTACTTCGCCTCGCAGGCGTATATCCATGACCATGCGGACATTGTGCAGCGCTTTACGAATGCCATCGCCCGCGCGCAGAAATGGATCGCGGAGCACGACGCGGCGCAGACCGCCGAGATCATCGCCCCGCAGTTCCCGGACACGAGCGTGCCTGTGCTCACGCAGGTCGTGCAGCGCTACAAGGACATCGACGCCTGGAACGCCACGCCGGTCATGACGCGCTCGTCCCTCGAGCGGCTCGAGACCGTCATGGAGACGGCCGGCGTGCTCGATCACGCCGACTGGGTGGATTTTGACCGCCTTGTCGACAACAGCTATGCCCATAACGCCTCCTGATTTTCTCGCCTGCGGGCGGCAAACTCTGCGAGGCTTTGCTGACACGCAAAATCCCCCGGCAGCAGCCGGGGGATTCGTGCGTTTTTCAAAAGAGGGGGGTGCTTAGAAGCTCGCAACGACAGCACCGTTGTAGGTGTCGGCGATGTACTGCTTCACAGCGTCGGTCTTGAGGGCTTTGAGCAGGGCCTGGGTCTTCGGGCTGTTCTCGTCGCCGGCGCGCACGGCAATGATGTTGGCGTAGGTCTGGGCGGCAGCGCCGTTGGCGTCCTCGGAGGCGAGCGCGTCGCTGATCTTCAGGCCGGCGGCCAGGGCGTAGTTGCCGTTGATGACGGCGATGGAGCCAGTAGCGGCGTTCTTGAGCTGCGCCGGGACGGTGTCGGCCTGCACGGTGACGATGTTGTAGCCGCCGTCGTCGACGATGTCGAGCGTGCTCACGCCCTTGGCGGCGTCCGCGTCATCGGGGAGCTTGATCAGGCCCTCCTGCTGGAGCAGGAACAGGGCGCGGGTCTCGTTGCTGTCGTCGGCCGGGATGATGATGGTCGCGCCCTTGGCGAGATCCTTCAGGTCGGTGACGCCGTTGCCGTAGATGCCGAACGGCTCATAGTGGATGGTGCCGACGGAGACGAGGTTGGTGCCGTTCTTGGCGTTGAAGCTGTCGAGGTAGGGCTTATGCTGGAAGTAGTTGGCGTCGAGTGTGCCGTCGGCCAGGGCCTGGTTCGGCAGGACATAGTCGTCATAGGTGACGATCTTGAGCTCGTAGCCTTCGTCGGCGAGGGCCTGCTTGATCTGCTCGAGGATCTCGGCGTGCGGGGTGGCGCTGGCGCCGACGGTGATGACTTTGTCATCGGAAGCGGCAGTGGTCTTGTCATCAGTGGTCTTGTCGCCGCAGGCGCTCAGCGCGATGAGCGAGAACGTCAGCACGAGGGCGAGGATGAGGGACGTGATCTTTTTCATTTTCGTTTCTCCTTTATATTTTCATTTTGGAATTTGTGTGGTTTCGGATGTTAGGATGTGCAGTTCGGGGCGGCACATTCGTCCGCGCCGGATGTTCACGCGCAGCAGCGCGGGATAGTGTAAACGCATGGGCTGCCTCCTGTCAGGTGCGGGTGCGCCGGTCGGTGCGGCGGGCAATGTACATGCCGAACTCCTGCAGGATCTGCACGATGATGATCGTCAGCGCTACGCACAGCCAGACGATCTGATCGTCGTACTTCTGGTAGCCGTAGGTGATGGCAATCTGGCCGAGGCCGCCGCCGCCGATCGTGCCGGCCATGGCGGAGTAGCCGAGGATGGTCACGGTGGAGATGACGGCGCCGGTGATGAGCGCGGGCTTGGCCTCCGGGATGATGACCTTCCAGATGATGCGCAGCGTGGACGCGCCCATGGACAGCGCGGCCTCGATGACGCCGGCGTCCACTTCCTTGGCGGCGGACTCGACCATGCGCGCCACATACGGGGCGGCGGCGATGACGAGCGTCACGATCACGGCGCGGTTGCCGAGGCTGGTGCCGACGATGGCCTTTGCCACCGGCAGCATGGCGACCATGAGGATGATGAACGGGATGCTGCGCAGGGCGTTGACGATGATGCCGAGCGTGCGGTTGAGCCAGCCGATGGGGTGGATGCCGTCGCGGTCGGTCATGCGCAGGATGAGGCCGACCGGCAGGCCGATGAGATAGGCAAAGAACGTGGAGATGAGCGTCATGTAAATGGTCTCCCAGATACCGAGCTGCAGGATGCCGTTTTGCCAGAGTTTGATGAGCAGATCAGACATGACTTCCATCCTCCTGTAGATAAGAGATGTGGTTATGGTCGAGCCAGCGCAGCACATCGTGGAACTGCTGCGGGTCGTCGGGCAGGTCGATGACCATGTGGCCGTAGATGCTGCCCTCGACGATGCGGGTGTCGGCGAAGAGAATGTTCACCGGCACGTGGCACTCGAGCGTGATGCGCGAGATGACCGGTTCGTTGGAGCAGCTGCCGTCGAAGACGAGGCGCAGGCGCCTGCCCGTGCACGGCGGGAGGTTTTCGGCCGGGCTCTTCGGGAGAATGAGCGCCTTGGCGATGTCGGACTTCGGGTGCGTGAACACGTCGCTGACGTTGCCGATCTCGGCGATGCAGCTCTGGTCGATGACGGCCACGCGCTGGCAGATCTGCTCGATGACGCGCATTTCGTGCGTGATGACGACGATCGTCACGCCGAGCGTCTGGTTGATCTCCTTGAGCAGGTGGAGAATCGACTGCGTGGTGTTCGGGTCGAGGGCGCTGGTGGCCTCGTCGCACAGGAGGTATTTCGGCCGCGTGGCGAGGGCGCGGGCGATGGCCACGCGCTGCTTCTGGCCGCCGGAAAGCTGCGAGGGATAGTTTTTCGCGCGGTCGGACAATCCGACGAGTTCGAGCAGCTCGGCGGCGCGGGCCTGAGCCTCGTCGCGCTTGACGCCGGCGATCTCGAGCGGGAAGCAGATGTTGCGCAGCACCGTGCGCTGCTCGAGCAGGTTGAAGCTCTGGAAGATCATGCCGATGTCCTGCCGGGCCTTGAGCAGGTCGCGGCGGCTGAGCTGCGTCATGTCGCGCCCGTCGATGCGCACCGTGCCGGAGGTCGGCCGCTCGAGGAGGTTGATACAGCGCACGAGCGTGCTCTTGCCGGCGCCGCTCAGGCCGATGATGCCGAAGATCTCCCCGTCCTCGATGCGGAGGTTGACGTCCCGCAGTGCGTGGATGTCGCCGCCCGGTGAGGGGTAAGTCTTGTTGAGATGTTCGATTTCGATCATAGTGGATTCTCCCTCGCAGAATAATTTTTCGGTACAAAAAACAGAGGCCGGAAGACTCGTTGTCTTCCGGCCTCTGCGGATACGGCTTGGAATTCTGAATCAGCCGTTATTGGAAGCGAACACAAGACGAGTCATATTTCTGAGCACGACGAGACATGCACATGCAGCCGGGCATGTACATCATCATAGCCATCATCATGTTGTTCGTCTGAGCAAACTTCATAATACGACGCGTCTCCTTTCGTTAAAAATCACGGTTTCCGGTGGAAACGAGCGCAGTATAACGCAGTTTTCTGCGCTTGTCAACCCCGAAATCCACAAAAGCAGTATGAAACGCGCATTAGAAAAAGCAAATCCATCGATTCTAAAATTCGATCGTTTGCGGCGTTACGTCCGGGTCGTGGCTGCACAGAGACGCCGCGCAGGCGCCGTCCCGGCTCATCTCGCCGATCCAGTCGAGCGCCTTTTTCGCGCGCACGCTGTTTTCACAGATGCCGGGCACGGTGCCCTCCGCCCAGGAGCGGGGACTTGCCGCGCCGTCGGCGTTGAGCAGCACGTACCGGCCGCCATTGCGGATGAGCGTGGCGAACATGCCCTCCGTGTGCCCGGCGATGTGCACGAGATGCACCGAGTCGTCCCCGAACAGGTCGTACGAGCGGCTCTCCGGCCCGATGTGGTTCACGCGGTACCAGAACCGCTCCGGCGGCTCGTCCATCCACAGCTTGCGCGAGGTGTAGCGCAGGTTCACGCGGCACGACCAGAAGTATTCCTCCTCCGCCACCAGCAGACGCTTTGCGCCCCGCACCTCGCTGATGCCCGCGACATGATCCGGGTCGAGGTGGGAAAAGAGCACATAGTCCAGATCCTGCGGCCGGATGCCGCGCGCGGCCAGCTGCTCGCCGATCGACTGCCCCGGCTCCACGACGCTGTGCACGAGCGTGTACCACCCGCGGCCGAACATCCGCAGCTGCGCCGCGCGGTCCTCGATGCCGGTCGGGCTCACGGTGCGCGGCAGACCGGCGTCCACCAGAAACAATCCCTTCGGGTGCTCCACCAGATACGCCGACACCGGCAGCCAGATGCGCGCGCCGCTCTTGAGCCGCCGCGCGTCCGCTTTTGCCGGCCAGCGCCACTGGGCGCTCGCCGGCAGGTTCGGCGCCACGCCGATCTTCCCGCAGTGCAGAACATGGATCCGGATCTGAGCCATGGCCGTTCCCTCCTCGTGAATGTACGCGATATTGACCAAATGGTTACGAAAAAGCATAGCACCGCCTGTGCAGAATGTCAAGACAGGCGGGGAAAACGACCGGGATTTTGCAATCTTCAACAATGTGCTGTGCATTTGCGTATTGAATTGTATGCGTGAGATGTGCTACAATAGATTGCGCATCTATTCACAAACCAGGGAATGAAAACAAAACATTTTAAGGGGAAGAAAGGAGCCTGAAACATGGCAAGAGAACTGATCCTGAAGCTGGGCAAAAAGATCACGGACCGCGTGGACGTGAAGCTCGGCATGACCAAGCTCGACGAGAATTCGCCCGAGTATTACGGCCTGGCCAGCGTCGTCACCGACGAGATGGCGGAGCTTGCGCTCGCGATGAAGGTCCGTGTCCCGACCACACCGGCCGAAATCGGCAAGAAGGTAGGCAAGGATCCCGTCTACGTGGAGCAGCTGTTTGACCAGATGTCCATGATCGGCCTGCTCGAGTACAACTGGGAGAACGCCGACCATCACAAGCAGTGGACGCTGCCGATCTTCGTGCCCGGTTCTGCGGAGCTGATGAACATGAACCTCCAGCAGGTGGAGACGCACCCGGAGATCGCGCAGTTTTTCGAGCGCATGTCGTTTCTGCCGCTGACGAAGATCACCTGCATGGTGCCTCCCGGAGGTGCCGGCGTCGGCATGCACGTCATCCCGGTCGAGAAGGCCATCCCGGCCACGAACGAGTCGGTCGATGTCGAGCACATCTCCCACTGGCTGAAAAAGTATGAGGATCACCTCGGCGTCGGCTACTGCTCCTGCCGCAATGCCATGCGCATTCAGGGCGAGGGCTGCGGCGAGCTGCAGGATGAGATGTGCATCGCCGTCGGTCAGTTTTGTGACTACTGTCTCGAGACCGGCAAGGGCCGCAAGATCACCTATGATGAGGCGATGGAGATCCTCCAGCGCGCCGAGGACAACGGCTATGTCCACCAGATCACGAACATCGACGGCGAGGATAAGATCTTTGCCATCTGCAACTGTGCGCTCGGCTCCTGCTTCGCGCTGAGAACGAGCCAGCTGTTCAACACGCCGAACATGTCCGCCTCCGCTTACCGTGCCCATGTCGACGCTGAAAAGTGCGTCGCCTGCGGCAAGTGCGCCGAGGTCTGCCCGGCCGGCGCTGCCAAGCTCGGCCAGAAGCTGTGCACCAAGACCGGCCCGGTGACGTATCCGAAGCAGCCCCTGCCGGACGACAACCACTGGGGCGAGCACATGTGGAGCCCGAACTATAAGGACGACAACCAGAAGCAGTGCCACGAGTCCGGCACCGCCCCGTGCAAGACCGCCTGCCCGGCGCACATCGCCGTGCAGGGCTACATCAATCTGGCCGCGCAGGGCCGCTATCTGGACGCGCTCAAGCTCATCAAGCAGGATAACCCGTTCCCGGCCGTCTGCGGCAGCATCTGCAACCGCCGCTGCGAGGAAGCCTGCACCCGCGGCGATGTCGACCGCGCCGTCGCCATCGACGAGATCAAGAAGTTTGTCGCCGAGCAGGAGCTCCAGGCTGACAAGCGCTACATCCCGAAGGTCATCACCCACCGCGGCATCGCCGATCCCTACCCGGAGAAGATCGCCATCATCGGCGCCGGCCCGGCCGGCCTGTCGTGCGCCTACTATCTGGCGAACATGGGCTATGAAAACGTCACCGTGTTTGATAAAAACGAAGTGCCCGGCGGCATGCTGACCCTCGGCATCCCGAGCTTCCGGCTCGAGAAGGATGTTGTCAACGCCGAGATCGAGGTGCTCCGTGAGATGGGCGTGCACTTCCAGTGCGGCGTCGAGATCGGCAAGGATCTCACCATCGACCAGCTGCGCGAGCAGGGCTATAAGGGCTTCTACCTTGCCATCGGCGCGCAGAAGAGCGCACCCATCGGCGTGCCCGGCGAAGAGCTCTCCGGCGTGTACGGCGGTGTGGACTTCCTGCGCAGGGTCAACCTCGGCAAGAAGCCGCGCATCGGCAAAAAGTGCGCCGTCATCGGCGGCGGCAACGTCGCCATGGACGTCTGCCGCACGGCCATCCGCCTCGGCGCGAAGGATACTTACATCATCTACCGCCGCAGCCAGGCCGAGATGCCGGCGGACGCGGAGGAAGTCGCGGAAGCCATGGAAGAGGGCGTGCAGTTCCGCTTCCTGAGCGCACCGGCCGAGATCCTCGGCGAAAACGGCAAGGTTAAGGCCCTCAAGGTCGAGCTCATGGAGCTGGGCGAGCCCGACGCGAAGGGCCGCCGCAAACCTGTCGGCACCGGCAAGTTCGAGACCATCGAGGTCACGTCCGTCATCGGCGCTATCGGCCAGCGCGTCGACCTCGGCCGCATCGCGCCGGAGGCCATGGCCTTCAACCGCAACGGCACCGTCCAGGCCGACGGCGTGACGTATCAGACCGCGCAGCCCGACATCTTCGCCGGCGGCGACGTGGTCACCGGCCCGAAGTTTGCCATCGACGCGATCGCGGCCGGCCGCGAGGGCGCTATCTCCCTGCACCGCTACGTGCATGAGGGCCAGAGCCTGACGCTGGCGCGTGACCCGCGCGAATTCTACGAGCTCGACAAGAAGCAGGCCGTTGTGCCCATCGAATGCTTTGACGCCCCGGCGCGCCAGACCGTCGCCCACGACGCGAGCAAGGCCAAGACGTTCTCGAACGACCGCATCACCTTCACCGAGGCGCAGGTCAAGGCAGAGGCGTCCCGCTGCCTCGGCTGCGGCGTGTCCGTCGTCGACCAGAACAAGTGCATCGGTTGCGGCCTGTGCACCACCCGCTGCGAGTTTGATGCGATCCACCTGCAGCGCGATATGCCGGAGGCCAGCCGTATGTACCGCACCGAGGACAAGATGAAGGCCATCCTGCCGCACATGGTCAAGCGCGCTGCGAAGCTCACCATCAAGGACATCAAGGAAAAGTGCGCGAAGTAAACCCGCCGGAGGAACATACCCATGCATGAACTCGGAACTGTGTTCTATGTCATTCGCGAGGTCGAGCAGGTCGTCGAGGAAAACCACCTGACCAAGGTTGCCAGCGTCACGCTGGAGATCGGCGAGGTCAGCGGCATCATTCCGTACTATCTGACGGACTGCTGGCAGTGGGCGATCCAGAAATCGCAGTATCTGAAAGAGGCGGAGCTGAAGATCGAGACCATTCCCGCCGTGACCTTCTGCGAGGACTGCAAGCAGACATATCCCACGGTAAAATACGCAAAAATATGCCCGCACTGTAAAAGCGAGCATACCTATCTGGTGTCAGGCAACGAATATAACATCAAAGAGATCGAGGCCTGCTAGCAGCCGCAAAAAACCGCACACGGGGAACGCTTTTTCGGCGTTCCCCGTGTTTTTATATTTCGTCTGCCGGTGCGCTGTCGATCGGGATCTGGATGATCTCCAGCCGGCGGCGGGCGGCGTATTCGAGCGTGCGGGCCGTGCCGCCGGGCCGGCCGTCAAACGCCGCGATGAGGATGCGCGAGGCATCGACCATGTAGCGGTTGCGGCGCATCATGCACCCGGGGGTGTAGGCCTCCTGCACGAGCGTCTGATAGTCGCACTGGCGCAGGTCGTAGGCGTAGCGCTCGCGCAGCTCCGGCCGCCAGCGGTCGGCCTGGCCGGCGTAGGGGATGGCCGCCTCGATCGTGACCTCGGGGTGCTGCAGGCGCAGATAGCGCGCAGCGTCGAAAAAATACAGGTCGCAGCCGTTGGCCATGCCGCAGATGAAGTGGCGGATGCCGGCG
>OLXV01001117.1_pt1 | contig 13778 bp, 8 predicted proteins | sample 1673481 | NCBI WGS metagenome assembly OLXV01 (sample SAMEA103958113, study PRJEB25191) | human gut metagenome
GGTACATACAAATTACCCAAATCAAAGGCTTTATGCCCGTTCTTCCGGATCACTCCCATCAATCCCCGTTCCCGGAGGTGATTCGGGGCACGCTCTACGCCCTCCCGATCACATCCCAAGTTCAAGGGAACGCCTATTACATTTATTTTCATACCCTAGAATTTAGCGAACGTATCTCGTATAATGCCAATCGCTTCCATCATTTGCTCCTCCGTAATCACCAAAGGAGGCGTGAAGCGGATGATATGATCGTGGGTAGGCTTGGCTATCAAGCCGTTTTCCTTCAACGCCAAACAGATGTCCCATGCCGTCTTCCCATCTTTAGGTTCCGTCACGACAGCGTTCAGCAAGCCTTTACCCCGTACTTTCTTAATCATCGGATTATCGATCTTCTCGATCTCACCACGGAACAGCTCACCCATCTTAAACGCATTCTCCGACAAATGCTCGTCACGTACCACCTCCAAGGCGGCGATAGCTACCTTTGCCGCCAACGGATTTCCACCATACGTAGAACCGTGCTCTCCCGGAGCGATCGTAAGCATGATCTCATCGTCCGCCAATACCGCCGAGACCGGACTGACCCCACCGGACAACGCCTTTCCCAAGATCAAGATGTCCGGACGAATCCCCTCGTAATCGCAAGCCAATAGCTTACCGGTACGACCGATACCTGTCTGTATCTCATCCGCGATAAACAACACATTATGCTGATGGCAAAGATCATAGCAAGCCCGCAGATAACCATCGTCGGGCACCACGACCCCGGCCTCACCTTGGATCGGTTCCACCAAGAAGCCTACTACATCGGGATCTTTCAAGGCCTCGGCCAACGCATCCACCTTATTATAGGGTATCTTTATAAATCCGGGCGTATAAGGGCCGAAATCGGCGTAGGAACTAGGATCGGTGCTCATGGAGATAATCGTAATCGTACGTCCGTGGAAATTCTCGCTACAAACCACGATCTTCGCACGCTCCGGAGCGACCCCTTTCCGACGGTATCCCCAACGGCGGCAAAGCTTCAAGGCCGTCTCTACCGCCTCGGCCCCCGTATTCATCGGCAAGAGCTTATCATATCCGAAAAACTTACAGGTAAATTCCATGTACTCACCCAGTATATCCGCATGAAAAGCACGGGATACGAGCGTAAGCTTCTCCGCCTGCTCCATCAGGGCCTTCACGATCTTAGGATGGCAATGTCCTTGGCTCAAGGCAGAATAGCCAGACAAGAAATCAAAATAACGTTTTCCTTCCACGTCCCACACGAACACGCCTTCGCCTCTTCTGAGAACGACCGGCAGAGGATGGTAGTTGTGGGCACCATACTTCTCCTCTCTGGTAATGTAATCTTCCGGTTTCATACTATAATTGAGTTTAAATGACTAGCATATTGTAAGCGTTTGCATCGGGATAGCTCAAAGATAAGCATTTGCGGCTAACCAATTGATTACGGGTATGTATGTTAAGAAACATATTCACAAAAAAGAAGGGATGCCCCGCTCTCCCCAAGGAGAAACAAGGACATCCCTCTCACGTCAAACAAACAACGTTTAGTTCCGTATCCGTACCTTATAGGTCTGGTCAGCTATTCGGACAAGATAGACTCCCGCAGGAAGAGCGCGTCTTGTCTCGCCGGGAACGACCGCAAACCGGGCACGACTAGTACCCGACAGGCCGACAACCCATGCCTCAGCCGGACGATCCGCACGGATATGGAGGGCGTTGGCAGAGGTCCAAACCGCTATGCCTCCCTCTACCGAGGCATTCGATGTCGGGACATCCGGGGTATCCGGGGTGTCGGGTGTGTCAGGATAATCGGGATCCACCGGCCCAGATTTGGGCGTATAGCTTACCACGAACGGGCTGAAGCTGGCAACGGAGATCTCCATATAATCATCCTCTAATGTCAAATTGTTATTACCCTCGGAATACACGTCTACCACGCCGTCCGAGCGGAGGTGGATAATCACGATATCATGTTGGGTTTTATTTACGCCTTCCGGATACGGGATACGTACCGTCACGATATCGGAGGGCTGCACGGGAGTTACGGCGGTAGTGGTGGATGCGTCGGTAGCGGAAATCGTGGTCGTCACCTTAACCAAGGTCACTTCCATCACGATCTTCGGGGCATCAGGAGCGATACCCGCATCTTGGGCGGCAGCTTTCGCTTTCTCTTCAATCTCAGCCTTTTTCGCTGGGTCTTCTATATCTTCCTTCACCAAGCGGAGGCTGGAGAGTTCCGTATCCGATGGCAGGGATACGGCATCGGGGATGATCACGATCGGGTTATCATCCGTTGGAACATTCGTTCCCTCCTGCCCTTCCTTTTCCTTGGGAACGGCCGGCGTACCGATCGTAGCGATCTCTTCCGTAGTCACGGAAGATTCCTGCGTAAAGGCAGCGGTTATCGTCAAGTCGTCGGTACCGGAGACGGTAATATTCCCAGATGCTAGCGGGTCATCATTCACTTTGTAACTCACGAATTCGTACTTTGGCAAGGCCGTATGTGCCAAGCTCAACTCAGTACCAACGGGTACGGCATCGCCGGATTTCACGCTCACTTCCTTACCCTCTTTTGTATAAGAAACGGAGATCGTACCGCCTTCCGGCTGCAGGATCTTGACGTAATATTCCGACTCGGGAAGTACCGTGAAGTTTACCTCATACGTACGCTTGGTCTGTCCATCCTCGGCGGTAACGACCAAGGTAGCCTTGGCCGATCCACTCTCGAGCGATACGGTAGCCGTGAACGATCCTGTCGGTTCTACGGAAACAGGCGATCCATTCACGAGCAGCTCAGCCTTCGCATCGACCAGCTGGCCGGATAAGGTGAGGGTAGCCGATTTCTGGGTGGAATTTGGGAGCAGCACCTCATATTTCATCGTAGAGGCAAGAAAACCGGGAAGCGGGGTAGCAGCCTCATTTCCTACCTTATACGAGAGGGAACTCAAACGGGCTTCCGAAGACGGAACCACGGGGATAGGCTCAAATTTCACCTCAGCCGTCACCGCGTAGGCCGGCATCAAGAAGTAGGTCGTACCATCTTTCTCTTTCTGCAACGGAACGGTCTTGGTTTCATTCCCGACCTTCCCGGATACCTTCAAGGAGCCGAACACCATTTGGTAGCCTTTGTTGGGGGTGGCGGCAATCGTCACCTTCGTACCGGAGGCGACCTCGCCGCCGGAAACAATCGAACTACCCGGAGCATCGGCGGTACTCAAGGTAAGCGTACCGTTCGCCGGGTTGGCGAAGGTGACGGTGGACTGGATCTTCTCGTACTCCACCTCTACCGTGACCGGAAAGTCCGGCATGGTGAAGGTGTAGAGGTAGGCGATACCGCTACTGGCATCGGGCTTAAACGTAGCCGGTACCGTTTCGTCGGGTGCACCCGTGCGGTAAACCTTCGGGTAACCGGAAGCCATTCGGTAGCCGTCGGCGGGGGTGACGGTAATCGTCACCTCGGTGCCGGAATGCAAGGTCGTAGGGGATGTGAGGGTCTCACCGTCCGCCGAGATCGATAAGGAGGCAGATCCTTCCGCGGGAGCCTCGAAAGTCAACATGAAAGGAAGAGCGGGGTAGTCGGGACGGGCCTTCGTCTCGATCCCTTCCTGCGCCCGGGCGGTCATCGAGAAGACCGCCAGCAGGCATACGAGCCATAAACTAGTATATTGTTTCATATCAAAGCGCTATTTTATAAGTGATGTTATTGATTCGAACCATGTAAATACCGGAAGGCAAAGCCAAGCGGGTATCGCCGGGGGCGATAGAGGCGGCGTAGACGGTACGTCCGTCGGAGCGTACCACGGTAAGCGCGGCGGCCTCCCCGGAATAGACATGCAGCGCACCGTCGGCGGCCCAGATACGGACAGCGGCGGTAGCGGTAGCGATCTCGTTGGCGGTCACCACGGAGCCATCGCACACACCCACGCTACGAACCAGCGAGCGGGTGACGGCATTGGCGGTGATGTATGCCTCGAAAGGCTTCAGCACATAATCCGCCTCCTGAAGGTCGAAGCGGGTACCCTCGGCATTGAGCACGTAGATACCACGGAGCGTAAGGTTGGCGAGATTCGGGTTCGTCCGGAAGAGGAACACGCCGTTCTCGAGGGCATCGCCAGAAGCGACCGTAGCCGTAGCCGGTATCTCGATCGGTGCGTCGGAGGCTGTTTGGCTAAAGGTTACCCGAGTCAAGGCTGCGTCGGCGGCCAACAGATAGGGGCTACCGGCGGTGAGATCGACCCTTTTCCCGTTAAGGACAGAGACCTCTTCCCAACCTTGGGCAACGGCCTCCTTAGCGGTGTAGCCGGTGGCGGCATAAAGGATTAGCCCACTACCATATTCCGCAGAGGCTGTCAATTCGATAGGGCTACCGAAGGTCGTCCATTTGTTATTCAGCGAACGGTTGGTTTTGAAAGTCTTGGACACCTTCAGCGCATTCGTTGTCACGACCTGCGCACCCTCCTCCAATGTCAACTCAAAGACGGACGCATTCTCGCTATCGACGGTAAGCACGCCATCGGATTTAACGATGACACTCTGTGACAGGCCGGCCTCGGAGAGATTCTGATTGCCGGAGATCTCGACCTCTTTCCAATCACTCACCTCCGTAAAGGTCGTTACCCTACCATCCGCCTCGGGAGCAGGGAAGCGATCGATTGCCGTGCCTTCGCTATCGAAGCCTTTCTGCGGGATAAACGTACTAGCTTTCATCTCCCAGAGCTTATACTCCTCGCCCGCCGTAACGGTAGTGGCTAAGGTCTTGTTGTAGCGTTTTACTTCGATGGGCTGGGATGAGCGAGGCAGAAACCTTATCGTAGCGCCAGCATCTCCCGCCTCATCCGTGAACAGACATTCCATCCAAGCATTGGTAAGGGTACCGGTGTTATGGATAGCGGTGTGGGCACAATGGAAAGTGGTATAGCCATTTACCGGATCAAGCACGCTGAAGGTGCCGGAGTTATCGAGGCAGTAATGCATATCGGACGAGCTGCTGTTTTCAATGCGGAAGCTGCTGCCCGACAGCCTCAAGGTGCCTTTATTAATCAAGGTAGAGGCACCGGACGAGCCGAGGATCGAACCGGTCTGCGCAATTGTCAGATCGCAACCTTCGTTGACGGTCAAGGCAGCACCGTCGGTCGGGCGTATCGTTACGTAATTCAACGTCAGCGTCGGGTTGCCAGTAGCGGTGGCGACGATGAGCTTGTTGGCGGAAGGGCCTGGGGGTGACGATATTTTGCCGTTGAAACGGGTCTCCGTTCCGGCTCCCTTTTTATAACTCCATTTGTTGTTGGAGTAGAAGAGCATGAAGGTCATCGTATCGCTAGAAGACAAGGGCAGTGACAACAAGGACCTCAGATAGGAGGCAGACAACAAGCCGGACTGGCCGGGGATAATAGTACTCGCGTAAGCTGTAGGCAGACCGTCAGCGCCATAGCCGGCAATAGCTTTCAGTTGCGGGAGCAGGCCGTTCTCGGCGGTACCGATGGCGGTGAAGGCTTGTGTATTTTCGGGGCCTGCCCAAGCGGCGATCTCGGCGGCGACATCATCGAGGTAAGTGTCGGCACCGTTTGCCTTATCGCTACCTATGTTATCGGTAGGGACGGCTGGCGTATTATCTCCTATCGTCAGTTGGATCATGGTGCTGGCGTAGTTGTCGAGAAGGGTAACTTTATTAGTAGGTGAATCAGATCCGAGAATCCGACCGGCCTGTTTATCCGACGTATTTCCTAAGGCTTTCACGCCGGCGGTAGTTAAGGCGAGGCAATTCTTTATCGTTATATTAATGTTTCCAGCAAAAGCTTGCCCCACAATACCACCTGCGGCAGCTATCCGGCTGTCGCTGTTTGATCCTGCAGAAACAGCGCCTGTGGCAAAACAAGATTCAATCGTCGTTTTCTCAGATAGTCCGGCAATGCCGCCGGAATAAGCATTAGCAGCGGAAGATTTAGCGATTATCCACCCTGTCGAATAGCAGTGCGATATGCTACAATTACCGCTACTATAGGCTCCGATACCGCCCGCATACGCGGCATCGCTAGAACCAGAACCGGTAGCAGTAACACGGATATCCTCCGTATTGAAACAGGAAACGATAGAAGAGCCATTATTAGTCGCTACGATTCCACCACCACGACCCATCTTTCCGGTCATAGTGACAGCTCCCCTGTTTGAACAAGCGCTAATCACCGAACCTTCAGAGTAACCGGCAATTCCACCGAGAGACCCAGAATTGCCGGTCACAGAAAAACTAACCTTGCATTGATTATGGCAATTGATGATTTTTCCATTCTTTACATAACCTGCCACGCAGCCAAGATAGTAAGCGGTGTCTTGAGCATTAGCAATAGTTGTCAAATTAATATTGTCAGATCCTGCCATCGTCAGATTCCGCACGGTCGCTCCATACAGATAACCGAAAAGGCCGATATAGTAAAACGAGGCCGAGGAGATCGTCATTCCGGTAATCGTATGGCCGCCACCATCGAAGGTGCCTTGAAAGTAGTAACGTGCATCGAAGCCTTTATAAGTCCCTATCGGTATCCAATTAGCCTCGAAGCCGCTCGCCACGCCTTGGGCAGGTTTCGCCAGCGAGATATCGTCCGCAAGCGTAACCGTACAGTCCTTGAAGCCCTCGGAGGCGGGATAGGAATCAGTATAGGTTTTATCGGCATCGACGATTGTCTTCCCGTTATTCGTCACCCAAGCGATCCACGCGAGGCCGCAGGCGGTCTTGACGGTGTAGGTAGTGCCGGAGACGGCGACATCGGTGCCAGTCGGGCCGACATTGGCTAATTTGGCGTACTCGGGCCAGTCGGCGGGGAGAGTCGTCATGCCTGAGAAGGAGACTAATTTATCTTCCGTTGCCGTAAAGACGGTTGTTCCTTTCGAATCCATCAGTTGTTCGTTGCCCAGCCAAAGGGTGTAGCCGGTGTTCTTTGTGACGTTGATGGCGAAACCCTTCTTTTTACCGTCGGTGGTGAATTGGATAACGGGATCGAACGATTGGCCGCTGGCGTCTTTCACCTCGAGCGTCTGGCCACTCGTTGGGGCGGTGGCGAACTGCCATTGGAGGAAGGGGGATTTCACTCTAGAGCTTCCATAAATTGCGTCTCCATCTTTATCTTCCGAAGAAACCGTTACTTTCGCGTCTTCGGTAGCCGAGAAAGCACCCCAATTGTCTAGAAACACAGCAACAGCTTCCGCCGTGACAGTTATCTTGCCTTTGATGGTGGTATTTATAGCAGAACTAGTAGAGTACAGATATATTCCATATGATCCAGTTCCTTCCGCGGCGATATTCAATCCGGCGGTGCCACCATCCAGAAGCAGGATGCATCCTTGGTAGTTATTAATCACATCCTTTTTCGCTTTCAGGTTACTGGCAGAGTTGCCTGTCGCTTGGATACAGAACGGTTTACTGCCCTCCAGATAAAATAATGAGCCGTCGGCAGTAGTGGAGGTCAGGTTTAGCCCATCCAATTTTAGGATCGGGTAGCTGTCAAGATTATTCGCGTCGGCTATCGCTTTCTCGCTTTTGATATTGATCGCGCCCTGCTGCCAGTTTGCGTTCGTGCCCGTCAGCGTACCGGAGAACTCGGTGTCGGTGCCATTAGTCCCGATCTTGTAAAACCAAGCGTAATCGGTCGAGCCGGCGGTTTTCGGTTTATAGGTGAGGGTTAGTTTATCAGTAATACTAGTACTAGCCACGTCAAGCGGCTGTGGCTGCGCTTGCGCTCCTGCCATTGCCGGCCCCCATAGGGCCAGCGTCAGGATACAGAACATCCGCACGGCGGCCCGGAGGGAGAGCCGCGCGGATATCTTTCTAGAAAGATAAAATTCGTTCATATGGATTCGATTTTAAGTGTTTGACAATTTGCTAGGCTCAGATCTCGTCCGGGCTCTCGCTATCGCCGCCGGGGTTCTCGGGGTCGGGCGCAGGGTCGGGTGTGGGATAAGGCTTGTCGTCGGACTTGGAGGGGCTGGTGGGGCCTCCCTTGGCGGCGATGAGGTTCTTATACTTGCGGAAGATCTGGTTCACGGTGTCGATGAAGGCGTTGATGGCCTCGGTAGGCTCAAGTACGGCGTAGGCGTTGACACGCTGGATGATGAGGTCGAGGGTCTCGTCGGTCGCCTTGCGGGCCTTGGTGGTATCGGTCTTCACACGGGCGGAGTACTCGTCAGTGCGGGTGATGTCGAGAGCCTTGTAGGCATCGTTCAAGGTTTTCAACTGGGCCACGTAGGTGTCGAGGTGGAGGGTCTTGAGGGCTTCCGATACGTCAGCCTTGGCGAGGTCGAGCAGCAGGCCGTCGATCAGGGCGGTCTCCTCGGCGTAGGCCTTGGCGTAGATCTTGTCGTAGGCCCGCAGCACGCTGTCTACCAGCAGGGCGGGGGTACGCAGGGTCTCGTCGGGGCATACCTTATAGGAGCCGTTCATGGAGTAGATGAACTGGAGGGTCTTGTCACGCTCCTTGTCTTTCGCCTCCAGCTGGGCGGTGGAGGCGCTCTTGGTGACGCGGTTCACGCACTCCGCCTCCCGGTCGATGCATTCCTTGTAACCCGGGGCGAGGGCCTCCAGATGGAGGGCGGCCACGGTCGTATCCAAGATACGGGCGTAGATCTCGTTGTTCATGTTCATGTGGCCGGCGTTGGTCAATGCGGTCTTCGATACCGATCCGATTTGTTTCGCTAAACTCATACTGTTTGTTGTTTTTTCGTTAATACTTTCCTCTTGTCCACAGACGTAAGGTTTCCTACAAATGCAGGATAATCCCTTTGATAATCATATATTTTTCTATCAAACAATGCCTACGGGTGTCGAAATCTCTCCCGAGGCCCCGGAAAGGGCCGCTACGATCGTAGGGATCGCTCCGGAGGTCTCGGGAGGGACCGCTACGGCTGTCGGCATCGCTCCGGAGGCCTCGGGAGGGATGGCTACGGTCGTAGGGATCGTTTCCGAGGCATTTCGCTAGTCCGTCGCTTTCGTAAACCGGATCGGCCAGTCCAATGCCTTGGTGGTGTAGACCGGGAAGATCCATTGCTTATGGTTGGTCGCCTTGTTCCGGCCGAACCAGCTGTCGCCCTCGTTGAGGTCGTTCTCTTGGTCCACCCCGAAGCGGTACGGCGGGTTCTCGCTCTTCAATTTATACTCCTTGCTTCCCCAATAGGCCGGGAATTGCTCGTCGATGGAGTAAGGAAGCGTCATGTCGGTACCGGGCGAGGTGGCGATCACGTAGTATAGGTCATCGCTCTTCCCCTTGCGGGCGATGCCCACGCCGGTGACCGGTTCCTTATGGCTGTCGTCGGGCGAGAACTTCAAGCAAACGTAATGGTTATCGATCGCGTCCCACATCATTCCCGATTCGGCATCCTGCCCCCGCGGTTCGAAGCCGTGCTTGCGGGCGTCGTCCTCCTTCATGAAGCGCATGTGGTAGATGGGGCGGCACTCGTCCTTGAAGTCGAGGGCTACCCACCAGAGCTGGTCGGCGTTATCCCCCACGTCGAGGTACTCGTGGGCCGAGGTATCGAGCATCTTGCCGATCCGCGAGTCGTTCGGTCCCTTGGTATTCAGCACCAGCGGGCTGTAGATGCGCTCCTTGCCGTCCGGCCCGGTGAAGACGCGTTGTCCGGCGGGATCCCCGTGATTGTCCTTCCCGGTACGCATCATGAAGTCGGCCAGGATCAGCTGCGGTTTCTTGGCCAGCTTCGAACGAGCCTCCACGTAGGAGTCCAGATATTTCTTCAGCGCGTCTTGCCGCGCGTAGTTCTTCGTCAGGTAATACAGGGGGACCAGGAAGCAACGGGTGGTATCGCCCCTCGGGCCGTAGCTTACGAGGTGGAGGTTGCTGTTCTCGTCGGCGATGGACTTGTCCCAGCTCTCGAAGTCCACGGAGGCGTTGCCGCCGGTGATGATCATGATGCTCTCCTCGGACATATGCTCGTTCAGCTCCGACTTCGTATAGCCGCCCCCGGCGCCGATCTTGCCGCCGTGGGTACCCATCACGCGATAGTAGGTCTGGAGCCAGTTCTCGTTCTCTCCCGCCGGCGACGACGACTTGGCGGAAAGCTCCGCCTCGGCGGCGAACACCGTCTCGTCGTAATAGAGGTTCTCCTTCCGGCTGTAGATATAGGTATAGCTCCCGCCGAAGACACCGCCCACCAGCACGTGGGTGCCGTAGGTGTCGTATAGATCGTAGATGCCCTTCTGCGTGTTGCCGTATCGCTTGTAGAGGTCGCTATTGGTTTCGTTCAGCAAGCGCGAGGCGGTCGTGGTGAGGAACGGCAGGAAGACGTCGGGATTGCTGGCGGAGGTATAGATGGCGGTGGCCATATGCAGCTCCACCATCGGCTTGACATGCACGTCCACGTGATACTCGAAGCGGTTGGACGAGGTCTGGTTATGCTGGAACCGCTGGTCGAAGGAGCCGGAGAAGAGTTTCGACCTCGTAGGCGTAGGAGCGCCTTGGTTCGTGAAGCCGAGGCTGCTCACCGAGATGCCGAGCTCCTGCCACATGTTGTCCACCATCTCCTCGTAGTCCACGCCGGAGCGTTCCCGTCCCCACGACTCGGCGTGGGGGGTCTTCACGAAAGCCTCCGTGCCGTACATCAGGTCGAAATCTAGGAAAGGCTCGCTAGGGGCGGCGAAGATATCGCCCGCCGTGTTCACCGTCTTGCCCACGTTGTGCATATAGCTCGGGGCGTTATCCGACGCTGAGCTTTCCAGCTTGGGTTGCGACACGAGGAAGAGCGTGTCCGTCGCCGCCTCCCCCGACTTGCTGGCGATCCCCCGCAGGGCGATCTTCTCGAGGAAAGGCTTACGCTCCACCTCCTTCTTGAGGTTGAGCACGAGGAAGCGGCTCTCGGCCCCCTGCCTCATCTCCCAATCGAAATACTTGCCGCTGAACTCGAAGTCGCGGATACGATCATCGTGCACCGGGATGGCGATCTCGCCCTCCCACGGATGGATGATGAACAGCCGGTTGCCGTCCGACTCGTCGGAGAGGTTGAACTCCGCCACACGCTGGGGGACGTACACTTCCGTGTCGTCGTCGGAACATCCCGTGAGGAAGGCCGACACCACCAGCGTCAAAATACCGAAAAATAAAGATTCTCTTCTCATACTGATTCTTCTTAGATAAAGGTGTATACTCTATATTATAATGTAGGGAGTTCGCCTCCCCATGACCCTATTCGATCGCCCGTACCCATTCGTCCATGCCCTTGGCGGCCTCCGGCGGCATCTTCTGTTTCAGCCGGTAGCGGGTGGTGTGCAAGCTTCCGATGGAGATAGACATCTTGTCGGCGATCTCCCGGTTGCTCAGGTTCATCTTGATCAGCATGCAAAGCGTTTCCTCCGCCGGCGTGATCCCCGGCACCCGCTCCCTAAGCGTCGGCAGGAAACCCGGATACGATGCCCGGAACGATCGGTGGAACGATCCGTTCCCTTTTCGCTCCGGATCGGCGGGAAGGCACGAGGCCAGCAGGTGCTCCTTCCGTATCGGGCACTCGGCGGCGTGACGCTCCAAGTGTTCCGACAGTACGTCGAACCGCTCGTCGATCCGCCGGCGCAGATGCTTCCATGCGAACACCCAGCAGCCCCCGCAGAGGAGGAGCGCCAGCATCCCGCACATCATCAAAATCCGTAAGTATGACCCTTCCATTACTACTTCGTTTTTGTTTCTCAAAGGAAACCATTCCTATCCTTATACGACGAATTCTTTTTTGAGCAATCCGCTCAACAAGTCCTCAACAACGGCCTTATCCGCACGAAATGCGATCATCAATTTAATTGACACGCCGCTCGGGGCACCGGTGGTACGGACAAGTCAAAGGTACGCCGCCGGGCCTTCGGACGGATAAAAAACCAATAGATGATTCAATCGATTTATCCCCCGGGACACGCTATTTTCCATGAAAAACGGCGTATATTCGCGATAAACCATAAAATCCTACGCAGATGAGAGACATCACGCATTTCCTGCTAGCCACCCTCCTCTCGCTAGCCACCCTCGCTTGCCGGCACGACACGCCTCCCGCGGACGGCTCCCTCTCCCGGCAGCTTCCGCCCGATACCAAGGAGATACTCCGGCAGCTCAACGACCGCGACAACCGGGAGGAGGCCTTGCGCCTCGCCGACAGCCTCGCCGCTCTTCCCCCTTCCGACGACCCGTGGCTAGAGATCCGTATCGCCCAAGCGGTAGCCAACACGCTCTATAAATTCCGCCGCGACCCTTCGGATGCGATCCGTGTGCAAGAAAGGGCCCTCGCCGTCTATCGCCTCCACCCCGATGCCGCCGACGATCCGGCCGACCTGCTCTCTACCCTCGGCCATTATTACCGCCGCAAGGGAATGCGGGAAAAAGAGGTGGAAGTCATACAGGAAGCCATGGACTGGTGCGTAGCCCACCCCGAGAAGCTCAACCGGGGTTTCGTCTACACCTTCGCCGACCTCTCCTCCACCTATAGCGACCTCGGATTGTACGACAAGGCTATGGAGGCCATCTCACGCTCCATCGACTACTCCCTCCAGTTGGATAGTTTTACCATCAGCGACCTCTACCGGATGAAAGCCGGGATATTCTGGGAGCTGGAACAGCACGACTCTACCTTATATTACGCACGGCAGGCCTTAAAGAGAGGGGAGGAGCTGAAAGAGAACGCCTATGTCCTCGCCGCCAAAAACATACTTTACAATTATTACTACGAATATGTGCCCGACTCTATCCCTGCCGCCCTCGAAGGGTACAAGGAATTGATAGAAGAGGAAGAAGCGATCTCCGCGGGGTATCAAGATCTTTTCAAATTCATGCTGGGGGCCTGCCTCGTACGCGACGGAAAGCCGGGAAAAGGCTTCCCCTTGATGGAAGAGGCCTACGCTCTCTACAAGAAATACGAGGCGAACGATATGATGGATTGGACCGGACGGCATTTGCTCAACCTTTACGCCCAACAAAAGAAGGGAGACAAGATGGCCGAGATCTACCCGGAATACAAGGAGATACACGACTCGTTGCAACTGGCGGAGAAACAGCGGTACGCCATTGGTGCCAACGTACGCTACGAGACCGGACGGAAGGAGCAGGAGAATCGGGCCTTATCCGCCGAAGTGGCCTTGAAGGAACGTTCGCTCGTTTATACGCGCGTCATCCTGATCCTAGCCATTTGCCTGCTGACCGGGATCATTGTCTACGCACTCCAACGTCGCCGGCTTCACCAACGTGAGCGGGAGATCCAGCGTCAACGGCTGGATAATCTCCTCGCTACCCAACAAGAACTGAACCGCCGCAATGAGCGACTGAGCGCCGAGCTGGAGCAAGCCGCCCATAACGAGGTGATCGACAGCGTACGCCAGAAGCTCAACCCCTCCTTGCTGAGCGGCGAGGACGAGTTGCGGTTCCGCCAATCCTTCGCTGCCCTGTACCCTCGCTTCCTGCCCGGCTTGCGTAAGGACTTCCCAGAACTGACCAAATCCGACGAACTGCTCTGCATGCTGATCTACCTGAAGCAGAGCACGGACGAGATCTCGTTGGCCTTGGGCATCTCCCGTCCCAGCGTCAACTCCGGACGCAGCCGTATCCGCAAGAAACTTGGATTGCAGAAAGAGGAATCCTTGGACGAATTCCTGCAAAAAAGATAATCCCTCCTTTCCGGCGGCTGCCACCCGAAGGTGGCATGCTCGCCGGAAAGAGGGGATCAAGGGCGGATCAAGTACGAACCGCTACGCATGGCCGATAAAGGCCGCTTATAAAGTTGTCAGATAATTTTTCAGCGGATTG
>OLXV01001145.1_pt1 | contig 13595 bp, 9 predicted proteins | sample 1673481 | NCBI WGS metagenome assembly OLXV01 (sample SAMEA103958113, study PRJEB25191) | human gut metagenome
CGCAAGGTCGCGCGGACAATCGCCGACCTCGCGGGGGAGGAGAACATCGGCAAGGCGCATATTCTGGAAGCGCTGCGGTATCGCAATCTGGAAGGAAATTACTGGAAATAAGGGGAAAACGAAATGCTTGAATCCGAAGCGATGGCGATTCTGGTCGGTGCGGGCGTGAGCTATGGCCGCCGGGAGGCGGCGCTGCGCGCGGCGGGGAGCGCGCTGGCGATTTTGGCCGAGCCGGAGCTGTACGCGGCGCAGCTTCAGGAAAAGGGGCTGGCGCTGCTCCGGTACGCGATTGCGGATGAAGCGCGCCTGCTTGGCGGCCTGACGAAAAAGAAGATGGCGCTCGTCCTGCGCGAGGACGCGCAGTATCCGCCGCTGCTTCGGCAGATCGCCCACCCGCCGCACCTGCTCTATGTCTACGGCGAGACGGATTTGACGGATCGCTTCCCCGTCGCCGTGGTCGGCACGCGGCGGGCGAGCGCCTACGGCCTGACGCACACGCGGGAAATCGCCGCCGAGCTGGCGCAAACCGGCGTCTGCGTCGTTTCCGGTCTGGCGCTGGGCATCGACGCGGCGGCGCATACGGGTGCGCTGGATGGCGGCGGGCGAACCGTCGCCGTGCTGGGCAGCGCGCTGGATAAGCCCTATCCGCAGGAGAACGATCCGCTGATGCGGCGGATTTTGGAAAGCGGCGGGAGCGTCGTCAGCGAATACGCGCCGGGAACGCCGCCGAGCCGATACAGCTTTTTGCAGCGCAACCGCATCATCGCGGGCATGTGTCTGGGCACGCTGGTCACGGAGGGGCCGCGGCGCAGCGGCGCGCTGAATACCGCGACGCGGACGCTGGAAAACGGGCGCGAGGTGTTCGCCCTGCCCGGCAATGTGGACAGCCCCGGCGCGCAGCTGCCCAACATGCTCATCAGCGAGGGTGCGCGGCTGGTGACGGGCGCGGCGGATATTCTCTCCGCGCTGGTGATCGAACCGAAGGACGCGCCGAAGGCCGCGCAGGCGGCGGTTGCGCCGATGGAAGCGCCGGCGGAAAAGAAACCGCACATCCCCGGCGGGCTGGATGAAACGCAGCGGGCGATCTGCGCCGCGCTTCTGGCGGGCGAGGCGGATTTTGACGCGCTCTGCGCGGTCAGCGGGCTGGAGAGCGACGAGCTGGGCGCGCTGCTCATCGAGATGGAAATGGATGGGCTGGTCACGCCGCTGGCCGGAACGAGATACGCGCCGGGGACGCAGATGACGGGCTGAAAACGCGCATAAAACCGCATACTAATGAAGAAACTTCCTGCGAAATTCAAATTGCGGCCTTGACAGATTCAAAAAGGGCTGGTATCCTTTTTGACGTTTGGCAGTTGCCTTGAGCCGCGTTTATCCCGCCGCCGGCGGGGGAAAAGCGGGGATTTTCCCGCGCTTGGCTCAGGCGCGTGTGTTTTGAAGCGTGAAGAGAATACGGCGGTTTTTCCGCCGCGTTGGAGGAATTGGATTTGAACAGTCGTAAGCCCGCATACAAGCTGGTTATCGTGGAGTCGCCCGCGAAGGCGCGCACCATTTCGAAATTTTTAGGCCGAAACTACAAGGTGGAGGCCTCGCAGGGGCACGTTCGGGATTTGCCCAAATCCCAGCTTGGCGTGGACGTCGAGCACGATTTTGAACCGAAGTACATCACCATTCGTGGACGGGGCGAGGTGCTCGAGCGCATCCGCAAAGAGGCGAAGGGCGCGAAATCCATCATCCTCGCGACGGACCCTGACCGCGAGGGCGAGGCGATTTCATGGCATCTGGCGACCATTCTGGGCATCGACCCGGAAAGCGAATGCCGCGTGGAATTCAACGAGATCACGGAAAAGACGGTCAAGAGCGCGATTAAGCAGCCGCGCGCGGTGAATATGCAGCTCGTCAACGCCCAGCAGGCGCGCCGTCTGCTCGACCGGCTGGTGGGTTACAAGATCAGCCCGCTGCTCTGGGTGAAGATCAAGAAGGGGCTGTCCGCGGGGCGCGTGCAGTCCGTCGCCACGCGCATGGTAGTTGACCGCGAGCACGAGATCGAGCAGTTTGAGCCGGAGGAATACTGGTATGTGGACGCGGAGCTGCGCGCGGGCGGCAAACAGCTCCATGCGCGGCTGATCGCGCTGGACGGCGAGCGCGTGAGCCTTTCCGATCAGGCGCAGGCGGACGCGGCGAAGGCGCGCGTGGAACAGGGCGGCTTTGTCATCCGCAGCGTGAAGCGCGGCGAAAAGCGCAAGCATCCCGCCCCGCCGTTCACGACCTCCAATTTGCAGCAGGAGGCCAGCCGAAAGCTCGGCTTCACCACGGCCAAGACGATGCAGATCGCCCAGCAGCTCTACGAGGGCGTGGACATCGAGGGGCGCGGCACGCTGGGCCTGATTTCCTACATCCGTACAGACAGCGTCCGCCTGAGCGAAGAAGCGGTGGCCGCCGCGCGCGAGGCGATTGCGGCGCGTTACGGCGCGGAATATGTGCCGGAGAAGCCGAACGTCTACAAGGGGCGCAAGAGCGCGCAGGACGCGCACGAGGCCATCCGCCCGGCGAACATCGACCTGCGGCCGGAGGAGATCAAGGCCTCGCTGACCAAGGATCAGTTTAACCTGTACAGGCTGGTGTATCTGCGCTTTGTTGCCTGCCAGATGGCGGACGCGCTGTATGAAACCCAGCAGATTGAAATCGCCTCCGAGAGCGGCGCGGTTCTGCGTTCGAGCGCCGAGCGGCTGAAATTCGCGGGCTTCACGGCGGTGTATGAAGAAGGCACGGACGACGCGCCTGCGCAGGATGAGGCGCAGGCCGGCGCGATGGCGGACGTGAACGAGGGCGACAAGGCGGAGCTGCTGGGCGACGAGGCCACGCAGCACTTCACGCAGGCGCCGCCGCGCTACACGGAGGCCTCGCTGGTGCGCGCGCTGGAGGAAAAGGGCATCGGCCGCCCGTCCACCTACGCGCCGACGATCTCCACCATTTTGGCGCGCGGGTACGTCATGCGCGAAAAGAAGCAGCTCTTCCCGACCGAGCTGGGCATTATGATTACCAACATGATGGAGGAGTATTTCGCGGATATCGTGGATATCGCCTTCACCGCCGGCATGGAGGAGCAGCTCGACGAGGTGGAAGAGGGCAAGCTGGATTGGCACAAGGTGCTTTCCGATTTCTACGGCCCGTTTGAAAAGACGCTGGAAAACGCGGAGGCCAAGATCGAAAAGGTCGAAATCAAGGACGAGGTTTCCGATGTGCCCTGCGACAAGTGCGGCGCGATGATGGTCTACAAGCTGGGGCGCTACGGCCGGTTTTTGGCCTGCCCAAACTTCCCGGACTGCCGCAACACGAAGGCGATTCAGATTGAAATCGACGCGCCCTGCCCGAAGTGCGGCGGCAAACTCTTGCAGAAGACCTCGCGCAAGGGGCGCAAGTTCTACGGCTGCGAGCGCTACCCGGAATGCGATTTCGTCTCCTGGGAGATGCCGGTTCGGGAGAAGTGCCCGAAGTGCGGAAGCTACATGACGCTTTCCCGCACGAAAAAGGGCGATTTCTACGTCTGTGCGAACGAAACCTGCCGCGAGCGCATTCCCGCGCCGCAGGAAGAGAACGAATGATGGAAAGAGCGATTGTGATCGGCGCGGGGCTGGCGGGGTGCGAGGCGGCGTGGCAGCTTGCCCAGCGCGGCGTGCCCGTGACCCTGCACGAAATGAAGCCCCACGCCTTTACGCCTGCGCACCACAGCGCGGGCTTTGCCGAATTGGTTTGCTCCAATTCGCTCAGAAGCGACCAGCTGACCAACGCCGTCGGCCTGCTCAAGGAGGAGATGCGCCAGCTCGGCAGCCTCATCCTCAAGGCGGCGGACGCGACGCGCGTGCCCGCGGGCGGCGCGCTGGCGGTGGATCGCGAAAGGTTTTCGGATTATGTGACGCAGGCCGTGCGCAGCCATCCGCTGATTGAGGTCATCCTCCGCGAGGCGGATGAGCTGCCGCAGACCAACGCCGTCATCGCCACCGGGCCGCTGACCAGCGATAAGCTGGCGGAGAAAATCGCGGCGCTTCCGGGGTTGCAAACGCTGAATTTTTACGACGCGGCCGCGCCGATCGTCTCCGGCGAATCGCTGGATATGACGAAGGTGTTCCGGCAGGGGCGATACGGCCGCGGCGACGATTACCTCAACTGCCCGATGAACCGCGAGGAATACGAGGCGTTTTATCAGGCACTGCTGACCGCAGAAAAGGCCGATGTGCACGGGTTTGACGGCACGCAGGTCTTCGAGGGCTGCATGCCCATCGAGGTGATGGCCGCGCGCGGGGAAATGGTGATGGCGTTCGGGCCGATGAAGCCCGTCGGCCTCGTCGATCCCCGAACCGGGCGCGAGCCCTACGCCGTCGTGCAGCTCCGCGCGGAGAACAGCGCGGGGACGATGTATAACCTCGTCGGCTTCCAGACGCGGCTCAAGTGGGGCGAGCAGAAGCGCGTCTTCTCCATGATCCCCGGCCTTGAAAACGCGGAGTTCCTGCGCTACGGCGTGATGCACCGCAACACGTTTCTCCATTCGCCGGGCTTCCTCGATGCGCAATACGGCATGATCGGCCGCCCCGGCCTGTATTTCGCCGGGCAGATGACCGGCGTGGAGGGCTATGTGGAGAGCGCCTCCAGCGGCCTCGTTGCGGGCATTTCGCTGGCGCGGCGCATGCTCGGCCTGCCGCCCGTCGATTTCACGACGCGCACGGCTATCGGCGCGCTGGCGCACCATGTTTCCGGCGCGACGGCCGATTTCCAGCCGATGAACGCCAATTTCGGCCTGATTGATTCCTGCGAAAAGCGCATCCGCAACAAGCAGGAGCGTTATACCCACGTCGCGGCGCGCGCGCTGGATACCATCGAGGCCATCCGCAGCAATCCGCTGGCCTGCGATTTCGACCGGACGCTTCAAAACTGACTCCCCGCACGCCGCCCTGTTCAAAATCGGGACGGCGTGTTATAATAAGAAAACGAACTCCTTCAGTCGGTTTCCTCAAAGAGGAAACCGCTGAGGCAGAGATGCGGCTCAAAAGAAGTTTTTGAGCGGAATGGAAGCATATACGAAGCGCCTCCCTCCTAGAGGGACGTTTGAAATCGTCGCCGCCTGTGGCGGATTCAGACGATGAAAACGCCGAAGGTTGGCTGCCGAAGGCAGACGGAAGGAGTTGACGGGACAGCGTCCCGGCATAACCCAGTGTAACGTATCGGAGGTAAACATAGATGACACTCAAGGGCACCACCATCTGCGCCGTCAGGAAGGACGGCAAAATCGCCGTCGCGGGCGACGGTCAGGTGACGATGGGCGAAAGCACCATCTTCAAGGCGACCGCGCACAAGGTTCGCCGCATCTACGGCGGCAAGGTCGTCACCGGCTTTGCCGGAACGGTTTCGGACGCCTTCGCGCTCTGCGACCGCTTTGAGGCGAAGCTGGAGCAGTATTCCGGCAATCTGGAGCGCGCCGCCGTCGAGCTGGCGCAGGAATGGCGCAGCGACAAGGCCATGCGCAAGCTGGAGGCCATGCTGATCGTCGCCAGCGGCGAAACGCTGATGATCGTCTCCGGCACGGGCGAGGTCATTGAGCCGGATGACGGCATTGCGGCCGTCGGCTCCGGCGGCAACTATGCGATGGCCGCCGCGCGCGCCCTCAAGGAGAACACCGATCTTTCCGCGCACGAAATCGCCGAAAAGGCGCTGCATATCGCGGCGGATATCTGCGTGTTCACAAACCATAACGTGATTGTGGAGGATGCCTGATATGGAATTGACGCCGAAACAGGTTGTTCGCGAGCTGGATCGCTATATCATCGGTCAGGACGAGGCCAAGCGCGCCGTCGCCGTCGCCCTGCGCAACCGCTATCGCCGCGCGCAGCTTCCGGAGGAACTCCGGGATGAAATCGTGCCCAAAAACATCCTGATGGTCGGCCCGACGGGCGTGGGCAAGACCGAAATCGCCCGCCGTCTGGCCAAGCTGGTGGACGCGCCGTTTGTCAAGGTCGAGGCGACGAAGTTCACCGAGGTCGGCTATGTCGGCCGCGACGTGGAGAGCATCATCCGCGATCTGGTCGAGGCCAGTGTGCGGATCTGCAAGGAGAAGGCCAGCCAGAAGGTCAAGGTGCGCGCGACCGTGCTCGCCGAGGAGCGCATCATCGACCTGATTCTGCACCCGAACCGCAAGCCGGTCAACCCGATTGACGTGCTGCTGGGCAACAAACCCAAGCAGCCGGAGCTGCCCGCCGAGGAGAAGCAGCGCATCGCCCAGAAGGCGGACGAGCTGCGCGCCCAGCTTCAGCGCGGCGAGCTGGAGGACGTGGAGATCGAGGTCGAGGTGGAGGACGCGCCGAAGGATGTGGAGATCAACGGCGCGAGCGTGAACATCGGCTCGATGATGGGCGACATGATGCCCAAAAAGACCAAGATGCGCCGCATGAAGGTCGCCGACGCGCGCCGCCTGCTGGTCGCCGAGGAAGAGGATAAGCTGATCGACATGGACGCGGTGACGGAGGAAGCCCTGCGCCGCGCCGAGCAGGACGGCATCATCTTCATCGACGAGATCGACAAGGTGGCCGGGCGCTCCGCCAACGGCCCGGATGTGAGCCGCGAGGGCGTTCAGCGCGACATCCTGCCGATCGTCGAGGGCAGCACGGTGAACACCAAATACGGCGTGGTCAAGACGGATTACATGCTCTTTATCGCGGCGGGCGCGTTCCATGTGGCGAAGGTGACGGATCTCATTCCCGAATTGCAGGGGCGTTTCCCGGTGCGCGTGAATTTGAAGCCGCTGACCCGCGAGGATTTCAAGGCGATTCTGAGCCAGACGGATAACGCGCTGACCCGCCAATACGAGGCGCTGCTGGCCGTCGATCACGTGCATCTGCACTTTGAGGAATCCGCGCTGGACGCGCTGGCGCAGGCCGCGCAGCAGGAAAACGAAACCCGCGAGGATATCGGCGCGCGCCGCCTGCATACGCTGTTTGAAAAGATGCTGGAGGATATCTCCTTCAACGCGGGCGGCGATATGCCGGACGTGGATGTGACGATCAACGGCGATTATGTGGCCGAACACCTCGGAGGGGACGGTAAAAAGCTGGACATGAGGCAGTATATCCTGTAAAATAGAATAGAGATCGCGAGCCGCTGATTTCAGCGGCTCTTTTGCGTTTGAAAAACGGTATGATTGAAAAAGGCGGGAGGGACAGGAACCTCAGGCTCCTGTTGGGTGTTTGAGGGCAAAGCCCTCAACGTTCCCCCGGAAAGGATGAAACCATGCAGGCGTTTGTCATCACGGCTTATAAGGATTACGAGGCGCTCAAAACGCTGACGCTGGTGCTGAGCCGAAGGGGGCTCTGCGTGATCCACGCGGACGCGCAGGGGGCGATTACGGCGCGGCAGGTGGACGAACTGAACGCGCTGCCCAATGTGCGCGCAATTCGTAAATATAAGGTCAACTGGGGCAGCGTCTGCCACCTCTACGCGCTGCTCGACCTGTGCCGCATGGCGCTTGAGGATGAGCGCGTGGATTATCTGCACCTGATGAGCGCGCAGGATGTGCCGCTGCTCTGCGCGGACGAGATGGAGCGGCGGTTCGCGGGCGAGACGCGCCTGTTCATGCAGCGGCTGAGCACGGCGGAAAACCCGGAGCTGGCGCATCGCTACGAGCATTATCACTTCATGCATTGGCTCAACTACCGTGATCCGTCGGAGAGGACGCAGAACTGGGTCGGCCGCATCGACCGCTGGCAGGATATGCTGCACATTCGGCGCAGGCTGACGCTGCCGTATAAGGGCATGGTCTGGCTGAGCCTGCCGCGCGACGCGGCGCAGTACGCCGTCTCCGGCCGCGCAGGGAAGAAGCTGCTGCGCAGGCTCCGCACGACGTATATCCCGGAGGAGTTTTATTTTCAGAATGTGTTTTCCGGCACGGCGTTTGAGCCGCGGATCGTCAACCGGGAGCTGCATTTTTCCATCTGGAACGAGCCGGAGCGCGGCCTGCCCGCCGTGCTGAACATGGGCGATTTGGAAAAAATGAACGCCTCGGATTGCTGCTTTGCCCGCAAGGTGGACGTTGGCAGCGAGCTGGGGCGGGCGCTGCTGGAAAGGTGGAACGGATGAAAAAAGAAATCCGTTGACAACCCGGCGAAAACCGCCTATAATAATCCATGTATATGAGCTTCCCGTTGAAAAAGAGGAGTACGCGCGTGCCGCCGTCAGAGAGAACCGCCCATGGGCTGCAAGGCGATTCGGAGAGAGAGCGCGCGGAAGGTCGCTTTGGAGGGACAGGGTGCGCCCGATACAGCGCAAAGAGGCATCCTTTTGGGTGTAAATGAAGGTGGTACCACGCAGAGCGCTGCGTCCTTTGGGGCGAGGCGGTCTGCGTTTTTTTACTCCTTCCGTCACAAGGGAGACATGCGTATGAATTTTCAGGCGGGTATGATTCCGGGAATCTGCGCCCTGGCGGTCGGCGCGCTGCTGACGTTTTTCAGCGACAAGCTCTGCCACAGGGAGAAGAACGTGCCGCAGATGAAGCTGCTCGGCGTGGCGCTGGCCGTCGTCGGCGCGTTGATGGTGTTTACCGTTTAATGGAGCATAGAGAGAATAGAGAGAAAGGAAACGACTATGGAAAACAAAGCCGCTCAGATGGACAAGGTGTATAACCCGCAGGCCATCGAAGGAGAGCTCTACAAGGAGTGGGAGGAGACCGGCGCGTTTGTGGCGCACCGCGTGGAGGGCAAGCAGCCCTTTACCATCGTGATGCCGCCGCCGAACATCACCGGCCAGCTTCACATGGGTCACGCGATGGACGGCGTGCTTCAGGACAGCCTGACGCGCTATCACCGCATGAAGGGCGATCCGACGCTCTGGCTGCCGGGCACGGATCACGCCTCCATCGCCACGGAGGTGAAGATCGTCGAGGCCATGCGCAAGGAAGGGCTCGACAAGCACGACGTCGGCCGCGAGGAATTCCTGCGCCGCGCGTGGGCATGGAAGAACGAATACGGCGGACGCATCGTCCGCCAGACCCGCCGCATGGGCAATAGCTGCGACTGGAGCCGCGAGCGCTTCACCATGGACGAGGGATGCAGCAAGGCCGTCACCGAGGTCTTCAACAGCCTCTACGAAAAGGGGCTGATCTACCGCGGCAACCGCATGGTCAACTGGTGTCCGTGCTGCAACACCTCCATTTCCGACGCGGAGGTGGAGTATCAGGAGCAGGAGGGTCACTTCTGGCACCTGCTCTACACCGTCAAGGAGACGGGCGAGCAGCTTGAACTGGCGACGACCCGCCCGGAGACGATGCTGGGCGATACTGCCGTGGCCATCAACGAAAACGACCCGCGCTATGCGCATCTGCACGGCTGCCACGTCATCCTGCCGCTGATGAACGTCGAAATCCCGATCGTCTGCGACGAGCACGCCGACATGGAAAAGGGCACCGGCGTGGTGAAGATCACCCCGGCGCACGACCCGAACGACTTTGAGGTCGGCCAGCGCCACAACCTGCCCATCGTCCGCGTGTTCACCTATGACGGCCGCATGACCGGCGCGAAGGAGAAGGCGGAAAACGACGCGCTCTTTGCCAGCGGCAAGGCGACCGTCGGCGAGCCGCGCGTGATCGACTGCGGCAAGTACGCAGGCATGACGACGATGGAAGCCCGCAAGGCCATCGTCAAGGATCTGGAAGCGGGCGGCTATCTCAAGCGCGTCGAGCCGCTGGCGCACGAGGTCGGCACGTGCTACCGCTGCCACACGACCATCGAGCCGATGGTTTCCAAGCAGTGGTTTGTGAAGATGGCGCCGCTGGCCAAGCCGGCCGTCGAGTGCGTCAGAAGCGGCGAGGTTCGCTTTGTGCCGGAGCGCTTCGCGAAGAATTACATGACGTGGATGGAGAACATCCGCGACTGGTGCATCTCCCGCCAGCTCTGGTGGGGTCACCGCATCCCGGCGTGGTATTGCGACGACTGCGGCGAGGTCATCGTCGCGCGCGAAACGCCGACCGTCTGCCCGAAGTGCGGCTGCACGCACCTTGCGCAGGATGAGGACGTGCTGGATACCTGGTTCTCCTCCGCGCTTTGGCCGTTCTCCACGCTCGGCTGGCCGGAGCAGACCGCCGATCTGTCGTATTTCTATCCGACCAGCGTGCTGGTGACGGGCTACGACATCATCTTCTTCTGGGTCGCCCGCATGATCTTCTCGGGCATCGAGCAGATGGGCAAGCCGCCCTTCCACACCGTGCTGATTCACGGCCTTGTGCGCGACGCGCAGGGGCGCAAGATGAGCAAGTCGCTGGGCAACGGCGTCGATCCGCTGGAGATCATTGACCAGTACGGCGCAGACGCGCTGCGCTTCTCGCTGGTCATGGGCGTCAGCCCCGGAAACGACATGCGCTTCTCCACGGACAAGGTCGAATCCGCCCGCAACTTCGCCAACAAGATCTGGAACGCGAGCCGCTTTGTGCTGATGAACATGGGCGACGAGGCGGAGACGCTGGAAGGCAAGACGCTCTGCGCCGCCGACCAGTGGATTCTCACCCGCCTGAACGACACCATCCGCGAGGTCAGCGCGCACTTTGAGGATTATGACCTCGGTTTGGCCGCGCAGAAGATTTATGATTTCGCGTGGAGCGAGTTCTGCGACTGGTACATCGAGCTGGCGAAGGTCAGCCTGAACGGCGAGGGCCGCGCGGCGACGCTGGCCGTGCTGCGCCATGTGCTCATCTGCCTGCTCAAGATGCTTCACCCGTTCATGCCGTTCATCACCGACGAGGTGTATCGCTACATCCCCGGCACGGAGGGTACGATCATGCTTTCCGACTGGCCGAAGGTTGACGACGCGATGAATTTCCCGCAGGAAGCGCACGAGATGGAGGGCGTGATGGACGTGATCCGCGCCGTCCGCAACCTCCGCGCGGAGATGAACGTTTCCGTCGGCCGCCGCGCGCACCTGATCGTCCGCCCGAAGGCGGGATGGGAGCACGCCATGGCGGGCGCGGGCGAGTACTTCGGCCGCCTCGCGTGGGCGAGCGGCATGCAGCTCCTCGCGCAGGATGAGGAAGCCCCGGCCAAGACGGTTTCCGCCGTCAGCGAAGCGGCCGAGCTGTTCATTCCGCTGGGCGACCTTGTGGACGTGGCCAAGGAGACCGTGCGCCTGACCAAGGAGCGCGACAGCGTGCAGCGCGACATCGAGCGCGGCGAAGCGAAGCTGAATAACCCCGGCTTCACGGGCAAGGCCCCGGCGCAGCTCGTCGAGCAGGAGCGCGAAAAGCTGGCCGTCGCCCGCGACAAGCTGGCCAAGCTGAACGCGCGCATCGAGGATCTCGCAAATATGTAAATCTCATACTAATTCTTGTTAAAATGGCTTAATCCGCGCACCATCTTTTTCGCTCTGACTTTGCCTCGTTCCGTTCAACGTACCTCCAGTACGCCTCACTTCACTTGGCTTCGTCAGAACAAAAAATCTGATGCGCTCTGTTAAGCATTTTAACTGCGAATTCGTATCAAAGGGCTGTCAGGACGATTCGGGCTTGACAACCCTTCTTTTATGGCTTATAAAAAAGGATGAAAGGGGGGATTCCCCATGACGGAAAAAGAAGCGATTGAAAGGATTCACAGCGTATACCCGACCGGCTGCAAAAACGGCCTTGAAAATATGCGCGCGCTGATGGGCAGGCTCGGCAATCCGCAGGAAAAGCTGACCATGGTGCACGTCGCCGGAACGAACGGCAAGGGCTCCTGCTGCGCGATGATCGAGCGCATGCTCCGCGCGGCGGGGTACAAGACCGGGCTGTATACCTCGCCGTATATCGAGGTATACAACGAGCGCATCCGCATCAACGGCGAACCGATTGCGGGCGACAAGCTGGCCGCGCTGGTGGAAAACGTATGGCCCGCGGTGGAGGCATGCGAAAAGGACGGCGTGCAGATCACCGAGTTCGAACTGGGCACGGCGCTCGCGTTTTGCTGTTTCGCGAAGGAAAAGGTCAATGTCGCGGTGATCGAGGTCGGCCTCGGCGGCCGGCTCGACCCGACGAATATCATCACCCCGGCGGTCAGCGTCATCACCGAGGTCGGCATGGATCACATGCAGCTCCTCGGCGACACGATCGAGCAGATCGCGCTGGAAAAGGCGGGGATTATGAAGCCCGGCGTGCCCGTCGTGCTGGGGCGGCAGGAAAAGGCCGCGCGCGGCGTGCTGCTGGCGGCGGCGAAGGGCAAGGAGCTGCCCATCCTTTCCCTGACGGCGGAAAACATCAGGGAAGAGCGCACGCGGATCACGTTCGACGTGGCTTTCGGCGGCGAGCGGCTCAAAGCGCTGACCGTCTCCCTCTGCGGCCGTCATCAGGCGGATAACGCCTGCGCGGCGCTGGGCGCGCTGCTGGCGCTCAAGAAAAAGGGCTTCAAAATTCCGACAAGCGCCGTTCGCGCGGGGCTGGCGGACGTGCATTGGCCGGGTCGGCTGGAATACTTCGGGCGCGTGCTGCTCGACGGCGCGCACAACGACCCCGGCGTTCGCGCGCTCTGCGGCTACCTCGACCGGTGGATGCCGAAGGAGAACACCGTGCTCATCAGCGCGATGATGCGCGACAAGGAGACGGAAAAGATGTGCCAGCGCCTCGCCGCGCGCGTGCGCTGCGTCGTCTGCACCCAGCCGAATAACCCGCGCGCCATGCCCGCCGGGGAGCTGGCGAAGGAATTTGAGGCGCAGGGGATCCGCGCCTACGCCTTTGCCCATGTGAAGGACGCGCTGGAAGAGGCGCGGCGGCTGGCCGGGCCGGAGGGCAATGTCGTCTGCGCGGGCTCGCTGTATCTGATCGGCGAGATGAGAACGGTGCTGAGGGAAGAAAGGGACAAGCGATGAATTTTGAACATGTGAGCGTGATGCTCATGCCCACGGTGGATATGCTCGACGTGCGCGAGGGCGGCGTCTATGTGGACGGCACGCTGGGCGGCGGCGGCCACAGCGCGGAGATTCTGCGTCGGCTGAACGGCACGGGGCACCTCTACGGCATCGACCGCGACAACGACGCGCTGGCGGCGGCGACGGAGCGCCTCGGCGCGGCGGGCAACTTCACCGCCGTCAAGGGCAATTTTCACGACGTCAAGACGCTGCTGGCTGAGCGCGGCGTGGAAAAAATCGACGGCATGATGATTGACCTCGGCGTGAGCAGCCATCAGCTCGACACCGCCGAGCGCGGCTTCTCCTACCACGCGGACGCGCCGCTGGACATGCGCATGGATCAGGATCAGCCGCTGACGGCGCGGGAGATCGTCAACACGTGGAGCGCGGCGGAGATCACCCGCATTCTGCGCGATTACTCGGAGGAGAAGTGGGCAGCGCGCATCGCGCAGATCATCTGCGAGCACCGCGCGCAGAAGCCGCTGGAGACGACGGGCGATCTGGTGGCGTGCGTGGACGCGGCCATCCCCAAAAAAGTGCGCATGCAGGACAACGGCCACAGCGCGCGCCGCACGTTTCAGGCGCTGCGCATCGCGGTCAACGACGAGCTGGACCCGCTCAAAAAGGCGCTGGAGGACATGGTGGAGCTGCTGAATCCCGGCGGCCATCTGGCGGTGCTGACGTTCCAC
>OLXV01001152.1_pt1 | contig 13559 bp, 23 predicted proteins | sample 1673481 | NCBI WGS metagenome assembly OLXV01 (sample SAMEA103958113, study PRJEB25191) | human gut metagenome
GCGCTTTTAAAGTTCATGGCGGAGCTGACCAAAAGCACCTTTCCTGAAGTCATCTGCCATCTTATAATGGGGGCTTCCGAAAACCTTGCGTGGAAGTCCGGGGTGGATATTGATTCCCTTCAAAGGGGCATAGACGACATATCGGACTCGATGGCGGACTTTGAAAGCCAGCTGGACGCCGCCACGGTTTCGTATGTGATCGCGGGCTTGTCCATGTTTTGACTGCACCAAAACCTTTTCCCCCGGCGCCCGGCCTCTTTGTAGCGGGCCATGGTGGACCGGCTTTCTTTCATCAGGTAGTGGGCCAACTTGTAGTGATTGCCCCGGCGGTACATCGGCTGAAAGCTGACGTTTCCGCCGCCGTCAGGCACACCGTCCCACGCCTCCGCTATGATCTCCGGGTCCATGCGATTGACAATCAGGTGAATGTGTGGGTTTGTCATGCGTTTGGTTTCCACCACGGCAATATATTTCAGCTTGATCTACTTGCGGTGGCAGATCCTCCGCAGGCGTTTCAAGAACAGTTGCAGGTCCTCCAATAGCTGGTCAAAGGTGGTCCCCTTGTCGTAGTAGTGGAGGACGGCGTGGAGATCCCGATAACCGAAATTGGCGTTGATCTTCCAGCGCAGGATCTCCTCGGTTTTGTTTTCGTTGATCTTGGCCTGTTTTTCGGAGGTGGTGCCGTGGTTCGGCTGCCGCTTGACCCCCTTGGTGTGAACCCGGAAAGATTGCATTTTCTTGTGTTCGACACACGGACCAGCTTTCACCACCCTATGAACGTAGGCCATGGGTGCCTCCTTTTCTGCTGCTGGTCACTTTACTAATCACTCTTACCGGCGCTATACGGGGCCGTGGCCCCGTCGCTTTTTCCGGCTTGTATTCCGTCCGGGAACCTGATATAATATAGGTATATCGGACGGTTTTCCGTCGTCTATATTGCCACCTGCGCCGTGTTGACAGCACCGGGCGCAGGTGGCTTTTCTTTTTATGCCAGGTAATCCTTGGCCATTTCCAGCAATTCCGCCGCGTGTTCCTGGTCAATGATTTTGACCTTGCCGGGCTTCTTCGGATCTGCGTCGATGGCCCAGCACGTTTTCTTTTCCAGTATTTCCCGCTTGTTCAGTTCCTTGTCCAGCCTGCTTTTGTAATAGTCCCGGTCTTTCCCCCAGGCCACAAACTCCAGAAACTCCTCTGCGGTCATATTTACAGTTACTTCCACGGTGCCCTCCTTACGGCGTGGCCGCTGCTATTCTGTCAGCTGCCATTTGTGCATAGTTGGGGTTGATCTCGCAGCCTATGAAATCGCGCCGCAGGCGCTTGGCCACCACTCCGGTGGTGCCGCTCCCGGCGAACGGATCCAGGACCGTGCCGCCCAATGGGCTGCCCGCTAAAATACAGGGTTCAATCAGCTTTTCAGGAAACACGGCAAAATGGGCGCCGCGAAAGCCGTTTGTGCTTACGGTCCACACGTCCCGCTTGTTCCGGCGGCCTGTCTGGTTTTCTCGGTTCCCGTGGCTCTCGCGCTCCACCTGGGCGCTGTTGTCATGTGACCGCCCGCCGGTGTAGGCACCGCCACCGCGGAACGTCCTGGCGTTGCCCTTGGTTGATGTAACGGGTTCGCTGATCGCCGCCGCGTCGAAATAATAGCGTTCCGATTTGGAAAGCAGGAAAATATATTCGTGGCTCTTGGTGCAGCGATCCCGGACGCTCTCCGGCATACAGTTGGATTTGTTCCATATAATATCCTGGCGCAAATACCACCCGTCTGCCCGGAGGGCAAAAGCCAGCTGCCAGGGAACGCCGATCATGTCTTTGTATTTGTAGCCCCGCGGCGTATGCTTTGCCGTGTGGCCGCAGGAATTACGGGTGTTCGTCGGCGGCTGGCTTCCTGATCTGGTGGCGTAACTGTCGCCCATGTTCACCCACAGGGTTCCGTCTGCCCGCAGAACCCGCCGGACCTCACGGAAAACGGAAACCAGCGATTGCAGGTATTCCTCCACGCTGGCCTCGTTTCCGATTTGACCCGCCGCGCCATAATCTCGCAAATTATAGTAGGGCGGGGAGGTGACGCAGGTATGGACGCTTTCGGGCGGTAAATGCCGCAGTTGCTCCAGCGCGTCGCCTGTCAGGATTATTTCAGCCATTGGCGGCCGCCTCCATTCCCACAGGTTCCGGCAGGTGCCAGTCCTCCGCACGGACCTGGAAAGCGTCGCCCAGTTGCATGGTGTCCGGGTAATTGTGCTGTGTGGTCTGTACGGCGTATTTGTCAATCTCGGTTGCATAGTAGGTGGTGATCTCCGCGCCCAGCTTGTCCAGCGCGATATGGCCGCAGCTCATACCGTCGTACATGGATAGCACTTCCACCGGCTCCTCCGTCAGTCCGGTAAAATGGCTCATAATGTGGGCAATCACGTCCACGGTCCAGCCGTTGCCCAGCATTTTATACGCCTGGGTGTCGCTGACGGGAAAGGCGTATGCGTCCGGCACGGTCTGGAGGCGTTTACATTCCGTCACGGTCAGCTTGCGAATGATGTAAAATCCGTCCGCCAGTTTAATGGGGTATGTCTTTCCTTTGATGGTGATCCGCCCGCCGCGAACCTCATAGACAGGCATTTGCTTTCCGTCCGCCGCCTCAATCACCAGGCGGCTTTGGTGTCCGGTTGCGGCCACGGCGTTGCTTTTCTGGTCGTCCCTCATTTCAAAGGCCGAACCGTTTTCGCGCCCGCGCCACGCCATACCGGCAGGCACCGCATACAGGCCGGTGGCCGCGCCGTCGGCCCCGCCGCCGTTCGGCCTTGCCTGGAGGGAAACGCTTTTCCCGTCCGTGCTGTATATGCGGCGGCTCTGGCTTGTGCCCAGTTCTCCGTCCTTGTTCGGCATGGCACCGACGCGGACGGGGACGGCAATCATATTGTCTTTCTGAACGGTTGTCAGGCAGTTGGTTTTCTGCGGTTCTTCGTTTACCTCGAAATACTGGAAATGCGGGATTGCTTCGTTATAATCGTCGCGGTGTCCCTGTTCGTTGATCCTGCGTCCCACGATACGACCCGCCGCAGGAACAGGAATAGCCACACAGGTTTTGCGATCCACGGTATTTCCCACCAGGTTGCGGATCCCGTCTTTGTAGTAGGTAGCGCGTAGACATTGGGCTTTCCCGTCCACGGTTTCGTTTACTGGTTCCGGTACGGGTACGGCATAAAGCCCAGTTTTTGCACCCAGGCCGCCGCCATTTCCGCAGGGGGTCACGGCCTTGCCGTCCGGGCTGTAAACACGGTATTGCTGGCTGTCAAAGGCCTGGTTCTTTGCGTCATTCTCAATGGTTCCGATCCTCACCGGCTCCGCCGCCATGGTTGCGGGAAAATGACCGCCGTCCACTCCGTTGACCGCTCCGGCGTTGGCATAGTTCGCTTTCAGTGTGTACGCCTTTTCACGCCAGCAGACGCCGCTTTCCAGAATGTCGCGCAGGAGGATCCCGCGGTCCACCGGCTGCTCCACCGCCACCTGGCTGTATGTGCCGTCCTGGTTCCGTTTGCCCGCCCAATACAGACGCTGGCGGTTCTGTGCGCTCACCAGGGCACTGTTAATCAGGGCAGGCTCCACGCCTAACTCCGCCGTGATCTGTGCCCGGATAGCGGGCGACATACTTTTATTGTTTTCGTACAGGAAAAAATCCGGCTGGTACTTATCCCGTGCAATACGGTAATTCAAGAACAGTTCCCAGCCTATGCCGCTGGCTTCGGTTTCGCGGTTCTTCGTCTGTGCGATACTCCAATGTGTGCAGGGGCTTCCGCCGATCAGTATTTTCATTCTTTCGCCTCCAATTTCTCCGCCAGGGCCTCAATGGTGGCCGCCGCTTCCTCCAGTTCCGTGGCCAGGAGGTTCCGGCCAAAACGGTCCCGCTGGTGCATGGCCTCCAGGCGGAGGTCTGCGGCCTGCCGCTTATATGGGTTCGTGCTGTCGGTCTTAACCGGGCCGCTGCCGGTGTATGCCCGTTTCAGCCACCAGGTAGGGCTATTCCGTTCAGCTTGGTGGGCGCAGTTTTCAGCGTCGCAGTTCTCCGCGTCGCAGCTGTCACAAAATACCCGGTGGAAATCGTCGTCCCACGGGCCTGACAGGATAGGGAGGGCGCCCAGGAAGTCACCCAGGGCCTCCGGGGAGGCCGTGATCCTTTCAAAGTTATTCACCGCCCGGCCTCCTCTTTGTGGAGGTCCACACCCTCCAGGGCGTTCCACACGGCCCGCTCCCATTCCTTTGCCCAGCCGGAACAGGCTTTCCGTACTGCGTTAATCACCACAGCCTCGCCGTCGGCCTCCCACAGCAGGCGATCCTTGTCGATCACGTCCGCGCCGATATGCTCCGCCGGATCCCGCTCGATCATGTCCACCAGGTACAGGGGAACGCCCCAGCAGGCACCGCCGCCGGGCGGCTGGTAAATCTGGAACCCCTGCATAATCACCGGCACCATGGTGACCTCCTCGCCGCGGTCACCGCCGCGCCAGTGGTCCATATCGTCCGCCGCAGTTTCTCTCAAAACCAGCTGCGGCTCCGTGTCCTTAATGATCGACGTGGGCATATCTTTCTCCGGGATCATGCCCATGTGTTCCACGATGGTGGCCAGCACCTTGCGCGGCAGCAGGGCGCGGTTGACCATGGCAAACCAGTGATCCGTGTAAATGGCCACGTCGTTGCCGGTGTTCAGGACGGTGTACCCGCCCGCTTTGTAGGCTCTTTTGATGGCGCGGATCAGCCCGCCCTCGTTAATCAGCATTTGAAACCCTCCTTTTATATAAGGTGCGGCATAGGCACCGGCCTTTCCTCCTTGTCGGCCCTCCACACCTCTGCGTCCCGTATTTCTGTCCAGTCACAGCCCCAAACCTCCGCCGCGTTCAGCAGGGCGGCAAAATTGGAACCGTGCGGCACCACGACGGTGCCATATTTCCGGCTTACCACTCTGGCGCAGCCGCTGGCCTGCCAGCGTTCCCGCCGTGCCCGCTCCGTCACAGACGTTTCATACTTGCGGGCGGCCTCGCGGGTTACACCCCGCCCCAGGCGTTCACCGTACATTCCCATGTTTCCATTGCCTCCTTGACTGCCTTGGAGTAGTCGGTGGAGGTGATCCCGCTGTCCCATGCGCTTCTCGCGCCGCCCTCGCCCATGTTGTAGGCCATGGCGGCCTTTTCGACGCTGCCATACTTGGCCAGATATAGGCCCAGCTTGTAGCAGCCGCCCGCGATATTCCCGGAGGCGGTGGTGGGATCCAGCCCCGTGGCCGCCTGGATTTCTGCGTGATAGGAACTGCCGGGGCCGGGGTTTAGCTGCATGATCCCCACCTCACCAGATGCTCCCACGGCGTCCATGTCGAAATTGCTTTCAGTCTGTGCCACCGCCAGGGCCAGAGGGTAGGGGCAGCCGTATTCCTCACAGTACGTTCTCATGTAGTCCTGCCATTCGTAGGGCATAGGAACCGCCAGGGAGAAATAACCCTGCGCCAGCAGCGCCTCCTCGATCTTTTCCGTTTCCTGCGGGTCCTCCGTGTATTCCTCCTCCACCGCCGCGGTGAACAGCAATTCCGTGGGCAGGATTGCCGCCGGGGCCGCCGACGCTTCCGGCGCGGCAGGTTCCGCCGCCGGTTCCTCGCTGTACGCCTTGGCCACCATGACCACGCAGACGGCAACGAACAGCGCCAGGGCGATAAAGGCCAGAACCTTATTGCGCCGGCGGGCTTTGCGCTCCCGCTCCGCCGCGCGGGCGGTTCTGCGCTCCTTTGCGGCCTCAACCTGCGCCGCTGCCTGTTTCAACTCACGGGCAGACACCGCCGCCCGGTAAACGGCCAGGTCGTCCTCCACGGCAGAGATCCGCACCCCCTGGGTGGTCTGCTCGGTGTTGATGGCCGCCACGTCCTGCTCCAGCTTGTCCACGCGCCGCTCCATGCGGCGGGCGTATTTTTCGCCTTTCTGGCTCATTTCTTCGTTACCTCCTTTTTTCTGGTGGCCCGCCCGGTCACCTCATAGGTGATACCGAACCGGCGGCGTCCGCACTCCGAACAGGTGATTTTCTCACACCTCTGCGCGACGGGTTTTACAGTCTTACCCCTGGCCGCCAGATCGACGGCGCAGGGCTTACATAACAGCTTTGTCATTCGTCCGTGCCCCTTTCTTCAATATGGGCGGCGCACATATCAGCCTCATGCAGCCGCCACACCCATGGCGTTGCGTCCATGGCCGCGGACAGGTCCCGCAGGTCTGTGCGGGCCGCCGTGTCATAGGCTCCCATGTGCCAGCGGATTGCCAGGGCTTCGTGATCCTCCAGCCGGATAAACCGGGCGATCTGGTACAGGCTCTTTTCTCCGTGCCCCAGGGGGAGGGGATCCCGGAACGTATAACCCAGGTAGTCCTCCCACACACCCGTTTCCGGGTTCCTGCGGCGTTTTCTTTCAATGTGGTACACGCCTGCCTTGCACACGTCATGCAGCAGCCCCAGGATCGCCACGGTTTCCTCCTCCCGCTCGGAGATTGGGGCAGGCCCCAGCGCGTCCTTGGGCGTCAGGTCGCGGATCGTGATTTCCCGCAGACGACGGTAAACGTTCAGGCTGTGAATAACCAGGCCACCGGGGAAAGCGCCGTGGTGCTTGGCTCCCGCCGGGGCCTCGAAAAAGTCCGTTTCATTCTCCAGGCGCTCCAGCAGTTCCTCCGCACCGTCGCGGTGGACGCTGGCCAGAAACAGATCCTTGAAATGCTGGGCCACGGTTTGCAGCCCGTTTCTCTCTAAAAAATCAGACATTTGCCGTTCCTCCTATGCTTCCGGGGCTTCGTTGCCCCAGGCGTCCCAGCCGTCAGCCCTCTGGCGGGCGAACATTTCCAGCCTGGGCACGTCGCCCAGCAGTTCCACGATCCGCTGTCTGGTTTCGTCCGGCTTCTTGCTGTGCCCCTCGAACGGGGCTTCTATGATCTGGTGGACATTGTGGGCGCGGATCTGCGTCTTTGCCTTAAAGCCCGGTGTGACGCCCAGCAGGCAAACCTCCGCATTTGCGCGGGTATAGGCGCCCATGCCCATGAAATTGCCGCCGTTCTTCCGGTTCTTTTTGACCCACACGAAAGCCGCGGTTTTGTATGTAAAGCCCCACGCCTCCATGACCTTGATAGCCTCCGTAATATTGGGAAACGTCGCCCACATAAAGCAGGCCGCCCCCCCTCGGACGATTTCGCGGACAGGCAGGGCGCATATTTCCGCAGTTGTCATGGTGGGGTAATGCTTCACGGCGGTGCCGCGGGCTTTCGCGGTGGCCCCGGCCTGCTGGTATGCCCACGGCGGATCCGCATAGATCACGCTGTACTGTTTGGCGGGGAGGGGGATATGGTCAGGCATGGCCGTTCACCTCCCGCTTTCCGCTGGCGGCTTGATCTGCCACGAAATAAAGGGCCTCCACGTTTGAAAATGTCGTAGCCCGTGCCAGCCCCTCCGCCTCCGCAATCATCAGATCCGCGTCAAGCCCTAATATTTCAGCCGCAGCCCTGACGGCCTTTTCCGCCTCCAGGTATTCGTTGATTGCGGCCAGCTGCGGGTAGGTGTAGGCCGTCACCAGGGCCGCGGTCATGTCGTTACGCTCTGCCATGTGCCTGCCGCCTCCTCTCCATGGCGGTGGTGACTTCCTCCACCATGCCGCGCTCCCGCATGCCCTCAACGGAAAGGCGGTGCGCCTCATGGTACAGCTGCCCGCCCGCCGCGTCGTGCGTCGTGATCGTCAGGATCGGGTGCCCCAGGGAGGAGGAAAGAAACGCTTTCGTGTGGCCGTCGTCCGTCGTCCATTCCAGCCAGTAGTCCGGGCGGCCATTCGCTTTCTGGAAATCCACGCGGCGCATACCCGGCAGGGTCTTGTATGTCGCCACCAGATTGTAAAGGCTGGTTTTGTTGGCTTTCAGCCTCAACACGGGGCCACCTCCGTTCTGTACCATTCCAGGATCCGCTTGGCGTACTTCTTGCGGATCCGCTTCTTTTTGGTGTGGCGATAGCGGTTATAAAGCGGGCGGTTGTCAACCGACGCCCAGCGCAGCGCCGTTTCCATTTCCTGCTGTGCTGCCACCTCCGCCACCACCCGCTGGACCCATCTGCATAAACTGTTTACCGTGGTCAGAACGCCCGCCGTCATCTCGCGGATCGCCTTGGCCAGTTCCTCACAGTTTGCCGTGGCCTGCTCCATGTTTATGCCCATCTGCGGCACCAGCATAGTGTTTTCATTCATGCGGAAAACCCTCCCCATTCTCCCAGCCCAGCAGGATATGGTGGGCCAGGTCGTTCATGTCGCGCCGCGCTTCCTCCAGCGCCAGCAATTTGTGGTAAGAGATCCCGACGCCCTCCAGCTTGTCCCGGAAAGCCTTGGCCACTTTGACCGCCGCCGCGATCTCCGCCCTGTCGTCCGCCACCTCCGCCGCGGAAATGGCTGTGCTTCTGTCGTCCATGGCGTTCTCCTCTCACGTCCGTATCAGGTGCCCGCCTGCTGGGGCTTGCCTCTGCGTCGGAGGTTAGCCTGGAAACGGCGCTGCGCCAGTTCCGGGTCATAGGCGGGGCGCTGGTTCCGGTCCAGCTTTTCGCCGTCCTGGCCTCTCCGTAATTCTGCGTAGATCGTTTTTCTGGATTTCCCCAGGTGCGTGGCGATCTCCGCCACACTCGCGTAATTGCGCCACGCCTTGGCGATATACTCCCGTTCGGCGGGGCTAATGTATTTTTCGCTCATGGCTTTTTCACCTCCGATTGCGACAAAAAAATAAGAGTAACAAGGGATTTCCCTTTGTTACTCTTATTGATAGCATTTTCATTGGCAAATGTCAATAGGAAAGTGTAACAAAACGAAAAAATATTTTTAGACGGTCTGCAAATAGCCCTCAAACAGCTGCCCGGCAGAGGCCCAGCCCAGCAGTTGGCGGGGGTATCTGTTCAGCCAGCTTTCCACCGCCTCCACGTCTTTTTGGGTAACCTTATCAAAGTTTGTCCCCTTGGGGAACTTCCGCCGGATCATCTGGTTTTGTTTTTCGTTGCTTCCTCGCTCACTACTGCAGTATGGGTGACAGTAATATGTCCGGGTGCGCTTGCTCTCGCAGCGTTTATATACGGACCGTTCGATCCCGATATAGTCCGCAAACTCGCTTCCGTTGTCCATGGTAATAGATTGGAATACCTGCGGGAAGCGGGTGCCCCATTTCCGTTCCATGGTGTCCAGCGCACGGACGACGCTGGCCGCGGATTTATCGCGGATCAGGCGGATCACCTCCATGCGGGTGACGCGCTCGGTCAGCACCAGGAGGCACTTATGCCCGCCCCTGCAGGAAACCACCAGATCCATTTCCCAGTGGCCGAACTCCTGGCGCCCGTCGATCTCCGGCGGGCGCTTTTCTATGCTCTCACCCTTGGGCTGCTGTTTCGCCCGCTGGACGTGCTTGGTTTTCTTCTTCCGCCGGGAACCCTTGAACGGCAGCGCCTTATTGGTCAGGCGGAGAAAAACTCCCTTGTCAATATAGGCATAAAGGGTTTGGCGGCAGATCCGCGTTTCAAAGCTGCCGTACTTTTCCGGGTGGTTCTCAATCTCATGCAGGGCTGCCTCCGGGCTGTAATTGTCGTCAGCAATCAGCGCCTCCAGGGTTTCGGCGTACCGGCGATCACTTCCAATTTTCAGGGGGCCGCCCTTGGCCGCCATGTTGGCCCGGTAGCGGGCTTGTGACCGCTCCGGTATGTACTCGGTCACTTCGATAAAATCCGCGTTCATGTAGGTGTATGTCCCGCGTTTGATCTCGCGGCAGACGGTGGCGGCGCTGACGTGCAGGGCCGCGCCGATCTCGCGCATCGTGGCGCCCTCTTTTCTCATTCTGGCGATCTTGTTCCGGTCAAACTCCGTCAGGTGCTTATATCCTTTCATGCCCGTTCCCTCACTTTCAAAAAAATATGGACGGCGCGGTGCATACAGCACTCCACGCCGTCCTATTCTTTGCCCAGCAGCCAGTCCACGGAAACCTCCAGAACGTCCGCGATCACCACCACCTCAAAGTCAGCCACAAACCTGCCGCCGTTTTCGATCCTGCTTATCACGTCCCGCTCCACAATGACACCAGCCAGTTGCAGACGCCGGCAGAGATCAGACTGTGACAGCCGCGCCCGCAGGCGGGCCTCCCGGATCCGGTCACCGCATATATTTCTTTTCCCGTGGAAATCATACGCTTTCATGGGCAGCCCTCCAGGCGCGTGGTAATGTTCAGCAGTTTTCTTGATATTAACACATAGGTTTCCACGAACCCGTGTTAATAATCAGCACCGAAAAATATTGAACACTCTGGAGGGCAAACGCCGAAACGCCCCCGGCGCTGTGTGCGTCGGGGGCTTATGCTTTTTATTCTCCCAGGATCTCCGCCGCCAGGCTGTCCATAGCCTTTTCCATGAACTCGTTAAGGCTGAACTCAGCAGCTTCCGCCGCTTTCTGGTATCTCTCTTTTTTCCCTTTCTTCACAAACGGGTAAAGACGCTCATAATTCGCGGCGTTATACTTGTTCTTTGCCTTGGTCGCCGCCGTCCCTGTTTTCTTTTCCATGGGATCGCCTCCTTTTTCTGTATTGTATCAGATTATTTCAACTTACGCAAGTATATAATATATACAAACTCACGCAAGTATATTTGTGCAGTATTCCGTCTTGCTTTTTGTCTTACGCAAGTATATAATAATAATCAGAAAGGGGGTGGTTGATATGGCAAAGAAAAAACGCCGTCGGCGTAGACCGACGGCGCAGGCCAGAAAACAGTTAGCAGCTGACATTCTGGCAGGCACAATCTCCGGCCTTATCGTTCTGGCGGTTCAAAAACTGCTGAACTGGTAAAGGCCAGGGGTGCGGAGGCCCGAACCTCCGCACCCCAAATATAAAAGAAATCCATCAAAATGTCAATAGGGAGGGTTTACCATGAAATACTTGATCCTGCTGGCCGTGTTTGTGGCGGTTTTTGTCCCGCTCCGACGGCTGTTCCGTAAACTATTCAACGGGAGGAAATGAGAATGGAAAAGCAAGCGAAAGTTTCCCCGGCGGTTACGCTGGAGGCGGTCACGGTCCCGCTGGCTGACGGGCGGCGCGGTGTGGTGTTAGTCCTCACCGATGAATACAGCAGAAAAACAGTCATGCGGGCCATGCCTGCCAGCAGGTGACCCGCAGAAGAACCCCGACGCCATGGCGGCGCCGGGGTTCCTTTTTTATTCTGCTGCGGTGGCCTCCGCCGCGTCCGCCGGTTCCTCCAATGCGGGCGGCGTGGTTCCGCCGGTCTGCTCCGGCGTCCCGCTCGTTTTGCTCAAAACCAGCTTGGACAGCTTGGAAAAAACGTCTTTCGCATACAGCACATAGGCCGTCACCATGGCCAGGTTGGCGGCTGTTGCCACGTTGACCGTTTCGCCGTCAATGTCGATTGCCACAATATCGGGGTTCAGGCGTCCCGCTACATAGAAAGCGACGAAACAGGCGGCAATAATGATCCCCTTAATGACGCCGTTCCGGCATTTGATACGGTCGAAAGTCCCGTCAAAAAGGGCGTTCAGGCTGCCCAGCACGACGTTGACAGCCACCAGAAGAACCAGGCCAATGGCCAGGCGGATAATAGTCTGTTCCATTTTTACCTCTCATTCCTGCCCGGTGCTGTCCTGGCCATTTTCGTGGCACCGCGGAAATGGGCAGCTTTCGCATTGGCTCCGATCACAGGGGATCGAACCGTCCCAGCGTACCAGGGCCACCAGCCAGGTGACCACAGCGGCCAGGGAAAGCACCCAGGCCAGCGCCTTGATAATAACCATTCCAGCACCTCCGGCAAAATTATTTGTTGATGGTGATAACCTGGCCCACATGGATCAGGTTCGGATTTTTGATCCCGTTGTCTGCTGCCAGCTTGGCCACAGTGGTGCCGTACTTCGCGGCGATACGGGAAAGGGTGTCCCCGGCCACAACGGTGTACTTGACGGCTCCGCCGGGCAGGCGGAGGACCTGGCCCACATGGATCAGGTTCGGGTTTTTAATGCCGTTGATCTCCACCAGTTTGGCCACGGTGGTGCCGTACTTTGCGGCGATACGGGAAAGGGTGTCGCCGCTCTTTACGGTGTATGTACCCGCCGCCTGGGTCGTCGGTTTCGTTGGCTTGTCCGCCGTCTCGCCGGACGTACCGCCCAGTTTCCGGGCGATCATGTCAAAGTCTGGGGTAATGAAACCGCGGATATACCGCCCGTTCACTTTCATGGTGCGCTTGCCCACCTTGCCGCCGTTCATGTTTCCCTCTGTGACCACAAAGGTGCCGCCGCCCACCTTGGTGACAATGCCAATGTGATCCGGTGCGCCGGTGTTGTCGGTGGTGGCGTAGTTGGCCCCGTCCTGCCAGTCGTACACGCAGGCGTCGCCAACCTTGGGGGTGTATGCGTCGTTCTCCGTCCAGATCCCTTTTTTCTTGGCGATCTCGACGTACTTTCCCACGCCGCACTCCGTCCCGGTGTACTCCGCGATCCCTGCCTTGATGTACGCCGCGGAGGCCGTGGTGGCACAATGGGCGTCACCCACCTGTACGCGGTAACCTCTTGCCAGCGGCTTGTGGTTGTTGTAGATGTTCAGGATCTCCAGGTGCTTGGCGCTGCCTCTGGTTGCTCCGTCCCATGCGTTGATAATGTCCGCCACCTTTCGGCGCAGTTCGTTTCCAGTCATGTTTGTTTATACCTCCTCACAGGCCCGCGTCCGGTGGTTCGCCGGTGCCCGCGGGCGGTTCCTCCGGGGGCGGCTGGGTGCCGCTCCCGCTCGTTCCGGCGGCCTCCGCCGCCTTGTCCTTGTTGGTCTTGATCCAGCCCATGACGCCGTTTTCCAGGCCGCACACGCCGAACACGCAGCCGGTCAGCGTGGCAGGCTCGGATCCGGTGTGCCAGAAAACCACCAGATCGGCCACCGTGTACGCCACCAGGAAAACCGCTTCCAGAACCAGGATCCTGTCCATGGTGCCCATTTTCTTTTTAGGCGGCTTCCGTTCCTGCCGCAGCGTCCGCAGACGCTTCCGCAGGTGCTTATACGCCAGCCGGGCCACGAAATAGCCCAGGAGGGCACCGGCAGCCCACGCCGCCGCGGCCACAATAAAGATTTTCACGGCTTCCTCCCATTACAAAAAATCGTCCGTTTCCACGCACTTGCGGTAAACGTCCAGGATCCGCTCCGTGGTCACTTTGGTTTTGTTGTTCTTGAAATCCTTGTGATCCTTGCAATAGATTTCGTAGGCGTCAATATCGGCCAGGATCTGCTCAAAATGTTCCTGGCTGTGCCGGGTGCCGTGTTTTACTTCGTCCCCGAACCGCAGGATCCGGTAACGGCAGTTTATGGCTTCCTGCTCTCCGTCCGCTTTCCTCATGGCCTGCACCTCGGTTTCCAGCCTGTCCACCTTGGCGATCACTTCGCTGTTGATCTTCCGCCCCAGCCAGGCCAGAAACTTGGAAACCGGGTTGATCTTCACCGGTGTAATTTCGATAAACACGGACACCAGCGCCACCACGGTGACGCCGCCAGTCAGCGCCTGGC
>OLXV01001154.1_pt1 | contig 13513 bp, 8 predicted proteins | sample 1673481 | NCBI WGS metagenome assembly OLXV01 (sample SAMEA103958113, study PRJEB25191) | human gut metagenome
TACATTTTTGGAGGTAATCGGAAATGGGAGACATCAAAAAAGTTGTTCTTGCCTACTCGGGCGGACTGGACACATCCATCATCATCCCCTGGCTGAAGGAGAATTATGACAACTGCGAGGTTATCGCCGTCTCCGGCAACGTGGGGCAGACCGACGAGCTGGAAGGGCTGGAGGCCAAGGCCATCGCTACCGGCGCGTCCAAGCTGTATGTCGAGGATCTGACCAAAGAGATGATTGAAGAAATCATCTGGCCCTGCATCAAGGCCGACGCAAAATATGAGGGTAAATACATGCTGGGCACCGCCTTTGCCCGGCCGATCATCGCCAAGCGCCTGGTCGAAATCGCAAAAGCCGAGGGTGCCGACGCCATCTGCCATGGCTGCACCGGCAAGGGCAACGATCAGGTTCGGTTCGAGCTGGCGATCAAGGCCTTTGCCCCCGGCATGAAGGTCATCGCGCCCTGGCGTGTCTGGGACATCAAGTCCCGGGATGAGGAGATTGATTATGCCGAGGCGCACAACATCCCGCTCAAGATCAACCGCGAAACCAACTACTCCAAGGACAAGAATATCTGGCACCTCTCGCACGAGGGGCTGGATCTTGAAAGCCCGGCCAACGAGCCACAGTACAATAAGCCCGGCTTTTTGGAGATGGGCGTCTCCCCCGAGATGGCGCCGGACGAGCCGACCTATGTTACCATCGGCTTTGAAAAGGGCATCCCGGTCTCGATCGACGGGGAGAAGCTCGGCCCGGTCGAAATTGTTGAAAAGTGCAACGAGCTGGGCGGCAAAAACGGCATCGGCCTGCTGGATATGGTAGAAAACCGGCTGGTCGGCATGAAGTCGAGAGGCGTGTATGAGACGCCCGGCGGCGCGATTCTCTACGCTGCACACGATCAGCTGGAAACCCTCTGCGTCGATCGGGAGACCCAGCATTACAAGCAGCAGATGGGACTGAAGCTGGCCGAAATCCTCTACTATGGCCAGTGGTACACCCCCTTGAGGGAGGCCATGTCCGCCTTCATCGACAAGTCGGAGGAAAACGTCACCGGCGAAGTGAAGCTCAAGCTGTACAAGGGCAACATCATCCCGGCCGGAATGACCTCTCCCTACACGCTGTACGATGAGCAGACCGCAAGCTTTGATGAGGATGACGATTATAACCAGGCCGACTCGGCAGGATTCATCAACCTCTTCGGCCTGCCGATCAAGGTCAAGGCCACGCTCGACGAGAAGCGCGAGGCCAAAAAATAATCCGAACAAATTCAGCATAAACGAAAAAGGATAACCGCCATTTTCGGCGGCTATCCCTTTTCGGGCTTATAGGAGGAAATATTTTGAAGCTCTGGACAGGCAGATTCTCCAAAGAAATCGACCCGAAAACCAATGATTTCAACAGCTCCATCCCCTTCGACAGCCGCATGTATAAAGAGGATATCGAAGGTTCGATCGCCCATGCCGCCATGCTCGGCCGGCAGGGCATCATTGCCGCCGGCGAGGCCGAGGCGATTATCAACGGCCTTGGCGGCATCCTCGATGATCTGGAGAGCGGCAGGCTCTCGATCGACATGTCGGCCGAGGACATCCACACCTTTGTGGAGGGGGAGCTGACCGCAAGGATCGGCGACGCCGGCAAGCGCCTGCACACGGCGCGCAGCCGCAACGACCAGGTGGCGCTGGACGACCGCCTCTATATGCGCGGCCTTGCCGACAGCCTCTCGGCGCAGATTCGGGAGTTGATCGGCGTCCTCTGCAATAAGGCGGAGGCCTACGCCGACGCCGTCATGCCGGGCTACACCCATTTGCAGCGGGCGCAGCCGATCACCTTCGGCCACCACCTGATGGCCTATGCCGAGATGCTGCTGCGCGACCTCGACCGGCTGGCCGACTGCAAAAAGCGGATGAATATTTCTCCCTTGGGCTCGGGCGCGCTGGCCGGCACCACCTACCCTCTCGACCGGGAGAGTGCGGCGGCCGCCCTGCAGATGGACGGCGTGAGTCAGAACAGTCTGGACGGGGTGTCCGACCGGGATTTCTGCGTCGAGTTTGCCGCCGCGCTCTCCCTCATTATGGTGCACCTCTCCCGTTTCAGTGAGGAGATTATTCTCTGGTGCTCCTTTGAATTCCGGTTTATCGAGCTGGACGACGCCTTCTCCACCGGGTCGAGCATCATGCCGCAGAAGAAGAACCCCGATATCGCCGAGCTTGTCCGGGGAAAATCCGGCCGGGTTTTCGGCGACCTCATCACCCTGCTGACCGCCCTCAAGGGGCTGCCGCTGGCCTATAACAAGGACATGCAGGAGGATAAGGAGGCCGTGTTCGACGCGGCCGATACGGTCAGGATGTGCCTGACCGCCTTTACCCCCATGCTCGACACCATGCGGGTCAACACCGACCGGATGCGGGCGGCCGCGGCCGGCGGCTTTATCAACGCGACCGACTGCGCCGACTATCTGGTCGGCAAGGGGCTGCCCTTCCGCGACGCTTACAAGGCGGTGGGCATGCTGGTCGCCCTGTGTATCGAGAAGAACACCACGCTGGAGGAGCTACCGCTTGCGGAATACCGAAAAATCTGCGACCTCTTCGACGAGGGCGTGTACGCCGCCATCTCCCTCGAGCGGTGCGTCGGCGAGCGGAAGGTTACCGGCGGCCCTGCCCCCTGCTGCGTGCGCGCGCAGGTTGACCGGGTGCGAAAGCTTCTTTCCGGCGCGCAGAACGGTTCAAACGAAAATATTTAAGAGGAGTTCTTGCTTTATGACCATTCATGTTGGCATCATCGGCGCCACCGGTTACGCCGGCGCCGAGCTCTGCCGCCTTCTTCTCTCCCACCCGGAGGCCGAGCTTACCGCTTTGGGCTCCAAGAGCTTTGCGGGACAGAAGCTGTCGGAGGTATACCCCTCCTACCGGGGGCTCTGCGACCTCGTTTGTGAGGAGAATGAGGCGGTCATCGACAAAAGCGATATTGTTTTCGCCGCCCTCCCCCACGGCCTGTCGCAGGATATCGCCCTGCACTGCGCCGAAGCGGGCAAGGCTTTTATCGACATCGGCGCGGACTTCCGTTTGGAAAAGGAGGCCGAGTATAAGCAGTGGTACGGCCTCGACTACCGCTATCCCGAACTGCATGCACAGGCAGTCTATGGCCTGCCGGAGCTTTTCCGGGAGGAGATTAAAAAAACCCGCATTGTCGCCAACCCCGGCTGCTACCCGACCTCGATCGGGCTAGGGCTTTTCCCGGCGCTGAAAGGCGGGCTGGTCTCCCCCGACGGGATCATCATCGACTCCAAATCCGGCACAACCGGCGCCGGACGCGGCCTCGCGCAGAACACCCACTTCCCCGACTGCAACGAGGGGTTCGCCCCCTATAAGATTGCGGCGCACCGCCACACGCCGGAGATTGAGCAGACCCTCTCCCGGGCGGCGGGACGGCCGGTGCTGGTCACCTTTGTCCCCCACCTGCTGCCCATCAACCGCGGCATCGTCTCCACCATATATGCAAGGCTGACCGACGGCGCGAGTGAGGCGGCCGTCCGCGATCAATACGCCGCGTTTTATGAAGGAGAGCGGTTTGTCCGCCTCCTCCCTCCGGGGGAGATTGCCAGTCTGAAGTATGTAAAAGAAAGCAATTACTGCGACATCTCCCTGCATTTTGAAGGAAGGACAAACACCCTGATCGTCGTCTCTGCCATTGACAACATGGTGAAGGGCGCGGCCGGTCAGGCGATTCAGAATATGAACCTGCTCTTCGGTCTGGCGGAGGATACCGGCCTTGTGCTGGTGCCGCCCGCCTTCTAAACCTTAGAGGAAGAAAGGATTTGTCTTTATGAGTATTCAGTTTGTTGAGGGCGGCGTCTGCGCCCCCGCCGGATTTACGGCCGGCGGCGTGCACTGCGGCATCCGCAAAAATCGGAAGAAACGCGACCTCGCCCTGATTTTTGCCGAGAAAACCTGCTCGGCCGCCGCCGTGTATACCCAGAATCTTGTGAAAGGCGCGCCTCTGCTGGTAACAAGAGAGCATCTTGCCAACGGCAGAGCCAGAGCCATCATCTGCAACTCGGGCAACGCGAACACCTGCAACGCCGACGGCGAGTACAAGGCCAAAATGATGTGCGACATCGCGGCCGAGGTGCTCTCCATCCCGACCGACGACGTCCTCGTCGCCTCGACCGGCGTGATCGGGCAGGTGCTGCCGATTGCACCGATCGCCGACGCGGCCGAGGCTTTGAAGGCCTCGCTGGGCGACCACTCGATCGAGGCGGCGGAGGCCATCATGACCACCGACACGATACCGAAAAACCTCGCGGTGGAGTTCGAGCTCGGCGAAAAAACCTGCCGGATCGGTGCAATCGCCAAGGGCAGCGGAATGATTCATCCCAACATGGCGACCATGCTCTGCTTTGTCACCACCGACGCGGCGATTGCTCCGGAATTATTGCAGCAGGCTTTGAAGAGTGTGGCCGACGACACCTTTAATATGATCAGCGTCGACGGAGACACCTCCACCAACGATATGGTGGCCATTCTCGCCTCCGGCCTTGCGGAAAATGTAGAAATCACCTCTCCCGACGGGGAGGATTACAGCCGCTTTACCGCCGCATTGTTTGAGCTGATGCGGGAAATCTCCAAGCTGCTGGCCGGCGACGGCGAGGGTGCCACCCGCCTGATCGAATGCAACGTAAACGGCGCTGCCACGACGGCCGACGCCAAGATTCTGGCTAAAAGCGTCATCTGCTCCTCCTTGACCAAGGCGGCGATTTTCGGCGCCGACGCCAACTGGGGACGGGTGCTCTGCGCGCTGGGCTACGCCGGCGCAAAGCTGGACGTGAACAAGGTCGGGGTGGAGTTCCGCTCGGCCGCCGGAAGCATCATCGTCTGCGCCGGCGGGGCCGGGGTCGATTTCGACGAGGACAAGGCCAAGCAGATTCTTCTGGAAAAGGAGATTGCCATCGACGTCACCCTCGGGGACGGCGCCGGCGCTGCGACCGCCTGGGGCTGCGACCTCACCTATGATTATGTGAAAATCAACGGGGATTACCGCACCTGAAAAATATTTCAGCGCAAAAGGGAGGAATGCCTCCCTTTTGCGCCGCCGGAAAGGTTTTGTTGCGTTTTATGGATATTTCCAATCTGGAACGGGCCGACGTGCTGGTACAGGCACTGCCCTACATACAAAAATACGCCGGCCGCACCGTCGTGATCAAATACGGCGGGAACGCCATGATTAACGAGGATTTGAAAAACGCCGTGATGAAGGACATCGGCCTCCTCTCGATCGTCGGCATCCATGTCGTGCTGGTGCACGGCGGCGGGCCGGAGATTAACGAGATGCTCGCCAAAACCGGGAAGGAAAGCCGGTTTGTCGGCGGCCTGCGCTACACCGACGCCGAAACGATGGAGATTGTGCAGATGGTGCTGGCCGGCAAGGTCAACAAGGGGCTGGTCAAGCTTCTCGGCAGCCACGGGGTCAACGCAGTCGGCCTGTGCGGCCTCGACGGCGGGATGCTGAGGGCCAAAAAATACAGCGCCGCCGACATCGGCTTTGTGGGTGAGATTACCGAGGTGAACACCACCGTCATCACCGACGCCATTTCGGCCGGGTATCTGCCGGTTGTTTCCACCATCGCGTCGGGAGAGGCGGGAGACGCCGACGCCGTCTACAACATCAACGCCGATACCGCCGCAGCGCAGATTGCCGCCGCCCTGGGGGCGGAGAAGCTGCTGCTCATGACCGACATCAGCGGCCTTCTGCGGGACAGGCAGGATGAATCCTCCCTGATTCCGGCCGTGCAGGTGAGCGAGGTCCCAATGCTCAAATCCTCCGGCGTGATTTCGGGCGGCATGATTCCGAAGGTCGAATGCTGTGTAGAGGCCGTCCGCCGCGGCGTAAAGCAGACCAACATCATCGACGGCCGCATTCCGCATGCCATTTTGATGGAGATGTTCACCAACGAAGGCTGCGGCACCATGTTTATCTGACCGGATGTGCGGCCGTGCAGTCGTGCAAACGTCCGATCATCCGGTCGTGCGATCGTCCGATCGTGCAGAGGAGTCCCCTCTTCCCACCGGATTTTGCAAATCAATCTTCCCGGATTTCCGGGTGCATGAAGGAAACGGATATATTATGAATTTTGATGAACTGAAAAAAACGGAAGCCGAAAACCTCATGCCGACCTACGGCCGGTTTCCGGTTGACCTCGACCATGGGGAGGGCGCGACCGCCTGGAACCATGCGGGGCAGCCCTATATCGACTTCGGCTCGGGGATCGGAGTCAACGCCCTCGGCTACTGCGATAAGGGCTGGGTCGCGGCCGTAGAGGCGCAGCTGAATACCCTCCAGCACACCTCCAACCTCTACTATTCCGCGCCGCAGATCCGGTTGGCGGAAAAGCTCTGCCGCCTGACCGGGATGGACAAGGTGTTTTTCGGCAACTCGGGCGCGGAGGCGAACGAGTGCGCCATCAAGCTGGCCCGCAAATACAGCTTTGACACCTACGGTCCCGGCCGGGATACCATCCTCACGCTGGTCAACTCCTTCCACGGACGGACGGTAACTACCCTCTCCGCCACCGGGCAGGAGGTATTTCACAACTACTTTTTCCCCTTCACCGGCAGCTTCGGCTATGTGGAGGCGGGGGATTTCCCGGCGCTGAAGACGGCCGCCGACAAAACCGTCTGCGCCGTCATGCTGGAAATGATCCAGGGCGAAGGCGGGGTCAAGCCACTCGATCCCGCTTATGTTGAGGCGGTGGCAGAGTTCTGCAAAGCGCGCGACATCCTCCTGATCGTGGATGAGGTGCAAAGCGGCGTCGGCCGCACCGGCACCTTCCTCGCGGCCGAGCAGTATAACCTCTCCCCCGACATCGTGACGCTGGCCAAGGGGCTGGGCGGCGGCCTGCCGATTGGCGCCTGCCTCTGCACCGCGCCGCTCGGGAAGGTGATGGGTCCCTCGACCCACGGCAGCACCTTCGGCGGCAACCCAGTCGTTTCGGCCGGCGCGGCCTACATCCTCGACACCGTGTCGAAACCGGAATTCCTGCACTCCGTACGGGAAAAGGGCGAAGTCATCCGCGCCCGGCTGTCCGGCCTCTCCAACCTGCGGGAGGTGCGGGGGCTCGGCCTGATGCTGGGCATTGATCTTATAAACGGAGACGCAAAGACGGCGGCTAACCGCTGCCTCGAGCAGGGGCTGCTTGTGCTGACTGCAAAGGCCTCCCTGCGGCTGCTGCCGCCGCTCAACATCAGCGAGGCGGAGCTGAACCGCGGCCTTGACATCCTGTGCAGCGTGATTGAATCGCTTGCCTGAACCGACAGTTTGAAATTTTGATTTGGAGGCTTTTACCATGAAACATTTACTGAAAATGCTCGACCTCTCGACCGAGGAGATTATGGAGATTCTGAACCTGGCCGACCAGCTGAAATATGAGCGAAAGCACGGCATTCCTCACCCCCACCTCGCCGGCAAAAGCCTCGGCATGATTTTTCAGAAGGCTTCGACCCGCACCCGCGTCTCTTTTGAGACCGGCATGTACCAGCTCGGCGGGCAGGCGCTCTTCCTCTCCTCCCACGATCTGCAGATCGGCCGCGGCGAGCCGGTGGAGGATACGGCGCGCGTGCTCTCCCGCTATCTCGACGGCATCATGATCCGCACCTTCGAGCAGAGCGAGGTGGAGACGCTGGCCGAATACGGCAGCATCCCGATCATCAACGGCCTGACCGACTTCTGCCATCCTTGTCAGATTCTGGCCGACCTGATGACCATCCGGGAGTGCAAGGGTCGGCTCGATGGGCTTAAAATGTGCTTTATCGGGGACGGCAACAACATGATGAACTCCCTGATTGTCGGCGGCCTGAAGGTCGGAATGCAGGTCGCGGTCGCCTGCCCGAAGGGATATGACCCGGCGGCCGAGGTGCTGGAGTTCGCGGCCGGTTACGGCGACCGCTTCCAGCTTTTCCGCACGCCGGAGGAGGCGGCGGCAGACGCGGACGTCATGATTACCGACGTCTGGGCCTCCATGGGGCAGGAGAGCGAGCGCGAGCAGCGCGCAGCCGCCTTTGCCGGATATCAGATCAACGACGCCCTCATGGCCAGGGCCGCGTCCGACGCCATGGTTCTCCACTGCCTGCCCGCCCACCGCGGGGAGGAGATCACGGCCGAGGTTTTTGAAGCGCATGCAAACGAAATTTTTGAGGAGGCCGAAAACCGCCTCCACGCGCAGAAGGCCGTCATGGTCAAGGTAATGGGAGATAAATAAAAGGGCCGGAGGCTATCCTTCCTCCCCTTCCTCTCTGCAGCGCAGATTCCCCTTAAAAACCGCCGCGGGCAAAAATTCCTTTTATCCGTTTTCAGCAAAATGCAAAAAAGCCGAAGGGCGAAAGCTTCTGCTAAAAAAAGAAGCTCTCTCCTTCGGCTTTTCCTATGCTAAAAGACACTTCACCGCACAGAAGGCTTTCGGTAAACGCTCGTTTTTTGGAGCCTGTTTTTTATAAAAAGGACAAGTCCCCACTCCCCCACCTGCGGCAGAGGAAAGCCTCCCCCGCCCCGAAAGCTGAAAACCGCAGCTCGGCCGGACGAATATAAAAAGCGAAAGGCGGAATCTCCGGCGAGGGCCCCCTGCTTTCTTTCACAGTGCAAAGCCAAAAAAACGCCGTCCGGCCAAGCGGGCAAAACCGCCAAGCCGAACAGCGCTTTTTTATTTTATTTCACCTGCCGCGCAGGAAAGCGCGTACATTCCGCCGCCCGGCAGCAGGACGAAAGGCGCTACCCCTGCACGATCAGCGCGCGCAGCGCAACCACGTCGGAGACGGTCAGCGTTCCGCTTTCATCCAGATCGCCGGCGATCATCTCCCGCTCGGTGTGCTGGCCGGAAACAATGGTCTGCCGCAGCGCCACAACATCGCTTACCGTGATCTTTCGGTCGCCGTCCACATCTCCCGGCAGTATGGCCTCCAGCTCGGCGATTTTTTTCTCCGCCGCCTCCAGCTGGGAAAGGCGGGTTACCCACGCCTGCTGCCGGTCGGTCAGCGCGGCATAGGCGGCTCTGGCGGCCTCCACCTTCTCCTTCTGCGCCAGAGAGGTAATCTCTCCCAAAGCGTCGATCTGATCGTCCACCGCCTGTGCCGCCGCGCGGTCGGCCGACGTCTCGTCATAGACGCTGAAGCGGTAGATCGAGAGGGTGTTCTCCCTTTCCACCGTCGTCAGCCGGAATCTCCGAGCGGTCTGCGGCAAATCCAGAAGAAATGTGTCCACATTCTCAGTAAAGCCGACCTCCGCCCGGGAGACCTCCCGCAGCAGCGTCCAGTCCTCTCCATCCTCCGTTTGGGAGATTTCGATTTTGTACCGGGCGGCCGGATTTTTCCAGTGAATCTGAAGCTTGTCAAAAGCCTCCGCCTCACGCAGGTCAACCGTCAGCACCGCCGGCGTACCCGCGCCGTCAGCCGCCTGCCACCAGGTGCGCTCTCCCTTTCCGTCGAGCACATTGCCGGCGTGGTTGCTGCCGGAGACGGTGTTCCGCCGCGCCTTTTTCCCGCGCGCGAGGTCATCAAAGGTCATCTTGTCAAAGCCGGCCTTCAGCTGCTGCGCACAGGTCAGCAGTTCGCTGTCGGCCGCGCGTCCGTCCTCCAAAGCCTTTTCGGCCGCCGCGATGCCCTCCCGCAGGCGCTGCAGGCTCTCGGGCGTGCAGTCATAATTCAAAAACGCCTGCGCCCGGTCGAGATCCTTTTCGAGAACATATTTGGCCGTTTCCCGGAAGTCGTCGCCGTACACCTCAAATTCATACACCGAGTTCCAGAGGCCGGAATTTTTCTCGGTCGTCCGCATACGGACGTACCTCGCCTGCGTATCCGCAAAAAGAACGTCGGTGTCGTTGCGTCCGAACATTGACTGCGTCCACTCGTCCCCGCGGCAGACGGCCGCCACCGTCCAGTCGGCGTCGGTCTGCCCGTCCGCCGTCGTGAGGCTGGTCGCCGTCTCGATCACATACCGGGAGGAGAAATTCTCCCAATACAGGCTGACGCGGTTGACCGTACGGACCTCCCCCAGATCGACAAAGATAAAGGGCGTGGTGTCCTCCTGCTGCGTGCCCCAACGACTCGACTCCCGGTCGCCGTCCACCGCCTTTTCGGCCGTAAGGTCGTTGCGCACCTGGCTTGCGGTCACCGCCTTTCCCAAAGCGAGGTTGGTAAAAGCATAGTTATAGGGAACGCCCGATTTCTCCTCAATAAACGAGGACATGGCGTTTCTCCATTTTGCGGCGTGGGTGTACTGCGCGTCGAAGCTGCTCTGTATTCTTTGCAGCCGAGCCGCGTCAATCCGCCCCTCCAGCGCCGCAAAAGCCGCCTTCATGGATTTAATCTGCTTTGAGCTGCTTTTCAGTCCGTCGTAAACGTTTTCCAGCATGGTTTTGCCGTTCGACATCACAAAGCTGTACGGCACATGATGGAACCAGAAGAGCAGCTCCTCCGGGCAGGTGTTGATATCATTGAACATGGCCTGCACCGCCGCCGGGTACTGCGCCGTGGCGTCGGTGTTCAGTCCTGTGCTGGTCGAGTTGCGGTTGTTGCCGATCCCGTCGGCGTCAATGCGGATGAGGCCGCTCTGATTCCGCGCGGAGAGCGCCGGGTCAAAATGCCCGTCTACCGCCACGGTCATGCCCATGGCATAGGGATTTGTGTAGCTGCGGTAAACATCCCACGATTTTACCAGAACCTCCCGCACGGAGTCAACCAGCTCCGCGTCGTCAGAGAAGGTCATCTTGGTCCAGGTCTCGGTAATCTCCCGCTCGGCCGTCCCGGGATTCCACGCCAGCCGGCCGAAGCCGTACCAGTTGGCCTGCGCCAGCTCGAGGCGGGTCCAGTTGGTATCCGACCCCACGTTGGAGACCCCCGCGATCAGGGAGTTGCTCCGGCCGTACACCGTGCCGTCGACAAGCTTTGCCACCGCGGTTCCTTCGGAGGTGTTGGGGCTGTCCTCCGTCACCTGCATATCAAAATCCAGATAGGATTTCCACATCGGCACAAGATAGCAGAGGTGGGTCGACTGACCGGTATACTCCTGCGTGATCTGAAACTCCATTCCCACGTTGGTTTTCGTCATGCCGCCAAACAGCGGAGAAACCGGCTCACAGGGGAGAAAATCGCGCGGGCCGTTCTTGCTCTGCACAACCACATTGTCGTTAAATTTTCCGTCCAGCGGCTTGAAAAAGGCATAGGCCTGATTCACAATATCCGACGAAAGCTGTCCCGCCACCGCGCCATAGACAAAGGCTCGCCACATGACGACGGCGTCGTTGTGGCCGGCCAGAATCACCGAAAACATATTGGCGCCGTCGGCGTGGGTCCGCCCGTACTGGGACGGTCCCGGCTGCCCTTCTGAATCGGCCTTGACCAGAACGCCGGCAAAGTCCGGAATGAGGGCATAAATCTCGTTAAACTTCCCCTCCCACCAGGAGATCACGCGGTCATCCAGCGGGTCGGCCGTACCAAGCCCCTCGATCGCAATCGGGCTGTCGAACCGGACGGTCAGCGCCAGACGGATGCCGTATTTCCGAAAAACGTCGGCGATTGCTTTGATCTTCGGCAGGTTTTCGGTACGGATGTAGTTGGTTTGGGTATTTACATTGTTGATGACGATCGTGTTGATGCCGATGGAAGCATTGGCTCTGGCAAAATCCTCGTACCGGCTGTCCACCTTATCCGGCAGCTCATCCCATTTGTATATAGAGCTTCCCGCATAGCCGCGCTCGATGCTGCCGTTCCAGTTGTCCCACTGATCCAGCACGCGCCACTGTATTTTGGGAGAATCCGCAAAATCAATCTCGGTTACATCCTCCCGGCACTGTATCATCTCCAGCAGCTTGAACGCGCCGTACAAAACGCCGTTCGGGCCGCCGCCCGCAACAACGGTGGTTTTCTTCCCGCGGCAGAGCACCGTCTGAATCCGGTACCCCTCCCTGTCCAGAGAAGCCAGCACCCCAGCGTCCACAGCAGCTGCTACATCCGGATTCGCCCCGGTGCCAAGAAGGATAGCGCCATCCTCCTCTATCCCGGACTTCCGGCTCACCGCCTCTCCAAAAAGGCTGTCAAGCCCTCTCTCCAGCTCCTGAAACGACGACAGAATCACAGCGTCCTCTTCGGTCGGAGAAACAAGGTAGCTCAAGGCCGCACGAGCCGTCTCTCGGTAAGCGGGATCGGAAATCTCCGGATACCGCAGCCAGAGGCTATATCCATCCTCTTCCGGCAGGCCTTCATTCGCAGCGTACACACGGGGCACCCCCATCGAAAGCAGAATTGCAAGTATCAAGCATAATGACCATATCTTTTTCAAATCGGCACCCCTTCCGCTGGCATTATACCCTATGAAAGGCGGAAATGCCATTGCAGATTCCATAACTCTATATTGCAATTTGCGGCACAAAGCCCTCTCCCGTACAAAAAGGCAGAGGGCGTCGTTCCGGCCGTTTTTTCGCACCTGCACCTTCTCTTTTTCGCCGCATACTATGGAGTAGCATTTTTGTTTTTTATGAAGGAGAGATGACCATGAATTATTATACAGGAAGCTGCAGAGAAAACAGCTGCGGCCAATCGGACGCATGCGGCACCTACGTAACCGTTCAGGGAGCCCAAAGGCAAGCCCGGCGAAGCGCCTGTCATCACAGTAGCAGAAAATACACCTCTCAGCTACACGCTGCATTTTGAAACCGTCAGCAGGATCCGACCACAAAGCTCTGGTCCTTGTGCGAGGTACACTCCTTCCTCTCGGCCGGCGGCGCCCGCCCCTCCGTCCGCGTGCAGTGGATCGAGGATAATGTAACCTATCAGCCGCCGACGGCATAGGCCTCTCCCCTTGCCGGCCGCATGCCATTCAAGCCTCTTTCAAAAAAAGAAGAGCCGCTTCCCGGTCGGGGAGATAAAAGTGCAGGAGACTCTCCCCCCAAAAAGGCGGCATGCGCCCCCGACAACTCTGCGGCAAGCACAAAGCGATCCGCCGGCTGTACATCCATCCGGCGGATCGCTTTTTTTGCCCTTACACCAAGCGGCGGAGAGACCCGCGGCCGGGCACACAGCGCCGCCAAAGCGCCGGGCAGTTTTCCTCTTACACCATTCAGAATTATTCGATGAGGCCGCTTTCCTTCAGCAAAAACTCAATATCCGTACCCTTGACCTTCTTGAGGGCGATCTTGAGTACCTCCTTTTCGGCAAAAGAGAGCGGCGCCTCGCTGATCGGCTTCTTGTCGATGGCGTAGTAGCAGGCGCGCAGAAGCTCACGCACATCGTACTTGCTGCCCCAGACCTCCGGAACACCGCGGTCAATGTCAAGCAGCGTGTACACAGACTCCATACCGGTACGCATGGAGTATTCCGTCGTGAAGATCGTATCGCGGGGCGTCTCGGCAAACTGACCGATGAACGCGAAGTTCACGGCTCCGTCCGGCACCACCTTCGGGCGGTCGGACTCCTTCCGCGGCTGGAAGAAGGCGTTGATATACGGCATATAGCAGGTGGTCGTGTTGCAGGCATCC
>OLXV01001155.1_pt1 | contig 13500 bp, 11 predicted proteins | sample 1673481 | NCBI WGS metagenome assembly OLXV01 (sample SAMEA103958113, study PRJEB25191) | human gut metagenome
GCGCAGTCAGAGTCAGAACCTATGGCAGAAGTCAAATTGGTAAATGTCAAAAAGATCTATCCGTTTATCAGCGGAGAAGAGAAAAAAGAAGAGCAAAAAGAAGAAGGACGACGAGCCCGTCAAGGAGAAGGCAAACCTTCAGATCACCGACAAGGGCGTCGTTGCGGTGCAGGAATTCAACCTCGACATTGCCGACAAGGAATTTATCGTCCTCGTCGGTCCGTCCGGCTGCGGCAAATCGACGACGCTGCGTATGATCGCAGGTCTGGAAGAAATCACGGAGGGTGAGCTCTACATCGACGGCAAGCTTGTCAACGATGTTGCGCCCAAGGACCGCGATATCGCGATGGTCTTCCAGAACTACGCCCTGTACCCCCACATGACGGTGTACGACAACATGGCGTTCTCCCTGAAGCTCAAGAAGGTCCCGAAGGCAGAGATCGACCGCAAGGTCAAGGAAGCCGCCGAAATTCTCGACATCACGCAGTACCTCGACCGCAAGCCGAAGGCGCTTTCCGGCGGTCAGCGGCAGCGTGTCGCGATCGGCCGCGCGATCGTCAGAAGCCCGAAGGTCTTCCTGATGGACGAGCCGCTCTCCAACCTCGACGCCAAGCTCCGCAACCAGATGCGCGCCGAGATCATCAAGCTGCGCGAGAAGATCGACACCACCTTCGTCTACGTCACCCACGACCAGGTCGAGGCTATGACGCTCGGCGACCGCATCGTCATCATGCGCGACGGCTTCATCCAGCAGATCGGCACGCCGCAGGAAGTGTTCGATAAGCCCGCCAACCTCTTCGTTGCCGGATTCATCGGAACACCGCAGATGAACTTCTTCGATGCCGAGCTCAAGCGCGACGGCGACAAGTACACCGTCGAGGTCTGCGGCGAGCAGGTCAACCTCACCGAGGATAAGCAGGCCGCGCTCCTCCGCAACGACGTGAAGTCCGGCCCCGTGACGCTCGGCATCCGCCCGGAGCACATCGTGCTCGCAAAGACCGGCGGCATCCCCGCGCGCGTGGACGTGTCCGAAATGATGGGCTCGAGCGTGCATCTGCACCTCACCGCCGCCGGCCACGACGCCGTCGTCATCGTCCCGACGCTCGAGCTGGACGCCATCCCGTCCTACGGCCAGCAGGTCTCTCTTGAGCTGCACGAGGACAGCATCCACCTCTTCGACCGCGAGAGCGAGAAGTCCCTGCTTCTCTGATCGACCTCTTACAAAAACCCCGACCCGCCGGGACATCCCGGCGGGTCTTACAATGCGAAAATTTTTCGGAGGAATCCCCTATGGAAAACCCTGCGCTTATTATCATGGCCGCCGGTATGGGCAGCCGCTTCGGCGGGCTCAAGCAGATCACGCCCGTAGGCGACAACGGTGAGATCATCATGGACTTCTCGCTGTACGACGCTTACCAGGCGGGCTTCCGCAAGGTCGTGTTCGTCATCAAAAAGGAACGCGAGGCGGATTTCCGCGCCATCGTCGGCAGCCATGTGGAAAGCCGGATGGACGTGCAGTATGTGTTCCAGTCGCCGGACGATGTGCCGGAGTGGTTCACCGTTCCCGAAGGGCGCGAAAAGCCCTGGGGCACGGCGCACGCCGTGCGCGCCTGCCGCAACGTGATCGACGGCCCGTTCGCCGTCATCAACGCCGACGATTTTTACGGCGCGGGGGCATTCCGCGCGCTCTATGATTTTCTCGCCGAGCCGATGGCGGAGAGCGAGAACGCCATGGTCGGGTATCGCATGCGCAATACCGTTACCGAAAACGGGTATGTCGCGCGCGGCGTGTGCGAAACGGCAAACGGCTTCCTCACCTCGATCACCGAGCGGACGCACATTGAAAAGCGCGGCGACCACGCCGCCTACACGACCGATGGCGAGACATACATCGATCTTCCCGGCGATACGCTCGTATCCATGAACTTCTGGGGCTTCCGCAAGCGGATGATGCGCGCGTTCGACGAGCGGTTTGAGGATTTCGTGCGCGAGATCCTGCCGAAAAATCCGCTCAAGGCGGAGTACTTCCTGCCGTGGGTCGCGGATAAGGAGATGCACGCAGGCCTTGCGCGCGTGCAGGTGCTGCCGTGCGAGGAGACCTGGTACGGCGTGACATACCGCGAGGATCTCCCGCGCGTCCAGGCCGCCGTAGCGGACATGAAGGCGAAGGGCGTATACCCGAAGAAGCTCTGGGAATAACAGGGGAAAAACCCCTCAGTCAGCCTTACGGCTGCCAGCTCCCCTGTTAGGGGAGCCAAGTTAGTATTTTGCAAACCCACTTGCCTCCCCTAACAGGGGAGGTGGCAAAAACATAGTTTTTGACGGAGGGGTTTGCCCCTCCCGGAATAGAAAAAAGGAACTGCCGCAGAGGCCATCTGCGGCAGTTCCTTTTTTGCGCTGCCTTATTTACTTTTTCCCAAAAAGAGAGAATTTCTTCTTCTCATAAGGCTCCGAGCGGATCGCCGTGATCGTGTACCCGGTGCCATCAAGCACACGATGCAGCGCTTCTTCGCTCAGCGGCTCTTCGGAGAGGATCTCCGTTTCGCCTTTTGCATGAGACGAGGTGACTTTCTTCACGCGGAGGGCATTGCGGATGGCGTCATTCACATGACTTTCGCACATTCCGCAAGCCATTCCGTCAATCGTGAGTACGGTCTTAACCATGATGTTTTCCTCCTTCGTGGCAGGAGCCGCCCATCGGACAATGGCCGCAGTTTCCGCCGCAGGACGATTTACCCTGTTTCCTGTCCTTTACGAGCGAGCGTACGATCAATACGACAAGTATCGCCAGAACGATCGTAATGAGGATCGTTCCGATATTTTCCATGATCCAGCCGAGCATGAAACCTTACCTCCTTTGAGGAATTTATCTGTTGGAGAGAGAATGCTTACTTAACCGCCTTGTCGCTGAGGCGGGTGGCCTCGGTGTACTTCTTGAAGAAGAGCATGTAGATGATGAACGCGAGCACGAGCAGAGCGAAGATCAGGCCGATAACGTTGACGCTGCCGGTGAAGAGAGCGCCGAACTGGTTGATCATCAGAGCGACGGCGTAAGCGAACACGCACTGGTAACCGATGGCGAACCACGTCCACTTGGCGTTGTTCATCTCGCGCTTGATAGCGCCGATGGCCGCGAAGCACGGAGCGCACAGCAGGTTGAACACGAGGAACGAGTAGCCGGTGATCGGGGTGAACGCCGCGCCGATGTGCTGCCACACCGTGCCTTCGCCGGCGCCGTAGAGAATGCCGAGCGTACCAACGATGTTCTCCTTGGCGACGAGGCCGGTGATGGAAGCGACCGTCGCCTGCCAGTTGCCCCAGCCGAGAGGCGCAAAGATCCAGCAGATCGCGCCGCCGATGGCCGCGAGGATGGAGTAGTCGATCTGGTCCTCAGACAGCATCTGGAACTGACCGTCGACCCAGCCGAAGTACGTGGTGAACCAGACAAAGATGGTGGAAAGAAGAATGATCGTGCCGGCCTTCTTGATGAAGCTCCAGCCGCGCTCCCACATGCTGCGGAGAACGTTGCCGAGCGTCGGCCAGTGGTAGGCGGGAAGCTCCATAACGAACGGAGCGGGGTCGCCGGCGAACATTTTGGTCTTCTTGAGCATGATGCCGGAAATGACGATGGCGGCCATGCCGATGAAGTAAGCGGAGGTGGAGACCCAGGGACTGCCGCCGAAGATCGCGCCGGCGATCATGGCGATGAACGGGACCTTCGCGCCGCAGGGGATGAACGTGGTGGTCATGATCGTCATACGGCGGTCGCGCTCATTTTCAATGGTACGCGATGCCATGACGCCCGGCACGCCGCAGCCGACGCCGATGAGCATCGGGATGAAGGACTTACCGGAAAGGCCGAACTTGCGGAACACACGGTCGAGAACGAACGCGATACGGGCCATGTAGCCGCAGGCTTCGAGGAACGCGAGGAGCAGGAAGAGGACGAGCATCTGCGGCACGAAGCCGAGCACCGCGCCGACACCGGCGACGATGCCGTCAAGGATCAGGCCGCTGAGCCATTCCGCCGCGCCGGCCGCCTCAAGAGCGTTGCCGATCAGCACGGGGATACCGGGGACCCAGACACCGTAGTCCGCCGGATCGGGCTCTTCGCCGATCTCGTCGAGCGTGGCGAGCGCCTTTTCGTAATCCTTGAGCGTCGCAGTCTCTTCGGTGATCTCGAGAGTCTCTTCGTCTTCAACTTCGTAAGTAAATTCGCCTTCGGGGGCGGTGCCGTTTTCTTCAACGTAAGCGTCGTAGCCGTCCACGATGGCGGAGGCGTCGCCGTACTGCTCTGCGACTTCGTTGTACGCCGCGGAGCCGATGCCGAACAGGTGCCAGCCGTCGCCGAACAGACCGTCGTTGGCCCAGTCGGTCGCGGGCGCGCCGACGGCGACCATGGCGATCCAGTAAACGAGGAACATGACGGCCGCAAAGATGGGCAGGCCCAGCCAGCGATTCGTGACGATCTTGTCGATCTTGTCGGAGGAGGTGAGAGCGCCGGCGTTTTTCTTCTTGTAGCAGGCCTTGATGACCTCGGCGATATAAACGTAGCGCTCGTTGGTGATGATGCTCTCGGCGTCGTCGTCGAGCTCCTTCTCGGCGGCCTCGATGTCCTGCTCGATGTGGGCCTTGACATCCGCCGGGATATTCAGGGACTCAAGCACCTTATCGTCGCGCTCGAACACCTTGATGGCGTACCAGTGCTGCTGCTCTTCGGGCATGGTGTGCACGGCCGCCTCTTCGATGTGGGCAATGGCGTGCTCGACCGGGCCGGAGAACTTGTGCATCGGGATGGTCTTGCCGCTCTTCGCGGCTTTGATGGCGGTCTCGGCGGCTTCCTTGACGCCGTCGCCCTTCAGCGCGGAGATCTCCACGACCGGGCAGCCGAGCTGGCGGGACAGCTCCGCAACGTCGATCTTGTCGCCGTTCTTGCGGACGACGTCCATCATGTTCACCGCCAGCACCACGGGGATGCCAAGCTCGGTGAGCTGCGTGGTGAGATAAAGGTTACGCTCAAGGTTCGTGCCGTCGATGATGTTCAAAATGGCATCGGGGCGCGTGCCGATGAGGTAATTTCTCGCTACGACTTCCTCCAGCGTGTAGGGGGACAGAGAATAAATGCCCGGAAGGTCGGTGATGATGACACCGTCATGACCTTTGAGCTTGCCTTCCTTCTTCTCGACCGTGACGCCCGGCCAGTTGCCGACGAACTGGTTGGAGCCGGTCAGAGCGTTGAACAGGGTGGTTTTGCCGCTGTTCGGGTTGCCCGCAAGGGCGATGCGCAAATCCATTTTCACGCTTCCTTTCTGCTCTCAAAAGCTTTTCCGCGGTTTGCCTTCGCTAACCGCTGCTCGAAAAAATTAGGGGCTCTCCCCGAAAAGTTTTTATTCGATCTCGATCATCTCGGCGTCCGCCTTGCGGATCGAAAGCTCGTAGTTGCGGACGGTGACTTCAATGGGGTCGCCGAGGGGCGCTACCTTGCGGACGTAGACCTGGGTGCCTCTCGTGATGCCCATGTCCATGATGCGGCGCTTCACCGCGCCCTCGCCATGGAGCTTCACGACCTTGACCGTCGAGCCGACCGGCACTTCGCGCAGAGTTTTCATGCCATTGCCTCCTTATTTTATATTTTCTTTTTCTTTCCTGAGCGTTGATTCGCAAGGGCGCGCGCCCTTGTCCATCAACGCATGATCAAACCATGATCTTGCGCGCCAGCTCGTCGCTGACAGCGACGCGGGACTCCTTGACCTTCACGATCACGTTTCCGCCCAGCGTGCTCACGATGCAGACCTCGCCGCCGACGGTGAAGCCAAGGTCCTCGAGATGACGCTTCGTCTCCGGGTTTCCGCCGATGCGCTTTACGATCTGCGGTTCGCCGACATTCGCCAGTACCAACGGCATCATGCCGCATCCTCCTTCCGGATGTTAGTCCAAGCTAACATATGCGCAAAAATAATCGGTTAGCTCTCACTAACCGTCTTATATAATAGTTACCCCGCGCTAACTTGTCAAGGGGGAACGCCGCTTTTTTTCATCTTTGTATATTCGGCACAAAAGGACAGGCTCCGACACGGCACGCCGTTGGAAATTCGCTTGTTTTTTGGAAATGAATATGATATGGTAATAGATAATCATCCAACGAAACGGAGTTTTTTCTCATGATCATGCAGGAATCCGGGGAAATGTACCTCGAAACCATATATCGGCTGAGCCAGTCGCTGCCGGTCGTGCGTTCGATCGACGTGAGCGAATACATCGGCTACTCAAAGCCCTCGGTCAGCCGGGCGATCGGCATTTTGAAGAAGCAGGAATACATCATGGTGGACAAGTTCGGCGCGATCACGCTCACGGACAAGGGCCGCGAGCGCGCGCAGTATATCTTTGAGCGGCACACGTGTCTCACGAAGATATTCACCCTGCTCGGCGTGAACGCGGAGACCGCCGCCGAGGACGCCTGCCGCGTGGAGCACTACATCAGCGACGAGACGTTCCAGGCCATCAAACGGCATCTCGCAGAGCACGAAAACTAAACGCCCTGACCGCAAAAACCCCTCCGTCAAAAGCAGAGCCTTTGACGGAGGGGTTTTGTATCAGTATGTCTCAACGTTCCGCACGCGGTTTTCGCCGTCGGCGAGAATTTCGGAGCATGGACTTATTGGAAGAGGATCATTCGTCCTCTTCCGTTTTCGTTTCGCCTTCCGCTTCGGCGGGCGCTTCCGTCTCCGTCGCGGCCTTTTCCGGCTCGGTCTCCGGAACGTCCTCCGTTTCGGCCTTTTCGACGGTTTCGGCCTTTTCGGTCACGTCCGTCGTCACTTCCGCTGTCTCGGAAGTTTCCGTCTCTTCGGTCTCGGCGGGCTTCTTCCTGCCGAGCAGCACCGCCGCCAGCGCCACGATCACGACGAGCGCCGCGATGGCAACGTACATCCAGACGTTCGCCGACTTCGCCGCCGGTTCCTCGAACAGCTCGTTATAATCCATCGTGCCGAACTCGCCCTTCCACTCGACCTCCGCGTTGTTGATCCAGTCGATGCGCATGTTGTTGAAAAGCTCGTTGGCGGCGTCGGCGCGCAGCGTCATATAATCGCCCGTGCCGGAATCCTGCGAGAGGGTCTTGCCGTCGGGATCGAGCGGGAGACGGAGGATGATGTGGTAGCCGTAGCTCGACTCCACGATGTCGGAGATCTCATAGTCCGCGAGAGCGCGGGCGCCGTCCTCAAACTCCTGCACCATCTGATCGTCGGTGAAAATGTAGCCGTCCGGGAAGTTTGTCATACCGGGGTCGTCGGCTTCCGCCATCCGCTCGTCGAACCGCGCCATCATCGTCTCGCGGTCGGATTCGAGCGCGCGCAGCTCCTCGAGCGTCGTCTCGGCCTCCTTGCGGACTTCGGCTTTCTCTTCGTCCGTCATGTCGGTGCCGTCGTCGTTCTTCGTGAGGAAGAGGATGTGCTTGCAGCGGACATAGTTGTTGTCGTTCGCCCACGCGAGGACGTCCGCCTCGGAGAGCTTCTCGCCGTTCGCGCCGTAGGTGTCCTCCATGATGGCGTTGAACGCGGCGTTGCTACGGAGGAGCAGGCGGTAGGTCGGCTCGTCGAGATACGCGCTCTCCATGGCCTCCATCAGCGCGTCCACGCCGCCGTACTGCTCCACGATGCTGTTCCACTGCGTTTCGACCTCGGCGTCCACCGTCTCCGCGAGACCGCGCTTGTCCGCCTCGGCCGCCGGAACGGTGTAATACTTCATGCGCGCCTCAAGCGCTTCGCGCATCGCGTCCTGCAGCGTCGTGCCGTCGCCCGTGTCGGTGGTAAAGTCGGGGATCGCCATGGTGTAGCGGATGAACTGGCTCGTCATGCTGGCGATGAGATAGTAGCAGAGCTTCCATGTGACTTCCGTACCGTTCACCGTGGCGACGACGGTGTCGCCGTCGTACTTTTTGCTGGCCGCGTCGAGCTGTTCCATGATCTTCGTATACGCTTCCTGCGCTGCCGCGGCAGCGTCGGATGCAGCGTCAGATGCGGCTTCGGATGCGGCGTCGGATGCAGCTTCGGATGCGGCTTCGGACGAGCCGGCCGCGGCGCTGTCGCCGGTCGTGCCGTCGTCGGCGGCGAGCGCCGGAACGGCGAGCGCGCCGAGCAGCAGCACAAGACTCATAAGCAGCGCGAGCAGTTTCTTTGCTTTCATAGTTTTTTTACTCCTTTTCCGCGGCGGGCTCCGCCGCCGGTTTTTGCAGTTTGTTCCACGCTTCCACAAGGGCGCGCGCTTCCGAAATGGGTCTCGCGCCGGGCCGGAGCTTGAGCCCCAACCGCGGCTCGCGTCCGGCTTCGAGCTTGACGCGGTTTTTGAACTCCTTCTGCGCATAGAGCGCGGAAAGCGTTTCCATGTCGAAATTCTCTACCTTGAAATAGAGCATGTTTCCCTTCTGGGAGATGTCCGAGATACCGGCGCGCCCGGCCTCGCCGCGCAGCAGCGCCACGTGGATGAGCGCGTTCACCGCGCTCGGCGGGTCGCCGAAGCGGTCGATGAGCTCGTCGGTGAGATCGTCGGCGTCCGCCTCGGTGCGGATGAGGGCGATGCGGCGGTAAAGGTCCATGCGCTGCTCGGCGCTCGGGACATATTTTTCCGGGATGTTCGCCGTAACGGAGAGGTCGGCGGCGCACTCGGTGCGCACGGGCGGCTTCTCGCCCTTTTCCTCGAGCACGGCCTCCTCGAGCAGCTTTAAGTACATATCGTAGCCGACGTCCATCATGTGGCCCGACTGCTCCGCGCCGAGGAGATTGCCCGCGCCGCGAATTTCCAGGTCACGCATGGCGATCTGGAACCCGGCGTTGAACTCGGCAAACTCGCGGATGGCGGTCAGGCGCTTTTCGGCGATCTCCGTGAGCGCCTTCTCCGGGCGGTAGAGCAGATACGCGCTCGCGCGCCGCGCGCTGCGTCCGACGCGCCCGCGCAGCTGGTGGAGCTGGGCAAGGCCGAGCTTGTCGGCGTCCTCCACGATAAGGGTGTTGACGTTCGGGATATCGATGCCGGTCTCGATGATCGTCGTGCAGACGAGCACCTGAATTTTCCCCTCTACCATGTCGTCCATGACGCGGGAGAGCTGTTCCTCGTCCATTTTGCCGTGCGCCACGCCGACGGAAACACCGCCGCCGAGCTGCTTTTGCAGCCGCAGCGCCACATGCTCGATGTTCTCCACGCGGTTGTGGAGATAGTATACCTGCCCGCCGCGGAGAAGCTCGCGCCGGATGGCGTCGCACACGGCCTTTTCGTCCTGCTCCATCACGAACGTCTGCACGGGCTGGCGGTCGCGCGGCGGCTCCTCAATGGTGGACATGCTGCGCAGACCCGAAAGCGCCATGTTGAGCGTGCGCGGGATGGGCGTTGCCGAGAGCGTCAGCACATCGACGCCCTTCGACATTTCCTTGAGCTTTTCCTTGTGCGACACGCCGAAGCGCTGCTCCTCGTCCACGATGAGAAGGCCGAGATCCTTGAAGACAACGCTCTTCTGCAGCAGGCTGTGCGTGCCGATGAGAAGATCGACGCTGCCCGCGAGCGTCTTTTTGAGAATGTCCTTTTTCTGGCCGGGCGTGCTGTAGCGCGACAGGAGCGCGATCTCCACCGGGTAGCCGAAAAAGCGGCGCATCGCGGTCTGGTAATGCTGGCGGGCAAGCACTGTGGTCGGCACAAGGATCGCGCACTGCTTGCCGTCTAAAATGCACTTCATCGCCGCGCGGAGCGCGACCTCCGTTTTGCCGTAGCCGACGTCGCCGCAGAGCAGGCGGTCCATCGGAACCGGCTTTTCCATGTCGTCCTTGATCTCCTGAATGCACCGGAGCTGATCGTCCGTTTCGGCGTAACCGAACGCCTCTTCAAACTCCGTCATCCACGGGCTGTCCGGCGCGAAGGCGTAGCCCGGCGTGCGGGCGCGCGCGGCATAGAGCTTCGTGAGCTCGGCGGCGAGCTCCTTTGCCGCGGCCTTGGCGCGGCTCGTTGTCTTTTTCCACTCCGCGCCGCCCATGCGCGAGAGCTTCACGGGGCGGTCCTCACCGCCGCCGATGTATTTCGACACAAGGTCGAGCTGTGTCGCCGGAACGTACAGGCTGTCCGACCCGGCGTAACATATTTTAATGTAGTCCTTTTCGATGCCGTCCACCGGCAGCTTGAAGATACCGGCAAAACGGCCGATGCCGTGGTGCTCGTGCACCACAAGATCGCCGACCGAGAGATCGGCGCAGGAGCCGAGCTTCTCGCGGTCTGCCATGGCGCGGCGGCGCTTGCGGCTTCGCAGCGCGCCCGCGGCGATCTGCGTATCGGTCAGCACGGCAAGGTGCGCCTCCGGCGCTTCAAGACCCGCGGAGAGAGCGCCCACCGCAACGGTGGCCCGTCCCTCCGGCGGCAGAGCGGCGTTCGGGAAGCCGCGCAGCGGCGGTATGCCGTTTCGCTCGAGCATCGATGCGAGCACATCCGCCCGGCGGTCGTCCGAGGCGAACACCACAACGCGGAAATCGTTTTCGAGATACCGCTGCACGTCGGCAAGCGCCGTTTCCGCGCTGCCGCCGTAGCTCGGAAGCTGGCGGACGTTCGTATCGAGCACCGACCGGGGGGAGAGGGGATAGCGCCCCGCGCTGAAGGCGTCCGCCATCACGACAGCGAAGTCCGCGATTTTTTCGCACGCGTCCTTCCACGGCAGGAGATAATCGCCGGTTTCCGCGACCGGGAACGCACCTTCGCGCAGGATCTTCAGATCGTCCGCGAGAGAGTCGGAAATGTCCTTCGCTTTTTCCGCGCAGCGGTTCGGCGCGTCGATATAAACGATAGCGTCCGGCGCGATGAAATCGAGCGCCGTTGAATACTCACTGTATAATTCCGGGAGATACCGGTCGCTCCAGGGCAGGGGCGCGCCGGTGGAAATAAGCTCCGCGTCCCGGCGGAGACGGCGCGCAAGCTCCGTCTGCTCGCGCCGCTCGGCGCGCGCGGCGCGGCTCAGAAGCGCCTTGGCGATGCTCCCGGCGCGGCTGGGATCGACGAGCGATTCGCACGCGGGCAGCACACGGAAGGATTCGATATTCTCCGCGCGGCGCTGCGTGTCGGTGTCGAAAAAGCCCATGGAGTCGATCTCGTCGCCCCAGAACTCGGCGCGCACGGGGCGCTCCGCGCCGGGGGAGAAGATGTCAAGAATACCGCCGCGGCGCGAAAACTGGCCGGGGCCCTCCACCATGTCGCTGCGGCGGTAGCCGCACGCGAGCAGGCGTGGCTCGAGCGCTTCGGGGCCCTCGCCCTCGCCAAGACGGAGCGTAAAGGCGGCGTTTTCCAGAATATCCGGCGGCAGCGTGCGCTGCAGAAGGCCGGAAACGGTGCATACCGCGACGAGCGCGCCGGCATAGAGCGCGTCGAGCGCGCGCAGCCGCCGCTGCTCCTCCTGCCGGGATACGACCTCGATATCGCGCAGCGCGAGATCCCGTCCCGTGAGCTGCACGACGCTCTCGCCGAGCATCGCCTCAAGATCGGCGGCGAGCGTCCCGGCGTTCGTCTCGTCGGTACAGAGAACGAAAATGGGCCGGTCGGTCTCGCGGCGGAGCATCGCCGCGCCGAGAGCGCGCATCGCGCCGCCCGATTGGGTCAAAAGGGCAGGCAAATAGCCCTCCTCGACCCTCAGGGGGAGGGTAGCAAGGGAGGGTGTTTTTCCTATGGCTTTGATTATGGCGTCCATAAGTATAGAGAATACACCTTTATCGTGTCGTTTGCAAGAAAAAAGCCTCCCCAGAATGTGGGGAGGTCAGAACCCCTCAGTCACGGCTGCGCCGTGCCGGCGCCCCGATTCGGGGAGCCAAGTCCGTTATCCGAAATCTTTCTTGCCTCTCCTCGACAGGGCAGGAGGGTCTTGCCGCAGGGGTTTATTGTATAATTGATTACCAGGCGTTATCGAAATCGCACCAGCCGTGATCCTCTTCGCCGTCCTCGTCGGGCAGCTCGCCGAGCACGACCGGCACCTCGCGGTACTCGCCCGCGCGGTAAACGATGAGGCTCGTCTTGCAGCCCGGCGTAAGACCGTTTTCCGCGGCGGTGAGATCGGCGGCAGTGGCTATGTCCGCGCCGTTCAGCCGGATGATGATATCGCCGCTGCAAAGCCCCGCGACGCTCGCCGGTCCGCCGTCCTCCACGGCGTAGATCTGCACGCCGGGGACCATGGCGTTGCTGTCCGAGCCGTTATAATACTCCGCCGCGGCGCAGCTCACGGTCTGAACGATCACGCCGAGATAGGGGCGCTCGCCGGTGGGCGCGCTCGTCGCGGAGGGGGGCGTATCGGCATGGACCGCCGCGGAGATCGCCGCGGCGCCGGAAATATCCCCGCCGGTCTGGACCGTCTCCGATGAAGGCGTGGGGACGGCGGTTTTGGTATTCACGACAGGATTTTCCGCATCGGAAAACGCCGTGGTGAGCAGCGAGCCGAGCACGAAAAAGGCAAGACACAGCGCGCCAACGCGCAGCGGCGAGACCGTTTTCTTCGTGCCGGACGATTTTTCTTCCGAAAAAGAGTAGCAGCGCGGCATATTCGGCGCGTCGTCCTGCCGTATATAACTTGCGTCGGTAAATCCGACGGATCGATCGTGCGTGGGTTTTTCGTTCATACCTGCCGCTCCTCTCCAAGTTTTTTCCCTATTATAGCGTGGAGTTATGACAAATGCATGAACAACCAGGGAATTTTCCTCGGTATTGCATTTTTTGCGCTTTTACGCTATGATAATTGATTGAAAAAAGGCCCCCTTGTGCAAAGGGGGCTGTCAGCGGAGCTGACTGGGGGATTGTATTCTCCGGAAAACGACAATCCCTCCGTCACGGCGCTGCGCGCCGTGCCACCTCCCTTTACACAAGGGAGGCTTGAATATGGAGGAGGCAATCTCTATGGCAAGCAAATATCTGGATATGTGTCCGCCGGTGCTGGCGTCGCTCAAGGCGGGAACGCCGATCATCGCCATCGAGACCGGATTTTTCATGCAGCTGCCGTACCCGCGCAATCTGGAGGCGCTGCAGGAGTGCGAGCAGGCGTTTTACCGGCGCGACTGCGTGCCGTGCTGCGTCGGCATCGTGAACGGGCGGCTCAAGGCGGGTCTTTCCAAGCAGGACATGGACACGCTCTGCCGCAGCGGCGGCAGCTGCACGCGCTCGCAGATTCCCGCGCTCGTCGGCGGCGGATCGACGTCCGGCACAGGCCCCTCCGCTACGCTGGCCATCGCGCGCATGGCGGGCATTATTCCGGTCATGGCGCCGGGACTGCGCGATTCTCTCGCTGATCTGGACGCGCTCTCCGGCTCTTCGCGGCTCGTGTTCTGCGGCAAGGTGTCGCCGGACAAGGCGCTGCTTTTCTCCTCGCGGGGCGTGCCGGTGCTGCGTCTGCCCGCAGAGGAGCTTGCGGACGCGTATCTCGTGCAGCGCGATCTTGAGGTTAACGAATGCACGGTCATCCCCTGCGGCGATACGCTCGGCGATATTGCCGAGAAAGCC
>OLXV01001167.1_pt1 | contig 13419 bp, 9 predicted proteins | sample 1673481 | NCBI WGS metagenome assembly OLXV01 (sample SAMEA103958113, study PRJEB25191) | human gut metagenome
AGGTAGACCGCCCACTCTGCCGCCGAGGGAGCACTGCGGCCCTGAAAGCTTTCCGGCATTTCCAGCAAAAAGCTTCCCCACAGTTCCGGCAGATCGCCGGGTGCGTGGCCGATGCCCCGACGCAGCTTTGCCAGTTCTGCCCGCCGCTGGTTGTCCGGCAGAGCCTGAAGCCTGTGCAGCTGCTGCGCCGCATACAGTTTGACGTCCTGTGTTTTCATACAATTCCCCCTTTATGGTTCTGTTTTGGGATAGATCTCCCAAAGCCTTGTGCGGAAACGATTATAGGCCTTTGGCGAGGTATACAGGATGGTGCGCTCGGTCTTTTTATCCTTATCCACCACAATGCGGTGTCCCTTCAGGGCGGCATTTCCGGCCTCCATCACCATCTGTTTTCCCAGCTTTTCCGCGATGTTTCGCGCCTGCGCCTGCCAGCGCAGCGCTGCCTCATCCGGGTCGTCCTGCTCCGGGTCGATCGCCTGCAGCCACTGCCGGAAAGGCTGATCCACTGCAAAGTAGAATTGTGCACGAACCGCGCCGCCTGCATTTTCATTCCGGTCACCGGCGGCAATTGCCAGTTCCTGCGCAAAATGTCCGACCAGCGCCGCCGTCTGTTCACAGCGCTCGATTTCTCTGACGATCCGACTCTGCCATGGACGCCCTATCTCATCCAGAATCCCTGCCTGAAAGGTCAGGCTGTCGCTGAAAGAATCATTTACAAAGAAGTCCTTATCGCCATATTGGACACCGGAGATGCGAAAATGTACCTTTCTGCGGGGATCCAAAAGTTTCAATCTCTTTTCCTGCAACTTTTCGATCCAGCATACAACGCCCGGGCGATGCCCGCTGTCCTGACAAAAGACAGCCGGGAACTCCCGCCAGAATTGTTTAGCCGGGTCATGACGACAGGGCACAAATACCACCGGTTCATTTTTCTTGATTGGCATCGTGCGCCAGATGGTCATCTGTTCGGCAAAGACGTTTTCTCTGGGGAAGAAATCTCCTCCCAGCAGACAGAACCCATCCACATTCTCCCCTGTCCTGTGCAGCAACAGCCTTCTGGATTGCAGGGTGAGCAGCTGTGCCGGGTTATCCGGGCAGCAAATTTCTGTCCGTTCCGCGCTCTTTGGTGCTTCCAGTTCCCAACAGGGCTTGCTTTCGCCCCAGCATTCCCAGCCGTCGCGCAGCAGCGTCAGGTTCAGCATCAGGGTCTCGTACAGATTATCACCCTGTGCCTGAATAAAACCGATCTTGCCTAGCCACCCGGCTCCTACGGACGGAAGCCCCTTTCCTTTTGGCTTTGCAGAGGTGTCATCATAGCCGTTCACACACAGCAGCCACCGCGCCGCCCGCGGATAGCTCAGCTGCTCCTTGCTCTGCCCCGCATACAGCGGAAAGAGCCGGAGTTTATTGCTGCTTTCCGACATTTCACCGTTGAGTTTGGCCGCACCGTATTCCGTGCCGATCTTTGCCTGCGGCACCTGCCAGAAGGGGTGTGTCGGGTGGAACAGCCAAAACCGGTCCTTCCACTGCTCCAGATAATCCCGGACAGGCTCTGCCGGGAAATGCCCCAGCTGCCATAGCGCGCTCCAGCGCTCCAGTGCATCATCGCTCTGCATCAGCGGGCGGGGCTCTCCCTTTGCATCCACCCGGGAGAACACGGTGAACAGCACCGCCAGCAGCAGCCGCAGCACGGCGGCGTTCTGGGTGGGCATCTCGCCCGCAAGGTCCACATAATCCTGCGCCGACACCAGCGCCTCGGTCAGGGACACCTCCCGCACCGTGTTGTCCCGCAGCCGCACCCGTATCCACGGTTCGGTCAGCAAGTTGAATTCAATTTCCTTCATCCGTCTCCTCCTTTTGGTAATACAGGCCGTTTTCACGGTCATAACAAAGTTCCATGCCCGCAAGCCGGGCAGTCAGGTTTTCGTCCAGCAGCAGGATCAGTTCTCCGTGCAGCAGCGGCGACAGCTGCCACGCCGCAAGGCGGCTGCGGTTATCCGCTTCCAACTCCCGGATGACCCTATCCACCTTCCACGCCTTGCCGAACACCGCCGGGAGCCGCAGCTTCTGCCGGGCGATCTTCAGTGCCGTTTCCGGTGGGGGCGGGCTGTCGGCAGCTACGGCACTGCCGCCCTCCTGCCACGGCAGAAAGTGGATGCTGCCGTCTGCCCGACGCTGCATCACCAGCACCTCTACCGAGGGGTCGCCGTCCCGCACTGCCGCCCGCGCCGCCGGGTCGGAGCAGGCGCCCTCGTTCTGCATCCAGTCGTCCAGCGTGTTCAGCTGCGCCAGCCGGTGCGTTTCCGGCTGCGGCACAAGGTACGCCTCGGCGCGTGCTTTCTTTTTCTCCTGTGTCTGCTCATATACGCAGCGCATTTCCTCACCCTGCGCCCCGCCGGGAACTTCCCGCTCCCAGCCGTAGACCCGCTGCACCAGCGGAGAGATCTCCTCCGGCAGCCGAATGCTCCGGGGCAGAAAGTTCCGGGTGCGCCAGAGCATCCACTGTCCATATACCGCCTCGCTGCCCGCGTCAAAGGCATCTTCCCCGGTGTCCAGCACTGCGCAGCAGGCCTGCTGCAACGGAGCGGGGCGGCTGCGGTGGTGGCGGTGCAGCCGTCCAATGCGCTGCAGCAGCAGATCCATGGGGCAAAGCTCTGTGACAAGAACGTCCAGATCAATGTCCAGCGACTGCTCCATCACCTGCGTGCCCACCACGATCAGGTCATTCCGGCACTCCGGTGCAGAGCCCTTGCCGATGCGTGCCATCAGCTGGTTTTCCCGCGCCGCGCGGTCCGGCATCAGGAACTGCGCATGGAACAGCTGCACCTCTTTGTCCGGCAGGCTTTCCCGCAGCAACTGCGCGATCTTCTGCGCTTTTTTGACCGTGTTTACGATCACTCCTGCGCAGCCGCCCTCTGCCAGCTTCCGGCGCAGCAGCGCGGGCAGCTCCGGCTCTGTGAGCGTGGTCAGCTGCACCGTTTGACCGGGTGCATCCGATGAGATGGCCGTCTGCTTTACCTCTGCGCCATCCGTCCATGTCAGCAGCGGATAGCCGCAGCTGGTTTCCCACGGAGCGTCCGGGGCGGCCTTTTTCTGCTGGTAGGCCTCGACCAGCTCTGTGCGCCGCCGGGCGGGCAGGGTGGCCGACAGCAGAATGACCGGCACCTTGTACCAGCCCAGCCATTCCAGTGCGCGGTCCAGATAGCAGTTCATGTAGGTATCGTAGGCGTGGCACTCGTCAATAATGACCACTTTGCCCGCAAGTCCCAGATGCCGCAGCATAACGTGCTTCTGGGCAAGTGCCGCCAGCAACAGCTGATCCACTGTGCCAATCACGAAGTTTGCCAGCAGTACCTGTTTGTTTCCTCGAAACCACTGGTGTACCTGTACCCGATGCTCTTCCTGCGCATCTTCCTCCAGCTGCACCCCGCGCCCCTGTAACCGCAAATAGTTCTCGTTCAGTCCTGCCATGCCGTGCGCCAGCTTTATAGCCTGCGGCAGCGTCTCCTCAGACTGCGTGTCTGCCCAGCCAAGCAGCCGGGGAAAGATGCCGTTTGCCGTGGCCTGTGTGGGCAGCCCGAAAAAGACACCGCCCAGCCCGAACCGGCTGGCCATGATCTCCGCAGCGGCCAGCGCCGCCTCGGTTTTGCCCACGCCCATCTGTGCTTCCAAAATCAGAATGCCCGGTTCCGCTGCGGTATCTGCAGCTTCCAGAACAGCCCTCTGCACCGCATTGGGCGCAAAGCCGAACCGCACCGCAAACTCCTGCGGGTCTGCGATGCCCGGCTGTGCCTCCCACGGGAAGGGCAGCGCCAGCTTTTCCCAAGCCCTGTCCACCCGCGCCGGGTAATCCTCCATGCTGCCCAGCTCCTCTACCGGGATCAGGGGGAAGTATTCCGTATTGCTGGCGATCCAGTCTGCCATGATCAGAAGTCCGGTCAGAAGCACTTCCTCCTGCGGGTCCAGGTCGTACAGTTCCGCCGTATCATCAAAGCCGCAGTCCTGCAAAACAGTCATGAGCAGTTCTGTCCAGAAGCCCTGCCAGACCTTTTCCTGTCCCTTGGGGTAGTAGTTGCTCTCCCAGCACTCCAACTGGTCATCGACCGCCGCGCAGCTCTGTGGCCTGCCGTGATGCGCTCCCACAATGGAGGCTAGCCCGCCGGGACAATCATCCCACAGCAGGATTGCCTCTCCCGCCCGGGCATGCGGCGACTCCCGGCGGTTCTGTTCAGGACAGTCCAGCGGCGTCAGCATTTCCAGCCGCTGCCGCGCCTCCGGCAGAGTGCGCAGGATATTTGCCTGAAAGGCTACCGTAGCCTTGCCTATATCATGGATCCCGCCCAGAAACCGGGCATGCGCGAGCAACGCTTCCTCGCGCTCAAAGCCCATGGCCCGTTTTGCACTTTCCGGGAGCCACTGCCGGACCAGCCGCTCCATGATGCCCGCCGTATCCCACAGGTGCATCCAGAGCGGCAGCCACAGGCTGGTATTCTCCGGGTCCGTTTTACCAGCCAAAAGCCTTGTTTTATTCAACGTCCAGCGCATTTTTGCTCCTTTTCCGGTGTGTGCTTTCCGTGTACCGAGCATAGCAGATAATGTGTACTATAATCCGTACTTTTTTGCATTTTATCTCCGCAAATGAAAAAAGCGGCACACCGGGGCGTGCCTCATCAAAACGAAAGTGTCCTTGCAAGGTAAAGAAAACTGCTATTTATGGCCCTGTTCCGCCTTCTGTTCCAAAGATACGCTTCTGCCCTTCTGCTGTCAACGGCTCCGCGCCAATTCATCAAAGCTACAAAAAAACGATTTCTTTTTTGTATAAAAAGCCGCCCCGGCTTCCTACTATGGAAACCGAGGCGGTTCATTCTGTTTATTGGTGTTCTTTCAGACACTCAATACCTACCAACTGGCATTCAGTTTTTGAAGTTTTAGTCATATCTGTATTTAGAGGACTTTCCATACACCTTCCGGAGCGATTTTTTCAGACTGACCACCGTTTCTTTGATGATCTTTGCCTCATCGGCGGAGCAATCTGCAAGCTGTTCGGTCATCCAGCTGTCGAACACCGGCTTTGCTTTTTTGATCTCGATGCACAGCAACTCGTCCGCTGAGCAGTCCAACGCATTGATAATATCGATCAGCGTTTTCAGGCTGGGCACGGAGTTGCCTGTTTCGATATGGCTGATGTGCGTGACCACAACGCCGACCTCATTGGCCAGCTGTTCCTGCGTCATGCCCTTTGCAAGGCGGCAGGCACGGATGCGTTTTCCGATGTCGGCGTAGTCCACCATAGTACACGTACCCTCCGTTTTGTGAAGTGATACTTGTATTGTATGTGCAATCGACCGAGATTGTAATAACCTGAAAGTGCAGTGGACTTATTAGTATTTATCGTTCAAAAATACTTTAACTTCCTGCTTTCCGTCAATCGTTGTCACAGCAGTAATGGCATCCGGGCGGAAGGAGTCTCCCGGATAATGCATCTCCAATTTCAGATTGACTTTTTTCCCAGCTTCCACTTCCTGTGCCAGTTTATTCTCAAAATTTTTGAATTCGTTCCGATTTAGTCCAGAATCCTGCGGAATGAGATTTTCCAAATCGTTTGCCCCATCAAAGCGATCTGCAATTGCATGACCTCGATCATCGGTACTTTTTTCATATCCTTTTCCAATGTCATGGATGCTGTCTTTAATTTGCAGACGACCATCATGCTCTTTCAGATGCAGGTCTCCTTCGGCTGTAAACAACCTTCCAAGGTGATCGGTAGTATACTCATATCCGTTTCTTTTATACTCTGCATCCGACAAAAGATCCTGCTCCATACGGTACGGCATTCCATCATCGTTATTTTTGTATTCCAGTTCTTTTTCTAGTTCTGCAAATGACTTTTCCGTAGCAGCATCCAGTTTTTCTTCTGGCTTTTCTATCGCGCCTTTCTGTAGACGCTCAAATGACTGTTTGACGACATCATCCAACCCAATGTGCATTTTTGCTTCCATCGGTTTCGCTTCTGAGATTTCTCGCCTCACAGCACACGACCTCCCTGCTGTTCAAAATTCGTCCTCAAATCTTCTACAGCCTCCGCATCCGGGTTCAGGCTCATGCCCATGCTTATCACGCTGTTCAGCACCCAGTCTGCGGCAGCAGCTTTCAGGCCGTACTGTCCCTGCAGCTGTTCCAGAAATTCCTTACGGGGTGTGAACGATTTTTCGGCTGCGGCACAGTAATCAATGACCGTGCTGATTCCATCAAAGAAATCAAACACAGCTTTCCGGGTCTTAGCCACATCCAGTTCGCCGCCTGCAAAGACCTGTTCCAGGTAGCGGCCGTCCTCCGGCTTCAACATCATCTCATGGCGTTTCAGCCAGAGCTTCAGCTGCTCCATCTCCGAACTGCTCAGCGGTTCCAGCTCTTTGCCCACTGCCAGTTGTCCGAATACAAACTCTGCGTTGATTTCACGCGGCATTTTTGAAGGCTTGTGGTAAACAGCATTTTCCGGCATGGGATACGCCTCAATCTTGCAGAGCACCGCCTCCGGCCACTCGTTCTGGTAAACGGCAGCCACACCCAGCGGCAGCTTGGACAATTCATCGATCTGTGCCTCCTTCAGGGCGGCAGACTTGCCTACCAGCTTGCGATCTTCTTCGTCCGGCAGGCGCAGAATAATTTTGGTGTTCGTGTTGCGGATGACCGACATATCCAGCAGTCCGGGTGCCTGGTCTGCAATGATAAACCCCTCACCATAAGTACGCATTTCCGCAATAGCATTTGCCAGCATTTCCACCGACTTGCCCTGCAAATTTGCACCTTCCTGTGATTGCTCTGCCGAGGTCTTGCGCAGCAGGTTGTGCGCTTCTTCCAGCACTGTGACATGGCGAAGCCTGCTGTTCATCCCGCTGCTGCACATCCGGTATTCCTGTAACTTCATCACCAAGATGCCCATCAGCAGCGATTTCGTTTCCATAGAGCCCACACGGCTCAAATCCACAATAACATTGCGGTCAAACAGCGCTTCGTCCGTCAGCGCATCTTCTGCGCAAAGCACACTTCCATAAATACCGTTTGTCAGAGACTTTACGCGGGTGCACAATGCGCCCACATAGTCGCTTTGGGTATCCTTGGAATAATGCGACTCTTCAATGACGCCCGGCAGAATATCCAGCAGGTCAAAGAAGGTTGGGAAAATTCCCTTCTCGCTCTCAGAATTGCGCAGATCCCAGCCTACTTTCTGATAGCTGCGCTCAATAGCATCCTTCAGCACCGCTGGCATGGCTGCATACATCGGCCAGCAGGCGTTGAATATCTCCACCAGACGGTCAATATGTTCCAGAATATGGATATTCTCAGGGAATGCAAAGGGATTCATGCGCAGCAGCGGCGTTTCTCTGGGGTTTGTACCAAACACCTGCACATCTGTACAATTGCCGAACACGTTCTTGTATTCGCCCTTGGCCGGTTCCACCACAAGAAACGTCGTTTGTCCGTTCTTTGTGATCTCATCCAGTAGATGGTAGACCGCATTGGATTTGCCTGTGCCGGTCGAGCCAGTGATGAACGTATGGGAAGCCATCGCCTGCCGGTTCAAGAGCAGTCCTGCCGCTTCCTCTTTACCCATGTGGTAAATCTTGCCCAGATTCATCTTGTCCTCATCCGGCATCGCCTCATCCGGCACATTGCGGCCAAACTCCGCGTGCTCAATAATCGGCAAACCATGCACTGAGCGGGTGGGCAAACCAAGGTGCATCGGCAGTTCCCGCCCGCTGACCAGCGTACCTGCCGTGTAAAACAGACTGTCAGCTTCATTCTCCCAGAGCTGGCGTGCAAAGACAGGGTGTGTAAACCGTTTGAGATATTCTCGCATAGCAGTTACACTTGCACGGTCCTGCCAAAGATTGACCGCACCGCTTTCCACAGAAGAGCCTTCTCCAATCATCAGCGAACGATATGTATTAGCTGCAAGAAGAGCCTTGCTGGGGCGAGAGGACAAAAAATAAGCCGCACAACTGTAACAGCCGTAATCTTCACTTTCTTTGGTACGCTTGATTTGCTCGTCAATTCGTGTCAGCAGTTCTTCCACCGCCTTGTTGCAGACTTCTATCTGCTGCGTCCGCGCAGTGCCGTGCGTATCCGTCGTCCCGTTGGAATGCTGTTCATTGGTGCTGTGCGCATTGCTGCGTTCCACCGTAGAGCTGTCTGTGTGCGCCGTGTTGTATCCCCGGCTCATCCCAAAGCCCAGCGACTTTCCGATGCTCCGTGCCGTACTCCATGCAGTCCCATTTGTTTCATGTCCAGCCACCATAGGCACCACAGCGCCAAACAGCGGTCCAGCCTTTACCGCCGCACCAACTGTACTCGCCGCCGACACGATGGCTGCTCCGGCAGGCGGGAAGACTGCCGATGCCGCCACTGCTCCAAGCGCAAGGATACTCGCACCAGCCGCAACGCCGACCATCGTTCTTTTGCTCGGCAACCGAAGCCGTGTGACCGCGTGCGACTGTCCTATCGTATTCGTCGTTCCTTGGTTCATTCCAGCGTTAAAGTTAAATCCTGTGTTTCGGCCTTGTTCATCGCTGAAACCACTGCTCGTTCCGTCCGTTACCGTATCCGATGTGCCAGAGCAGAACGTCTCCATGACCGCATGGCTTTCGTTTTCTGTATAAGACCACGTTGTTTTGCGGAACGGAGACAACGCGCTATACAGTTCCTCATATCCATTTCGGATGCCAGCCTGTGTTTCTTCTGTAACTGGCTCTGCCAGAAATAACGCTGTATAAGCATCGCCATCCATTGCATCGATAAAACGCTCAATGCCCTGAATAAATGCTTTGTCCTCCGTCTTGGATTTATCTCGCAATGCCGCAACGCAGGAGACAGAAGCGATTGCTGACTGTGCCAAACCAAAAGAACCGTTATTGTCTTCCAGCAGCGCGTCAATTTCTTCCTGATGGAGTTCCTGTACTTCCGAACCGGGGAAGTTACTCTTCATCCCTTTTTCCAGCGCATCACCGGAAATTGCAAGGTCGCGGTTATCGATGCTCTGCCTGCCCGGATTCTGCCGCACACCCAAATAAATATCTGCCGGAGCACCATCTGCCGGAACATCGACCATCACAGCCAAACTGCACCCAAGGGCCATGCTGGAATGATAAACGGTGGAGAGTTTTTGGAGCATATCCTCGCCTTTTTTCAGGGTCAGCTCCTTCATCTGGAACAGCTTGATGCAGGTCTTGACATCCAGCGTTTTCTTCATTTCTTCCGATGGCTCCACCAGCGAATAACTCTGCAATTCCGGCAGATATTTTTTGTACACCAGATGGTCTGCCAGCGTCAGTTGATTTGCAAGTTCTTCCATCGACTGCCTCTGGGAGAGATCCTGATTCGTCATTTGTAAATCGTTCATGTTGGTTTCCTCTTTTGACAGAAAGTCGTTTTATTCAAACATCGCTGCACCCATCACGTTTATATCTTCAACTGCTTTTGTTTGGTTCACCCAATATTTTCAGAAATCCATTTCCAATGCCATGCGCAGTCTTTTACGATTTGATGCTTTTTCTTTTGAGCGTTCAAAGCTTTTGTTCATCTTCAAAATTTCATCCATGGTCGTTTTGGTCTGCTTTCCTGCAAATACGTCCCTTGACATTTGCTTTATGGCTTTGCTCATCCTGCTTGCATCTTCCTTGGCCTCTGCTACTATATAGAGCACATCCGCGCGGTGCTTATCCTTTTCCACACCAATGCCATTCTGGTAGAAATAGGCCACATTGCTGTCTGCCACATAGAAACCATGATCTCCTTCACTCGCTGCCCCAAAATGGGCCAGAGCCTCTTTCCCATCTTTGGGTACACCAATGCCCCTTGCGTAGCAAACGCCAAGATCATTTATTGCCTTCATATATTCCTGCTGTGCTGATTTTTGGTAATACTCTACTGCTTGTTTCACATTTTGGGTCACAGCATTTCCGATAAAAAGACACGTTGCAAAAAGGTACTGTGCCTCAGCATCTCCTTGCTCCGCTGCCTTTTTATAGTACTTGACAGCTTCCGCAGGAAGTTTGTTTACACCCAACCCCTTCATATAGCATTTTCCAAGATTTCTCTGCGCTTCCTTCGAACCGTTCTCTGCCGCCTTTTGGAACAGTTCAAACGCTTTTCTCGTCTCTACCCCCACTCCAATATAATACTCGCCCAATTTATTTTGTGCGTCGGCATTTCCCTGTTCTGCGGCCTTTTCGAGCCATTCCATAGCCTTACTCTTGTCTTCCTCTACACCAATTCCTGCAAAGTAGGAACATCCCAAAAAGAATTGTGCTTCCGCCTTTCCTTGTTCCGCCGCTTTTTTAAACCATTCAAAAGCTTTACGCTCATCTTTTTCTGCTCCGATTCCCTCAGAATAAAAATTTCCCAAAACAACCTGTGCATCTGCATAGTCTTGCTCAGCGGCTTTCTGCACCCAGTAAAGTGCCCGCTTTTCATCTTCTTCAACACCCAAACCATTCAGGTAACAGGCTCCAAGATCATACTGTGCAGCAGCAAAGTCCTGTTCAGCAGATTTTTTGTACCATTCGATTGCCTTCTTTTCATCTTTTTCGACCCCATATCCATTAAGATAGATACCTGCCAAAACATATTGTCCTGCGGGATGGCCTTGCTCCGCAGCTTTTCGGAACCACTTTATTCCTTCTTGCTGAGCAGGGTCGTTCCAATCCGCGTCATCATTTGCTAAGGTCAAACCATATTTAACCTGCGCGTCTGCATTTCCTTGCTTTGCAGCCAGATAGAACCACTTTTTTGCTTCTTCTTCATCCTGCTGAACTCCATCTCCGTCGCTGTACATATCACCTACCACAGACTGTGCATCCGCGTCTCCCTGCTCTGCGGCCTTCTTCATCCATTTGAATGCTTCTGCATGGTCTTGCTCAACACCTTCACCATTGTAATAGCACTCTCCCAGATTAGATTGCGCATTTGCATAGCCTTGTATTGCTGAGTTGTAAAACAGCTCAACTGCTTTCTTCAAGTCTTTTTCAACCCCCTTTCCCGTTTTGTAATCTAACGCTAAATTGCATTGCGCCTTGGGATGGCCTTGTGCCGCTGACTTTGCATACCATTTGGCAGCTTCTTTTACATCTTTTGAGACACCTTCACCGCGATCATAGCGGACACCAAGACGATTTTGCGCATCTGCATTTCCCTGTTCTGCGGCCTTGCGGTACCACTTAGCAGCTTCCACCATATTTTTTTCATTACCTTTGCCTTCTGCGTAACAAAGGCCAAGCCGTAACTGGGCTTCCGCCGAATCATACTTTTCCGCAGCAGCTTTGTATGCCTGAAACGCTCCTTCCTCATCGCAGACCTTTTCACACCGCTGTGCGCTTTCCAAATATACTTGCGCATTGTCCTCTTTGCTCGTCTCTGCAACCATTTCACCAAGACCGTACTGCTGCACACAATAGGCAAACACACTTTTTGGCATATCTGGGCCGTAGAAATAGTAGCTGTATTGGGTATCAGGCCCTGCATTCCGTGTCTGGAGTTTTACTTCTTCGCCAAGACCCTTCCAGCTGGCACGGCCCGAAACAGGCATAAACCATTCTGGAATAGGCTTGTTTTCAATGGCTGTCAACCCTTCCATCTCGCATTTGTCGATACGGATAGATTGCAAAGCATTATCCTGATAGAAAACTTCGACCCGAACCTTGTTCATACAGCAGAACTCCTTTTATTTTTTCATTTCCGATATAATTTTGATGTAATCTCCCTGACTTCTCACCCACATCTGGATGCCCGTGCCAAACACCTCGGCTTCCACGATCCAGCCTTTTTCCGTCACCTGCAAAACCTTTGCAGTGGGCAGACGGTCGAGAACGGATTCCAAACTTGGCCCGGTATACTCGAACCGGATGGTCTGCAACTCGCCGCCATACATAAACTGGATGCGCTTGCGCATCTCGCCCTCCTGAAAGCGATCGGTATAGCGCTGGGCAAAGTGCCGGTCGAGGGTCTTATAGTTCTGGATGCGGTCGATGCGGTAAATCGTCGGGGAATTGTCCTGCGGGTTCTGGAAGTGTTTATCCTTGTCAATGCCCTCAATGAACGCAGCCAGATAGAAATAATACTCACTGAACAGGATGCCCACCGGCTCAATGGTGCGCACACGGGTCTCGCCGTCATGGGTGCGGCAGTAGGTAATCTCCATAACATTGTGATTTTCTACTGCCGTGCCGATTTCCCACAGGCTCTCGATGAACTTCCGGCCGTGCTGCGGCTCAACGTAATGGAAACGCTCATTGCTGATGAGGTCTTTCACCTGATTCAACCGGTCCAGCGGGGTGCACACCCGCACCAGCTTGTCGAGAATGGGGAACATTTCCTCCTTGACCATGGAACGGCTTTCCAGCAAAATCTTGCATACCGCCAGAATCTCGCTGCTGGTGAGGAAGCGGGAAAGCGTGTCATCCAGCAGATAGCCGCCCTTTGCGGAATTATATAAAATCTCCCGGCGCGGCTCACTGTCTGCAAAATGATTGCGCAGGGTGTCAAGGTCGCGTTGGATGGTTTTCTCACTGACACCGAAGCGGTCAGCCGTTTGCTGTTTGTTCAGCACACCGCCCTGTACCAGCACCTGCTGGATATAGAGTATACGGTCTAATCTACTATTACGCACAGTTCATTCTCCTTCTCTGCTTATTGTAACACAGTGCAACAACAGCCGCAATTCTTTGTGTGAAATTTTGTTGTTTTGTGAAACAGCCACAAAATTTTTGTCTCTTTTGCACAATCCTAGTATACAAAAAAAGATGGACAGCTTGTCTGTCCATCCTCCAAAAAGCCAAGTGCTTTTCTCACAAATTCCATCTGCGGTTCAGCCGGTAGATCACATCCCATACATCATCCTTAAAAGTGTACATTACCTGATGCGGTGATGCACTTCTGCTTGCCATGCAGACAAGCAGAAACAGTTCGGCGGCAAATGCCGCGCCCAGCAGAAACATCCATATTTTTTTCATTGCGCACTCTCCTTTGATGGCGTTTATGCCCTTTTGTCTGTCTATTATAACGATCCTGTTGGACAGTTTGCTTGTCCTTTCTGTAAAGGATATTTTCTGCTTTTCCTGTACGTTGCAACACAAAAACCGCCCCGGCTTCCTGTTACGGAAACCGGGGCGGTTCGTTTGTTTTATTTGTGCTTTTTCAAGCGCTCACGCAATTACTTGCGGGGGTTCTTGATGGCAGCCTGGGCGGGTGCCAAAATTACAGAGCGTTCATTTTACTCCACCATGACATTAATCATTATCGAATGACCTTTCTCGAAAGAAGCACCAAGAAATAGCTTGTCATTGTCACTCCAGAGAACGCCTCTACCAATGAAACCATCTTCGTTGCAAGTGTAGCAGGAAAAAGATCGCCATAGCCTACTGC
>OLXV01001170.1_pt1 | contig 13390 bp, 12 predicted proteins | sample 1673481 | NCBI WGS metagenome assembly OLXV01 (sample SAMEA103958113, study PRJEB25191) | human gut metagenome
GCCGTAATTCCTATCGCCGGATTTTGCTTTTTCAAAAGGCGGTAAGAGAATTACGAAAAACCCTTTGCGGAGGGCACCCGACAGAGATATTGCGGGGGATTTCGGGCGGTTTTTCGTGTGCCGCCGACGAAACCCCTTGTGTCCGCAAAGGGGGATGCTTAAATGACACAGAACAAAAATATAATAGAGCTCAAAAACATTACGGTGGAGTTTGATGACGAGCAGGTGCTCAGAGGCATCAATCTCTACATCCGGGACAAGGAGTTTGTCACGCTGCTGGGGCCGTCCGGCTGCGGAAAGACGACTACCCTGCGCATCATTGCCGGATTTGTCGATCCAAACCAAGGCGAGGTACTGTTTGAGGGCAAAAAGGTAAATGGTGTTCCGCCCTACAAACGGCAGGTGAACACCATTTTTCAGCGTTATGCCCTTTTTCCGCACCTCAACGTGTACGAAAACATCGCCTTTGGCCTCCGGCTGAAAAAGACGCCGGAAGCCGAGGTGCGCGAACGGGTAAAGCAGATGCTCGCCCTCGTCAATCTGGAGGGATACGAGCGCCGCAGCACGGCCAAGCTGTCGGGCGGACAGCAGCAGCGGGTCGCCATCGCGCGCGCCCTGATCAACCAGCCGAAAATTCTCCTGCTGGACGAGCCGCTGGCTGCGCTGGATTTAAAGCTCCGGAAGGAAATGCAGATTGAGCTGAAGAAAATACAAAAGCAATTGGGCATCACCTTCATTTATGTTACGCACGATCAGGAGGAAGCCCTCTCCATGTCCGACACCGTCGTGGTCATGAACCATGGTGAAATCCAGCAGATCGGCACGCCGGAGGACATTTACAACGAGCCGAAAAACGCCTTTGTCGCCGATTTTATCGGAGAGTCGGTGCTGCTCGACGGCGTGATGCTCCGCGACCGGCTGGTGCGCTTCTCTGACACCGAGTTTCCTTGCGTTGACGAAGGCTTTGGCGAAAACACGCCGGTCGACGTCGTCATCCGGCCGGAGGATATCCGCGTCTGCACCCCCGAGGAGGGGCAGATCACCGGCAAGGTTCTCTCCACCACCTTCAAGGGGGTGCATTTTGAGATGATCGTCGATGTCAACGGGAAAGAGTGGATGATCCATTCTACCAAGTCGCAGGAACCGGGCAGTACCATCGGCATGTCGGTCGATCCCTTTGATATCCACATCATGCACAAGTCGAATGTAGCGCTTTACAGCGACGAGGGCGCCGCTCCCAAAAAGGGGGTGGAGTCCCGTGCGTAAAAAATTTCTGGCGGCTCCCTACCTCATCTGGATGGCCATTTTCATCATCGTGCCGCTGCTCATCGTCGTTTATTTTGCCTTCACCACGCCGGAGGGGCAGTTTACCCTCGGCAATCTGGCACAGGTGGCCAAATATTCCGACTCGCTTTTTCAATCGCTCTGGCTCGGCCTGATCGCAACGGCCATCTGCCTTCTGCTCGGGTACCCGATTGCCTACATCATCTCCAAGGCGAGAGAGGTCTCTCAGCGCACGATGGTGCTGCTCATCATGCTGCCCATGTGGATGAATTTTCTGCTGCGCACCTACGCCTGGATGACGATTTTGGAGACCAACGGCATCATCAATACCCTTTTGTCCTCGATCGGCCTTGGCAAGCTGAATCTCATCAACACGCAGGGCGCCGTCGTGCTCGGCATGGTTTACAACTTTCTGCCCTTTATGATTATGCCGATCTACTCGGTCATTGTCAAAATCGACCACCGCGTGGTAGAGGCGGCGGAGGATCTCGGTGCCGGCCGGATGAAGGTCTTTACCAAGGTGCTGCTTCCCCTTTCTCTTCCCGGGATTTTGTCGGGCATCACCATGGTCTTTGTCCCGGCGGTCAGCACCTTTGTCATCTCCCGTATGCTGGGGGGCGGCAGCATGCTGATCGGCGATATTATTGAGATGCAGTTTTTGGGTTCCTCCTACAACCCGCAGATGGGCTCGGCGCTGGCACTCGTCCTGATGATTCTGGTGCTGCTCTGCATGGCGGTCATGAACACCGTCGATGACGGCGAGGGGGAGGCGATCATGCTGTGAAGCTGCTTTCGAAAATTTATACCGCGATCATCTTCCTCTTTTTGTACGCGCCGATCGTCATCATGATTGTCCTCTCGTTTAACAAGTCCAAGAGCCGCAGCGTCTGGGGCGGCTTTACCCTCGACTGGTACAGGAAGCTGTTCCAGGATGAGCAGATTTTGGGCGCACTCAAAAACACCCTGATTGTCGCCATGGTCGCCGCGATTGTGGCAACCGTCATCGGCACAGCCGCCGCGATCGGCATCTCCGCCATGCGAAAGCGCGCACGGAAGGCGGTTATGACGGTCACCAATATCCCGATGGTCAATCCGGAGATTGTGACCGGCGTTTCCCTGATGCTGCTGTTTGTCGCGGGCTTCGCCCTCCTTGGAAAGGCCGGCGTCTCGGCCGGACTGGGGATGGGTTCCCTCATCATCGCGCACATCACCTTCAACATTCCGTATGTGATTCTGTCGGTCAATCCCAAGCTGCGCCAGCTCAACCCGCATATTTATGAGGCGGCGCTCGACCTCGGCTGCCACCCGTTCAAGGCCTTTTTCAAGGTCGTCCTGCCGGAGATTATGCCCGGCATTGCAACCGGTATGCTGATGGCCTTCACCCTCTCGATCGACGATTTCGTAATCAGCTATTTTTGTTCCGGCCCGACGTCGCAGACTTTGTCGGTTTTGATTTATTCCATGACCAAGCGGAAGGTCTCCCCCACCATCAACGCCCTGTCGGCCGTGATGTTCGTGGTGGTGCTCACCCTTTTGCTGATCGTCAACATCCGTCAGATGCGGGATGAATCCCGGCAGAAGCAGTCGGCCTGAATCACAAAATTTTCACATTAGAAAGAGGTAGAAAAATGAAAAAAATCGCAGTCACTTTCCTGCTTACAGCGCTGTTGATCGCCACCGGAGCAGCCGCTCTCCCGGCCGCCGCGGTGGAGGATACCGGCATCACCATCAACGTCTACAACTGGGGAGAATATATTTCCACCGGGGACGACGGCCTGATGGACGTGAATGAAGAATTTTACAATCGCACCGGCATCCGGGTCAACTACACAACCTTCGACACCAATGAGTCGCTGTACACCAAGCTGAAAAGCGGCGGCGTCAGCTATGACGTCATCATTCCGTCCGACTACATGATCTCCAAGATGATCGCGGAGGGCATGCTGCTCGAGCTGGATTTTGACAATATCCCTAACTACAGCCTGATCGACGACCGCTTCAAAACCGACTGCGAGTACGATCCGGAGAATAAATACAGCGTTCCCTACACCTGGGGGCAGGTCGGCATCCTTTATAATACCAAGTATGTGAAAGAGACGGTCGACAGCTGGAACATCCTCTGGAACGAAACGTACAAGGACAAAATCCTGATGTTCGACAACCAGCGGGACGCCTTCGGCATTGCGCAGAAGCTGCTGGGCTACTCCTTCAACTCGGAGGATGCGGACGAGTGGAACGCCGCAGCCGAGAAGCTGAAGGCGCAGCACGCGGTGAAGCCGCACTACGTCATGGATCAGATTTTTGATAAAATGAGCAGCGAGGACGCCTGGATCGCACCCTACTACACCGGCGACTTCCTGACTATCCACAGCCTGAACGAGAATGTGCAGCTCTCCATCCCGAAGGAAGGAACCAACCTCTTTATCGACGCGATGTGCATTCCGACCTGCGCCGCCAACAAGGCCGCGGCGGAGGCCTACATCAACTTCATGTGTGAGACCGACGTCGCCACCGACAACATCACCTGCATCAGCTACTCCTCCCCGCAGAGCGAGGCGGCCGAAAACCACAAGGCCGTTCTGGAGGAGGAATACGGCGACTGGGCGGTGAAGGCGATTTACCCCGAGGATCTCTCGAACTGCGAAACCTTCCAGAACCTCTCGGACACGGCCAACAAGCGCATGGACGACCTGTGGGTAGAAATCAAGAGCGCCGGCAGCTCGGGCAGCGTAGCCGTCATTCTCTTCGCCGGAGTTGTGGTGGTCGTTGTGGTTCTGCTCATCGTACTCCGCATCCGCAAAAAGCGTATGGAGGAAGGCATTTAATCGGCCTCCCCCTCGTCCGATTTTCAAAACCGCAAAGCCGCCTCCATGTCAAAGTGTGGATGCGGCTTTGCTTTTTTTGGAGGGTGCAAAAAAGCCTCGGGGCAGTTTTTTCGCAAGGCCAGAGAACAACCCCACGACCGGACTGTTGGATGACCGTATGACCGCACGACCGGATAACCGGACAACCGGACGGCCGGACGGCCGGACGGAATGGAAGAATTTGCACTCTATTCACAATTCATTCACACACATCTTTGGTTTTATGTTATGATAAGGCTGTACAGAGTTTTGCTGCACAGCTTTGTTTTGTTAAGGAAGGTAAAGAAGTCATGCTGAAATATTTTTTGATTACAAACAAACAGCTTCATGACATCAACCCGCGCGAATGCGGAACGGAGGACTGCGACCCCGGATACAGGGCCGGCCCGACCGCGCGGGAGTATTTTCTTTTGCATTATGTTTTCTCCGGCAAAGGCGTCTACACCGCCGACGGCAAAAACTACCCCGTCTCCAAAGGGCAGATTTTTATCATCCACCCGCATGAGATTGTCACCTACGCCGCGGATGAGGAGGATCCGTGGAACTATTGCTGGGTCGGGTTTGAAAGCCGCATCCCCATGCCGGAGATTTCGGAGAACTACCTTCTCACCCTGCCGGCCGCCGAGCATATTTTTGCTGCCCTGCGCGCGTCAGAGACCTCTGTAGCCGAGAAGGAATATTACATCTGCGCCAAAATCTACGAGCTGCTCTCCCTGCTTGAGCAGCCGAAAAACACCGGCCACACCCGCTCCTATCAGAATGTCATGAAGGCCAAGGCCTATATTGACGCCAATTATGTCAACCCCATCACGGTCGAAACGCTGGCCGATTCTCTGGAAATCAACCGCAGCTATTTCAGCACCACTTTTAAAAGAGAGATCGGCAAATCTCCCCAGCAGTATCTGGTGGACGTCCGGCTGAGCAAGGCGGCCGAGCTGATGACCGAGCAGGGCTATTCGGCCAGCGCCGCGGCGCTCAGCTCCGGCTATACGGATATTTTCAATTTTTCCAAGATGTTCAAGCGCAAATACGGCCTTTCCCCTACCGCTTATGCCAAAGCCAAGGCGGCAAAATAAGCCGAAAACCGCAAAATGCATCCATCCCTTTCTTGAGAAGGAATGGATGCATTTTTTATTATGAACATATTAAATTCCCGCTTAGTGTCAGGCATCCCGGATAAGAGAAGGGCTCTCCTCTGCTTTTCTTTTTTCTGCAAGCGCGAAAGGAAAGGCCTATTCGGCCTTGTCCTCCTCATCCTTTTTCGGGTTTTTGGGGAACCATCCCTTCTTCACCCGCTTCTCCTGCTCGATGACCTCCTTCACGCTCCAAAAGCTGGAGAAGGCGATCAGCCCAAGCAGCACGCTGCCGTAAACCTGCTGAACAAGCAGCGACAGCAGAGCAAAAATCACGCCGCCCGCCACAAAAAACGGAATGCTCTTGCGGCCGAAATGATACTCCGCCTTGATGACAATCGGATGAAATATGCCGATAATGACAAAGGAAAGCGCCCCGAGCAGTATACCTTCAAAATTCATTTTTTTTCTCCAATTCGGCGATCAGCCGTTTGTATTCAGAATAACCCAGGATGCGGTTGAGCACATCCAACAGCGCCCCGGTAGAAAGCCTTTCCGGCAGATCCAGCGCCGCCAGCAGCGCCCGCCGCTTCCGGCGGCTGTCCGCCCCGCCGGAAAGGCCGTCCTCATACAGATCCACGTGTGTAATCTGCCGTTGCTCCACGCCAGAGGGAGGTGTGCCCTCCTCCGACAGGACGCCGGCCTGCGCCAGCGCCTCCAACAGCACCTGCTCCGGCACGCCCTCGACCCCCAGCTTCCCCTCCTTGGAGGGGGAGACCTTGCGCCGCTCCTTCCCGTACAGGTCGGGGATATAAGCGTGGTAGACCTTGCCCTCCTGCACGCTGCCGGCAATGTGGGATCGGATCATAAATCCGGCCGAATCGCTGTCGGTAAGCAGGATAATGCCCCGCGTTTTGGCCAGACGGCGGATCAGATTCATCCGGGGCTTATCCTTGAAAATCTCAAACCCATAGGTCGGCAAAATCAAAGCGTCCACAATATTTTCCAGCTTGATTTTATCATACTTGCCCTCGACGATCACCGCCTGCTGCAAACGGATCATCGCGCCGTCCTCCTCTGGCAGAGCATCAGCCGAACCACCGTCTGCTCCAGCATGGTGCGGGCATAGCCTGCCTTGTCCTGGGCGCGCGTGCTTTTGAGGGCGCGATCCGCCTCCATCAATATGCCGAGGCAGGCGGAAAGCTGCGCCATGGTCAGGCCGCGTGCCGCCGCCGACGCGTTATCCAGCACAAAGCCCCTGCCATAGTAGCCGAAATCGTTGGCAATCTCCCGCGGCTTGAGGCCGGCATTCTCCGCCGCTCTGGCGCGGTACATATCAATATAGCAGCCCGACAGCACCGATAGAATCACGACCGGCTCCACCTTTTCAAAAAAGAGATCGGCGATAATTTCCATCGCGCGGTCGGCGTTTTTTGCGTGAATCGCCCGGGTCAAATCATACACGCTGGCGTCAATCGTACGCACGCAAACCCGGTCGACCATTTCCCGGCTGATCGACTCCCCCGGGGCGTAGAAGCAGAGCTTCTCCAGCTCGCTTTGCAATGTCAGAAGGTCGCGGCCGCATACCTCCAGCATATGGCGGCAGACGGTCGGCTCCATTCGGCAGCCCCGCTTCTCGGCACTGTTTTTGAGAAGCTTCATCAGCTCCGACTCGCTTCGCTGATCCAGCTGCACGCCGGCGCCGCGATTTTTCTCACACCGCTCGACAAGCCGGGTCAGCTTGGGCGCCTTTTTCGGATTGACCTCCACCGTATCGAACCAGAAAATCAGCACGGTCGTCTCAACCTGCTGATCCAGGATGGCGTAAATCCCCTCCAACAGGTCGGCGCGGGCTGCCTCCACATCGAAGTCGCAGACCACAACGCACCGCTTTTCGCACAGGAAGGGCAGCTGAGAAACCGCGTCGTTCAGCTCGCGCACATCCACGTTCCCGTCAAACCGGACGTAATTGAAGGCATCCGCGTTCCCTACCGCCTTTTGAATAATCTTGTTTACATAATGTTGCTTCAGATAGGTTTCGGTGCCAAAAATGACATATGTATTCAAAAACTCGCCCGAAGAGATCTGCTTTTTCAGCTGGGCTTCTCCAATCGGTTTCAAAACAGCCACCACCTTTCCCGTCCCACGCCGCAGTCCTGTGCGGCAGGGGCGTTATCCCTCCCGCCGGACGCGGAAGGCTCCGTTATTTTCAAAAGTAAAGACCAGATTCCCCTCGCCCCCGGTAAGATAGAGCGGACAGCCTGCCGCCGACGCAGCGAGATAGCCGTCGCTGCCGCCCCCTGACAAGATCATAACCGGCGGCTTTTCGGAATCAACCCCAGAGGGAAGATTGGTCCCGCAAACCAGAAAATCCGGCGAGGCATAGGTCGTCTCCAGTTCCAGAAGATTCGCACCCGGCGCGGCAAATAGGATATATTTCCCCTTGCAGAAAACAGCCACGCAGTTCCCGGCGGAGGTCGGCAGCACCTCCATCCGAAGATCGCCGAAGGCAGCGCCTGCTCCATCCACCGGCAAAGCGGCCGGCGAGCGGAAGGCTGACAGCGCCCGTCCGTGTTTTCCATCCGCGCCGGCCAGAAGCTGCCGACTGCCAGTCTGACGCACGAAGGAGGCCGCCTCCGCCGCGTAGGTATCGTTGTTCTCCGGCAAAAGGAGGAGATCGGCCGTGCGGATTCCCCGATCCTCCAGGTACCGAGCCGCGGCAGCAGCGCCGCCTTTTCCACAGCCGATGACGGCACTTTTCCCCTCCGCGGTCAGGACGGCGCAAACGCCCTGTTGGATATCGAGAACCGCCAGGCTGACCTCCCCCGCAAAGCGGACGCGGACAACCAGCGCCGAGGAAAGGATCAGTAGCACACAGCACAACGCGCCTATACGAAGGGTGCGCCTCCCCTTCCCTCCGATAATCAGCGCCGCCGCCAGCATCAGCAAAACGGCCGCAAAGCAAAGCTTCATGTACGGCTCATAAAAGGAGATCGAGGCCAGCGGCAATCCGCCAAGCAGCCGGGTTATATTTAAGACAAACCGCGCCAAAAGCCCGGCCGCAAACAGAAACGGGAAGCCGAGGAACCGCAGAAACGGCACCGCCGAAAGCAGTGCGGCCAACACGCCGCAAACCAGCGCGGCCGAGGCGGGAAACACGACAAACATGTTGGAAACCGGCGCGATCAGGCTGACGTTTCCAAAGCTCAGCACCAGAATCGGCAGGGTGCACAGCATCGACCCCAGCGAGGCGCAGAGGCCATAGCTCAGGTAAGAAAATCCCCGGCGCAGCAGCGGCGTCCGCGGCAAAAAGCGATCCAAACGCCGGTAGAGCCCCGGCGCGAAAAGCAGGATTCCCAGTGTTGCCGCAAAGGACAGCTGAAATGACAGGCTCACCGCAGACAGGGGGTTGAACAAAAGCAAAATCAGGCTGGCCGCACCCAGAGAGTTCAGCGCATCGCTTTTGACGAACAGCATCTGCGCCGCCAGCAGAATGGTATAGGTAATCGCCGCGCGGCAAATCGAGGGGGTAAAGCCGGCCACTGCCGCCATGAGCGCAGCGGCGATCAGCGTGATGACCGATCGGCGGCGCACCGATACCCGCAGCCGGGTCAGCAAAGTCAGCAGGCCGCCGCAAACGACCGAGAGGTGCAGCCCCGACACAGCCACAACATGGGATACCCCGGCCAGCGAGAGGCTGTTCGCCATCTCCTTCGAAAAGCCGGAGGTGTCCCCCAGCGTAATGCCGGTCAGCAGCGCCGCCGTATCATACGACAGGGTGGAGGCGTACATCTCACGCACATGGGTGCGTATCTTTTCCGGCAAAGAGCGAAGGAAAGCAAAAACCGAACGCCCCTCCTCCCTCTCGAAAACGGTACAGGAGTCGGTCACGCTGCCGGTCAGGCAGATGCCGTCGGGGTAATAATAGCGTTTGCTGTCCCGCTGCAAAGCGGAAAATGCAACCGAGGCATAAAGTCCATCTCCCACCTTTGCCATGGCGCGATCGTCGGTATAGATCCGCGCCCGGAAGCTTTGGGGCGCGCCCTCCACTGAGCAGGCGGTAACCTTGACCTCATACACGGCGGAATCCTCCGTAAAGGAGACGGCGGTGACAGCCGCCTCTATCTCCCCCGTTTGGGCGTCAAGCGCCTCTGCCCTGCTGTCCATCACCTGCAAAACCGCGAAGGCGTATCCGGCCATCACGGCCGCCGCAAGCAGGGCTGCGGCCGCCTGCCGCGGCAGGCGGTGCCGCCTTCCGAAAAGCAGCAGTCCGCCGCCCCCAAGCGCAAGCAAAGCAATCAGCGCGGCGGCCGCCCACTCCGGCAGATAAAAGCAGAAAATCACGGCAAAGCAGCCAGCAAGGCCGCACACAAAAAGGGGCCGCTTCATTTCCGATCATCACCGCCTATGCAAAGTTCGTCCCCAAAAAGCGGCCGCAATTCATAAAAAAAGCAGAAAGCGCGCCGCCATTTCCTCCGACCTTCCGCTCACCCGGCCAAAGGAATGTATGAAAAAGGAAGAAGCCCCCGAAATTTTTCCGGAGGCTTTTTTAAAAAGCGATCAACCCGGAGGCCAGGCCAGCAGCCTGCCCGCGAGCATATGAAAATGGATGTGGCCGACCGTCTGTCCGCCCTCCTCCCCGCAATTGTTGACAATGCGGAAGCCGTTTTTCAGCCCCTGCTCTTTGGCGATCACCGCGGCGGCCTCAAACACGCGGGCGATCAGGGCGCTGTTGTCGGCCGTGATCTCCGCAGCGGAGGCAATGTGTGTTTTGGGTATGATCACGACGTGGAAGGGCGCTTTAGGATCAATATCCCGGAAGGCCAGCACGTCGTCGGTTTCATAAACCTTGGTCGAGGGGACCTCCCCCTCGGCAATTTTACAGAAAAGGCAGTCGGACATAAGCTGAAAACCCTCCTCTTTTTATTTTGAAATTTGAGAAAGCAGCGTCTCCCGCACCGAGGCCAGCGCCTCGTCCACCATGTTCACGTTGGGCGCACCGGCCATAGCGCTGTCGGGACGTCCGCCGCCCGAGCCGCCGGCCACCTTGGCCACGGCACGGATCAGGTTGCCGGCATGTGCGCCTTTTGCAACCGCCTCTTTCCCGCAGGCGGCGGCAAAGGTCACCTTGCCGTCGGTTACACCGGCGATGACCGCCACGCCGGCCGGCATGCTCTCCTTCACCTTGTCGCACATTGCGCGGATGGTATCGGCGCCGGTTCCGTTCAGGGAGGCCGAGATGATCTTCAGCCCCTCTACCTCCTCCGCCTGATCGAACAGGCCGTCCATGCGCAGCTTGGCGATCTGCCCCTGCAAAGAGGCAATCTCCCGATCCTTGTCCTTCAGCTCGTTCATCACGGCGCGCGCTTTAAAGACCAGCTCCTCCGGATTGCCGAGCTTGAAGATGCCGGCCGCCTTCTCCGCCATGCTCTTGTACTGATCCAGGAGGCCGAGCACCGCCCTGCCGGTCACCGCTTCAATCCGGCGGACGCCGGCCGCAACCGAGTTCTCCGACACGATGCGGAAGAGGCCGATTTTGGCCGTGTTGTCAATGTGCGTACCGCCGCAAAGCTCGATCGACTCACCCGGGACATTCACGACCCGCACGACGTCGCCGTATTTCTCACCAAACAGCGCCATAGCGCCCATGGCCTTGGCTTTTTCAATCGGCATCTCGGACACCTGCACCGCAAGGCCGGAGAGAATCACCCGGTTCACCTCACGCTCGACGGCGTTCAGTTCCTCCTCCGTCAGGGCGGAGAAATGGGTGAAATCAAACCGGACCGAGTGATCGGTCACAAGCTGTCCCGCCTGCTCGACATGGGTTCCCAGAACCTTCCGCAGCGCCGCCTGAAGCAGGTGGGCGGCGGTATGGTTGCGGCGGATGGCCATGCGGCGCTCCCCGTCGATAGAGGCGGTAACCTCCGCTCCGACCGACAGCGCACCATCCTCCACCACGCCGTTGTGAATGAAGTGACCGTTCGCCGTGCGGGAGGTCGAGCGAACCGCAAATCGAACGCCCTCCCCGGTGATCAGGCCGGTATCCCCGATCTGACCGCCGCTCTCGCCATAGAAAGGCGTTTTGTCCAGCACCACGGACACCCGGTCGCCGATACCGGCAAAGGCGGCCCGCTCCCCATCCTTCACAATCGCGAGGATAGAAGCCTTCGCCTCATCCGAATCGTAGCCGACAAACGCAGTGGCCGTCACGCCGTCCAGAATCGCGCCGTCGCCCTTCCAGGCTTCGCCTTCTTCACTCTTGCGGGCCTTGCGCGCCCGCTCCTTCTGCTCGTTCATCAGGGCATGGAAGGCAGTCTCATCCACCGTCATGCCCCGCTCCTCCAAAATATCCATCGTGAGATCGAGCGGGAAACCGTAGGTATCGTTCAGCCGGAAAGCGTCCGCGCCCGAAAGAATCTTCTCCTTCGCCTTGGACATTTTTGCAAGCAGCGTGTCCAGCAGGGCAAGCCCCTGGTCGATGGTGCGGCCAAAGCTCTCCTCCTCGAACAGAACGACCTTTTTAATCAGCTCCCGCTTCTCGGCCAGCTCGGGATAAGCCGGGTTTTCCGCGATGACGGTATCCACCACCTCATACAGGAAGGGACGGTGGATGCCGAGCAGGCGGCCGTGCCGTGCGGCGCGGCGCAGCAGCCGGCGGAGGACATAGCCTCTCCCCTCGTTCGAGGGCATCACGCCGTCGCCGATCATAAAGGTGGTTGAACGGATATGGTCGGTGATCACGCGGAGGGAGACATCCTTCCGCTCGTCTTTTTTATAGGTCACACCGGCGATTTCGCTGATGTGCTTCATGATGTTCTGTACCGTGTCGACCTCAAACAGATTGTCGACCCCCTGCGAGATGCAGGCCAGCCGCTCCAGCCCCATGCCGGTATCAATGTTGGGGTGATCCAGCGGCGCATAGTTTCCCTTTCCGTCCGAGTCGAACTGGGTGAAAACAAGGTTCCAGAACTCGACATACCGGTCGCACTCGCAGCCGACGCCGCAGTCGGGGCGGCCGCAGCCGTATTTCTCTCCCCGGTCAAAGTAAATCTCCGAGCAGGGGCCGCAGGGGCCGGTACCGTGCTCCCAGAAATTATCCTCCTTACCCATGCGGACGATCCGATCGGGGGCAACCCCAACCTCCTTGGTCCAGATGTCGAAGGCCTCGTCATCATCCTGATAGATGGTGACCCACAGCTTGTCCACCGGCATCTCCATCACCTTGGTGCAGAACTCCCAGGCCCAGGCGGTCGCCTCATGCTTGAAGTAGTCCCCGAAGGAGAAGTTGCCGAGCATTTCAAAATAAGTGCCGTGGCGCGCCGTCTTTCCCACCCGCTCGATGTCGGGGGTGCGGATACATTTCTGACAGGTGGTGACCCGCTTGCGGGGAGGGGTAACCTCACCCGTAAAATATTTTTTCATCGGTGCCATGCCGGAGTTGATCAGCAGCAGAGATTTGTCGTTATTGGGCACCAGCGAAAAGCTGTTCAGCCGCAAATGCCCCTTGCTTTCAAAAAAGCGGAGATACTTTTCCCGCAAATCGTTGAGGGAGGTCCATTCCATTTTCATCATTCCTTAAAAGCCGTACCGCAGAAGATGCAGCCAGCCGATTTATACAGTATATTATTATAATCTTCCCCCGCCGCTTTGTCAATCGCTAACGGGAAAGATTCGCCGCCCGCAAAGCGGGATTTTCGGAAAATAAAAAACGCGCCCGCGATCCTGCAGGCAGTGAGGCCGCAGCCTCTGGCGCAAGGGGCGCGAAGGCTGCTTATCCCGCAGAGGTCGGAGGAGGCGCGATTCCTTTTTTTGTAGGCACTGTCCATGGGGAGAGGCGGGGCGCACAATGGATTTTGCGGGCGCATACCCTCCCCCACATCCCGGATTTTTCCATTCACACAGCTTAACCATTCACGATTTTTTGCCGGAGGGCGACTACGTCGGTGACCGTCACGGCAAAGTCGCCGTCCATGTCCATGATGACATTTTGGGTGGCTGTAGCTTCATCAGGATTTACGATGTACTGCCGCAGGGCAACCACGTCGGCCACCGTTATCCCACTATCCTCATCCACATCGCCCTTGTGCGCATAGGCATAGCGTTCCTCCGTGCCGGTGGTGGGGAAAGAACAGGCATCTTCAAAATACATGTAGTCCGGATTGGAGACCA
>OLXV01001173.1_pt1 | contig 13384 bp, 10 predicted proteins | sample 1673481 | NCBI WGS metagenome assembly OLXV01 (sample SAMEA103958113, study PRJEB25191) | human gut metagenome
GAATAGTTGTGGCATGGAATTAGGGCATACAGCTGTTGATTTGCATGGTGAGTTTTGCAAATGCGGAGCGAAAGGCTGTTTGGGAGTCTTGCTTGGCGAACAGGCTGCAGTGAAACATTATATTCAGCTATATGAACAGCAGAAAACAGAATGGAGTTCTGATCCCATGTTTTTGACATATGAGGATATTATGGAACTCTATTTGGATGACGATCCCATCGCGCAGCAGGTAATTGATAACCAATTGAAAATCCTTGCGGTAGCAATCGTCAATGTGGTGAACTTGTTTAACCCCGAGTGGGTAGTGATTGGCGGCCCCCTGGCTAAGCTGTCGGTTGTAGAGGAACAGGTCGCAGGCCACGACGTCCTCTTCCTTTGCGCCGGCCTTCGCGGCGATTTCGGCGGCCAGCGCGCCCTTCGCGTCCTTGCCGCCGAAGAGCGGGAGCATGTCCGTCTGCGGGTTGTAGCTGTAGCCGCTGTTGATGTCGCGGTTGAAGTGGATCGGCATGTTCGGAATCAGCGCCGCGTCGCGGTCAAGGTCGATCAGCCGGGTGACCAGCCTGCCGTCCTCCCGCACGAGCGCGCGCCCGGCGATGGAGAGCGGCCGGTCAAACCACGTGGACATAATCATCCCGCCGTATGGCTCCACATCCAGCCGGATGTATGCGCCCGCCGCCTCGCCCTCGGCATGCGCCTTGAGCTTGAAGGTCGGGGAATCGCCGTGGCTGGCGACGATCTGGCAGTGGGTGAAGCCGTTTTCCGGCACGGCGAAGGCGACGAGCGCCGAGCGGTTGCGCGTGACATAATAGCGCCCGCCGGGGAGAATCTCCCAAGCCTCGTGCTCGCTCAAACGGGTGAAGCCCGCCGCGTCCAGCATGTCGCAGGCCTGCTGCGTCGCCTGAAACACCGTCGGGGAATGGGCAACGTAATCAAGAAAGGAAGCGACTTCCTGCTTCATGGTTATCACTCCTCGGACAGGCGCGCGACCATCGCGGCCATCGCGTCTACACTGTTGAAGTTCTCCGGGATGATCTCGGTCGCCGGGATGGAGATGTCGAACTCGTCGTTCAGCGCGCCGATGAGCTGGATGATATCCAGCGAGGAGAGGATGCCGTCGTCGATCAGGGTTTCGCAGGTGTCAAAGTCAACGTCCTCGCCGATGTCTTCGAGGATTTCAAGAATGGTGTCACGCATAATTGTATTCTCCTTTTTATTGAATTCCTTTAGTCGTTTTGCGCTCGACTCCTTCAGTCGCTTCGCGCTGACTCCCTCAGTCGCTTCGCGCCAGCTCCCTCAAGGAGGGGGCTCTTGGTTGCTGTCCAATAATTGAGTAGCGCTTATTTGTTGTCGATGATAAAACCGATAGGGGAAATCCAAGAACCTCAGGTTCTTGGTGGGGTTTGGGGCAAAGCCCCAAAAAACGTCACTCGTGGTTCAGCGTCCAGCTATGCACGACGTCGCGCGCCAGCCGGTCGCCGGTTTCGCCGCGCAGAATAATGCGCGGCATGTCGCGGCTCAGGAAGAGCGCCGGCCCCTCCGTCACCGAATACGCGCCGATGTTCATAAACGCCAGCACATCGCCCTGTTCGAGGGGATGCAGCTCCGCCTTGCGGACGAGCACATCCGCCGTCGTGCACAGGCTGCCGCACAGCGCCCACGGCTGCATATCGCCCTCGCGCACGGGCGACTGCTCGATGATCGGCACGCGCATGCCCATGTTGCCGCCGAGATAGTTGACGTGGTGAATACCGCCGTCCACAATGGCGTAGGCCGTGCCGCCGTTCACTTTGGTATCGACCACGCGGGTCAGGTACGCGCCGCATTCGGAGACGAAGAAGCGCCCCATTTCAATCGTCAGTTCGCAATGCGCGGCCAGCGCGGCCAGATCGGGCACCAATTCGCGAATCGGCGCGAGCGTGTCGCTGTGATCCTCGTGGCTGAAATACGGGAAATACAGGCCGGGGCCGTATTCCACGCGGACGGTTTCCATGCCGTATTCCGCTTTCAGCCGGTCGGCCAGCGCGCAGAGCATGGCAAGCTCCTTGCGCTGCCCATCCAGCTTCTTGCGCTGGGTGCCGGAAAAATAGTGAACGCCCTCGATGCGAATACCGGGGGTGGCGGCGCGACGGTCGAGCGCGGCAAAGAAATCCCGCTCGTCCATGCCGAACTGAGAACCCGCCGTCAGCCGCAGCAGCACGGGGTAAACCCTGCCGCGCGAGCGCGCGGCCTCGTCGATCAGGCGAACGTGCAGCGGGGATTCGCAGGTGAAGCGCGTTACGCCCAAATCCATGGCGCGCTCCACGTCCGCCCTCGTCTTGTTCACGCCGGAAAAGAGCACCATGTCGGGGGAAACGCCCTGCTGACGGCAGATTTCCAGCTCGCCGGGGCTGCATACCTCGAGCGTGCCGACCAGACGGCGCATCGCCGGAATGAGAAACGGGTTCGCCTTGATGGAATAGCACAGGCGGATATCTTCGGGCACGATGGCGCGCACGGCCTTCATGCGGCGCGCGAGCTGCACCTCGTCAAAGACGAAGCACGGCGTGCCGAAGCGCTCTGCGACGGAAAAGAGGTTATCCATGTCGAGTCTCCTTTTTGGCGGCCTTTGCGGCGGCGTACCGCTCCAGCAGCGCGGCGCGGTCGATCTTGCCGTTTTTGTTGAGCGGCATCGCGTCCACCTGCATGAAGAGGTTGGGGATCATGTAGCCCGGCAGAATCTCGCGCAGCGCGCCGGTGATGGCGGCCTTGTCCGCCTCGCCGGTGTAGAAGGCGAGAATCTTGCCCTTGTCCGCCAGATAGGCGCACAGCGCGCGCTCCACGCCGGGCACGGCGGTCATCTGCACCTCGATTTCGCTTAGCTCGATGCGGTGCCCCATGTGCTTGATCTGGAAATCCTTTCGGGAGACATAGACCATTTCGCCGCGCTCGTTGACCCGCACGAGGTCGCCGGTGCGATAGATCGGCTCGATGTAGGCATGGTTGAGCGGGTTTTGGGTGAAGCTGGCGGCGGTGCGCTCCGCGTCTTTGTAGTAGCCCAGCGCGACGGAGGTGCCGCTGACGCAGAGTTCGCCGATTTCGCCGGGCTTGACGGCCTCGCCGCCGTCCGGCGTGAGCAGCAGGATACGCTCGTTTTTGAACGGCACGCCGATGGGAAGCGATTCGTTTTCGGCAAACTCGCGATCCACGACGTAATAGGTGCAGTTGCAGGTGATCTCCGTCGGGCCGTAGAGGTTGACGTACTGCACGTCCGGCAGGTATTTTTGCAGCTTGTGCAGGTGCTTGATCGGCATGACCTCGCCCGAAAAGAGGATCGCGCGCAGCGTCGTCGGGGTTTTATAGGCCAGCGCGTTCATCGTCGTCAGGAAGCAGAGCGCGCTGACCGCCCAGACCATCAGCGTTACGCCGCGGTCGCAGAGAAAATCCATCAGCTTCGTCGGGTTGGTGAAATACGCCGTCGGCACAATCTCCACCCGCGCGCCGGTAAACAGGCCACTGTAAATATCCTTGACGGATACGTCGAAGTCAAACGGCGCCTGATTGGCCAGCACGTCCTTTTCCGTGATGGCGAACGTCTCCGCAAAGCAGGGGATGAATTCGCACACGTTGCGGTGGCAGACGACCACGCCCTTCGGCGTGCCGGTCGAGCCGCTGGTGAAATTGACGTAGAGCGGGTCCGCGTCGATCATCTGCGCGCGGACGGCGGCCAGCGCGGGCGCGTCGGGCGGCGTTTCTTCCAGCTCCTCGATGAGCAGGATGCGCGCGGGCGGCTCGATGCCCTCAAGCTGAGCCAGATGCGCCCTGTCGGTGACGACGATGGGCGTATCCAGCGTTTCGAGCATCGCGCGGACGCGCGGCGCGGGGTGACGCAGGTTGAGCTGGGCATATGCGCACCCGGCATAGACCGCGCCCATGAAGCCCACGACGGTCTCCACGCCCTTGTCCATATAAAAGCCGACGACGCTGCGCGGCGGCACGAGCGGAATCAGCGCGGCGGCGACGCTTTGCGCGCGGCGGACGAGCGCGGAAAAGCTCACTTCGGTCTGCTCGTCGGCAAAGGCGATTTTTTCCGGCAGACGCGCGGCGGTCTGCTCCAGAGCATCTAAAATCAGGTTGTTCATGGTTGTATTCCTCAAATGCGGCATGGCGCTTTGGAAAGCGGTTGGCTGCCAAAGGCAGACGAAAGGGAAAAAAGAGGCTGTCAGGCTAATAACACCGATATTTCAAGAATAAAACTAGGTATTTGCGCCCGAAGGTTTCCAAAGGGCGACCGGAAAGCCCTTTGGTGGGGCGATGGGGCAAAGCCCCATATTCAAAATGCTTAGACATTTGTTTCTTGAAATGTTCGGTTTAAGCCTTACAGCCCCATTCATTGTTCCATTATACCCGATTGCGCCTCAAGATTCAACCCTCGGCGAGCGTTCGGAGAGGTCATACCAGACGGAATCGGCGTTCTCCTGCCCCTTCGGCACGGCGTAAACGCGCAGGGTTTCGCCATCCGGCACGAGCGCGGCGGAAATCGTGTCGCTTTCGCCGTCATCGAGCAGCGTGGTTTCCGTGCCGTCCGCCGCGACGGAGACGAACCGATACTGCGGCGTGACGAGCGTGCCGCGGTTGCAATCGGCGATGTATACGCCCTCGCCGACGCTCAGCCAGACGTTGGTGATGCGGTCGATGGAGGCCAGATACTGCGCCTGATCCGCGTAGAACCAGCCGGAAACATCCTCGCCGCTCGTGTAGGCGTTGAAGAAGCGGGCGAAGAACGCGCTGAACAGATCCGCGCCCGTTCCGTTCATGTGATAGAGGTCGTAATAATATCCGTCGAGGTTTTGCAGATATTCCGCCTTGGCGTATTGGAAATTAAAGCAGGGGATGTCGTTTTCCCGGCAGTAGCGCATCAGGCTTTCGCCGTAGGGCAGAAAGCCCGGCTCGGCCAGCGCGTGCGCCGTCAGGTTGGGGGAGAGGACGACGATCAGATGGCTGCCCTTCTCCGCGCAGAGCGCCTTGTAGCGCGCCAGAAACGCCTTGGAAGCGTCGAACAGCTCGCAGGGATAGCCGGGGTCCGGCTCGCGCAGCACCGTCTCGCGGATGAGCGTTTCGGCGCTCTCGCCGCTGGTGTGGCGCAGGAAGCCGCCGCCCGCATAGGCGACGGTGGAATCCATCGTTGGCCGCAGGCGCGCGTATTCGCTTTGGGCGTTCAGGCGCAGCGCGACGGTCTTGACCACGTCGGCGGGCGATTCTGCGCCGAATTCCCGGAACAGGAACAGGCGGTTGAGGTAGTCGCCGTCCTCGCGGCAGGCGTCCATGAAATACGTCAGCCGGTTTTGAACGCCGCTGAGGAAGGGCGACAGCTTGAAAAAGGCGTTGGGGTCTTCCTTGGCGGTGTTGAAATTATACGGCTCGACGACTAGCACGGTGTATTCCGGGCTGTTTTGGCGATACAGCTCGCGGGTCAGCGCCAGCTCACCCTGCAAAGAAAGCCCCGGAACGGCGGCGGAAAACGCCTTCCGCCCCGTCTGCTCGCTGATGAGCGCGGCGTTGAAGTGGTCGCGCACGATGGAAGAACCGACGACCGCCAGCTCGATATCCCGGCTGTTTTTCAGCTCGTCCATCATCAGCACGACGAAGGTATCCGTCTGAATCAGGCAGGTGTTCGCGAGGGCGACCGCCAGCGCGAGCACGAGAAAAAACGCGGCGAACCGAAGGAAAGGCCGAATGTTTGTACGCACGAAAAGAAACCTCCCGAAAATCAAACCTGCAAGCAGGGCTCTTCGTCTATGCCGGGGCGGAAATCAAAGTACAGCGACGGGTCGTCCGCGCCGCCCTGCGCGCGGGCGTAGACGCGGATGCATTGCCCCGTCAGCGCGCCCTTGTCGCAGGCGAGAATGCCCTCGGCCTGCCAATCCGTCAGCGGGGTCTCCGCGCCCGTCGCCTCATCCCGCAGGAAGAAGCGGTATTCCGGCGCGACGCTCGGGCCGTGGTTGCAGTTGGCCGCATACACGTCGCGCGCGCCGTTTTCGCTGGCGGCGGCGACGGCCTGACGGCTCTGCTCCCATGCGCCGTTCCATTCTTCGTCGGGGAAGTAGGTCTGAATCCAGCAGTTGGTGATGAACGAGACGGAGCTGAAATAGGCCCACCTGTCGGCGTAGAACCAGTCGCTCGTGTCCTCCCCGGCGAGATACGCCTTAAAGAATTTGCAGAAGGACGCGCTGAAAATATCCGCGCCCTCGCCGACCATGTGATACAGATCGAAATAATATTGATCGGTTTTGCGGGGATACAGCTCCGGCTTCGCGTAGGAGAAATTGACGCAGGGCATGTCGTTTTCCCCGCAGAAGCGCGTCAGCGCGTCGGCGTAATCCAGAAAGCCCGGAATGGCGAGGTTGTGCGCCGTCATGTTGGGATAGATGAAGACCAGCAGCTTGGAGCCCTTCTGCGCGACGAGGTCGCGGTATTCCAGCAGCATCTCCCGCGTCTGCGGCAGAAGGTCATAGACATAACCCGTGTATTCGCGGATGATCTGTTGGCGAACCATTTCCGTGGCGCGCTCGTCGGTGTCGCAGCGCGAATAGCCGCTGCCCATGTAGGTCATGCGCGGGTCGAGCGTCGGGCGGATCTTTTCATAGGTTCGGAACGGCCGCAGGTGCATGCCGACGGTCTCCATGAACTCGCTGAACGAATCGACGGCGTAATCGCGGAACATGAACGCGCGATCGACGTACCAGCCGTCCTCCTTGGCGACGCTGTAATAATAGCGGAGCTGCTCAAACGGGGAGGAGAGGAAGGGCAGCAGATCGTATTGCCCCTCGATGCCCTCCCTGGCGCTGTCCACGGTGAACGGCTCAATGACCAGTATCGTCCATTCCGGGCTGTTTTTGCGGTACAGCTCGCGGGTTGAGGCGATGTTGCCCTGCAGCATGCCGCAGGGAATGCCGAGGGCAAAGCAGGTCTTGCCGATTTCCTTTGAAATCATGTCGGCGTTGAAGTGGTCGCGCACGATGGAGGAACCGACGAACGCCACCTCGATGTCACTGCGTGCCTTGACCTCCGCCATGGTCAGCGCGGCATAGATATCGGTTTTGATGCAGAAGGTATTGGCAAACGCCACGATGAGCGCAAGCCCCAGCAGGAAAGCGGCGAGCCGGAGCAGGCCGCGAAAGGTTGGATGTTTCAATTTGCCGCCTCCACCATTAGAATACCGCGTACATAAAGCCGGAAGCGGCGACGTTCGAGCCGCCGAAGGTTGCCAGCACGAAGAAAATGAACGCATAGAGCACCGCCCAGCGCAGCGCCAGCGGGCGGGAGAGCACGAAATCGCGGATCTTCACGCCGCGCTCCTGCATGAGGGAGACGACAAAGAGGATGATCGTCGCGACGAGCAGGATGCGGTAATCCTTGGCCGCCAAGCCGAGGGTATCCAGCGTGCCGTCAAAGAGCTGCTGCGCATTGAAGGCGAAGAACGTCTTATGCAGCATGGCAAACGCATCACAGACGCGGACGCAGCGGTCAAAATACCAGCCGATGTTCACGACGAGGAACGTGCGCAGAATCCGGAACACGTGGAAGCCGCCGGAAGCCGTCAGCCGCGGCAGGCGGTCGTTCATCCGCTTATAGACCGGCTCGACCAGCGCGGTGAACGCGAGAATCACGCCGTTATACAGCCCCCAGAGCACATAATTCATCTGCGCGCCGTGCCAGACGCCCACCAGCAGAAACACCAGAATGTTGCCCAGCGCGGCGGGCAGGGCGCGGGCGATGTGCGTACCGGCCTTTTTCTTGAGCGCCTTGCTCATGCGGGAAACCGGGCGGGTCAGCGCGAAGGGATAGAACACGTAGTCGCGCATCCACGCGCCCAGACTGATGTGCCAGCGCCGCCAGAAATCGCCGAGGGATACGGAGAAATACGGCCGCTTGAAGTTCGGCGCAAGCTGTATGCCGAAGAGCTGGGCGATGCCCGTCACCAGATCAATGCCGCCGGAAAAATCCGCGTATTGCTGGAGGGAGTAAAACAGCACACCGACGACGATGACCGCGCCGCCGTAGGCGCTTTGGTTGCCGAAAACCGCTTCCACCAGCGACAGAGCACGGTCGGCGATCACCTTTTTCTTGAACCAGCCCCAGAGCATCAGCAGCAGGCCGCGCTCGATACCGTCAAGGTCGAAGCGGTGCGGCGTGACGAGCTGGTTTTCGAGCTGGTCAAAGCGCGCAATCGGCCCCTGAATCAACTGCGGGAAGAAGGAGACGAACAGCGCGAACTTCGCCGGGTTCTTCTCCGGGGCGTATTTGCCGTTGTAGACGTCGATCAGGTAGCCCATCGACTGAAAGGTATAAAAGCTGATGCCCAGCGGCAGAACCAGCCCCAGCGACGGCGCGCTGCCGCCCAGCAGCGACGCGCCCCACGCCATCACGGGGTTCAGGTACTTGAGCACGGCCAGCACGCCGAAATTCAGCAGCAGCACCGCGAAAAACCAGACGCGCTGGCGCGAGCGCGTCCTGGCCTTTTGAGCCTTTTTCGCCTCGGCGGTCAGCTCGGCCTTGTGCTCGCGCAGGTAGGCCTTTCCGCTTTCGCCGACGCGGGCGATGACCAGCGCGCCCGCCCATGTCGTCAGCGTCGTCAGGGCGATGAAGGGCAGGGCGGACAGGCCGCAGGTCAGATAAAACCCGTAGCTGAGCAGCAGCAGCAGCACCCAGCGCAGGCGCAGCGGGCAGACGTAATACAGCGCCGCGCCGACAAAGGCGACAGCCAGCAGGACGGTAAGCGACATGACAGTTTCCTCTCTTTATCCAATGAAAAATCAGGGCAAATCAATCCAATTTATAACTATATCATGGGCGATTCGGAGTGTCAAGAAAAGCGGAATAAAAAAATGAATTGTCATCCTCCCCGCGCGATGCTATAATAAAGTGATATGTGACAAAATCATCGGAGGAATCGACATGCTCACAAGGAAATCGCCCTTCGCGCAGGGGGAAAACGACAGAATGATCATGCAGGACGGCTTCAGCGCGCCGGTGGAAAGCGCGCCGCGTCAGCGCTTTTCCTCAGCCTGCGCGATGGTCGGGCGGCGCGTGATGGATTTTTCCGATAACGGGGATGGAACGCTGACCGCCGTGCGCTGCGTCGATCGGCAGGCGGATGATCTGGATATCCAGTTCGAGGCGGGCGCGTGCCCGGTGGTGGCCATCGCGCCGCGCGCGTTCGAGGGCTGCGCCGCGCTGCGCCGGGTCATCCTGCCGGAGAGCCTGCGGCAGATCGGCGAAATGGCGTTTTCCGGCTGCTCGCATCTGCGTCTGCTGACCATCCCCGGCGGGGTGCAGCGCGTGGGCACGCTGGCCTTCGCCAAATGCAGCCAGCTCGAACGGGTGCGCATCGAGCCGGGCGTCGTGCAGCTTGGGCCGAGCTGCTTTTCCAAATGCGCGGCGCTCAAGCGGGTGGAAATGCCCGCCAGCGTCACGCAGATCGGCGGCGGCGCGTTCTTCGGGTGCAGCAAGGAGCTGAGGCTCTACGGCGCGGAGGAAGCGCCCGCGGCGCAGTACGCCCGGCTCAACGGGCTGACGTTCGATTCCCAGAGCTGGAAGGACGACGAGGAGCTCGTGCTCCGCGAGGAGGAGGACGGCACGCTGACCGTTTTGGGCGCGCGGCAGACCGCGCCGCACCGCATCGAAATTCCGACGGAAATCTGCGGCAGGCGCGTGGCGGCGATTGCGCCGAAGGCATTTTTTGCCAGCGGCACGCTGGAGCAGCTCGTCGTGGGCGGCGGCGTTCGCGAAATCGGCGAGAGCGCGTTTTTCGGCTGCCGCCAGCTCGTCAGCGTCAGCTTTGAGCGCGGGCTGGAGCAATTAAAGGACAGCGCTTTCGCCGGGTGCGAGAGCCTGACGCAGGTGACGCTGCCTTGGGGCACGAGCGCGGTCGGGCGCATGGCGTTTTTCGGCTGCACAAGGCTCTCGTTTGTCAAAATGCCGACGACGACGCGCGTTTCGGATTTCGCTTTCGATGGCTGCGCGCCGGGGATTCGGGTGTTCGGCGGCGTTTACGCGGGCAGGATGAACCCGATCAGCGAATAAAGACGAATAAAAAAACGAACGAAAAAAGAATATTGCGACGAGAGGCTGTCAAGCCGATAAGACCGGGATTATAAGAACGGTCTGGATTGAGCTTGACGGCCTTTTTTGTCGGTTGGAATCATTGAGTAAAAAAGCAAATTCCGAACAAAACGCGGGCGCGCAATGCGCGCCCCTACGGGTACGGCTGTACAATACGCAGTTGTTTTTTCCGCAACGTTGTAGGGGCGCGCATCGCGCGCCCGTTATCGGAACCTGTACAAAACCATTTATTTGTCGGATGGAAAGCGGAGGAAAAAAACGTATAGAGAACGCCTTTCGCGCTCAAACTGGTATAAACGGCAGCGGAGGCGAGAGCATGAGGGCGAAATGGACGGATTTGGCCGTGGAGGCGGCGGGCGGCGAGCTGCGCGAGGGCGGCCTGTCGCGCACGGTCGTGAAGGTGGAGGACGAGGCGAGCGCGCGGAGGCTGGGCAGGCCGATGGGCACCTATGTCACGCTGGCCTGTGAGCAGGCGCTGACGGTTTCGCTGGAAACGCGGCGCGCGCTGGCGGCGGAGCTGGCGAAGACCCTTCGCGGCATGCTGCCCGAGGGCATGAAAACGGCGCTGGTCGTCGGGCTGGGCAACCGCAGCGTCACGCCGGATTCCCTCGGCCCGCGCACGGCGGAGCGCGTGCTGGTGACGCGGCACATCGGCGACAGCCTGCCGTGGGGCGCGGAGATGAACAGCGTCTGCGCCGCCGCGCCGGGGGTGCTCGGCGTGACGGGCATGGAGACGGCGGAGATTCTGCGCGGCATGGTCGCCCATGTCAGGCCGGACGCGGTGATCGCCGTGGACGCGCTGGCCGCGCGCAGCTCCAAGCGCATCGCCTCAACGATCCAGATTGCGGATACGGGCATCACGCCGGGCTCGGGCGTGGGCAACCACCGAAAGGCGCTCGACCGGGAGACGCTCGGCGTGCCCGTCGTCGCGGTGGGCGTGCCGCTGGTGGTGTATGCCTCGACCATCGCCGCCGACGCGCTCTGCGCGCTGGGCGAAGGCGAGGTGGAGGAGGAACGCATCGCGGCCTGCGTGGAGCGCGTGGTTTCCGAAAAGCTGGGGGAGATGATCGTCACCCCGCGCGAGGTGGACGCGCTGGTGGAGCGCATGGCCGGCGTGCTGGCCGACGGAATCAATCAGGCGCTGCATCCGCGGCTGAGCCGGGATGAAATCGCGCAGATGATGGCGCAGTAAGGGAGGAGAGCCATGAAAAGAAAAATGGGATGGGCGGCGCTGATGATCTTGTCTTTGCTGCCGGGGCTGGCAAAGGCCGACGACACGCCGATGGAGGCGGAAGCGCCGATTGCGCTGACCAGCCCGAGCGCGATTCTCTGCGAGGCCTCGACCGGGCGGGTCGTCTTTGAAAAGAACGCGGACGAGCGCCGACCGGTCGCCAGCGTCAACAAGGTGATGACGATTCTGCTGACGCTGGAGGCGCTGGACGAAGGGCGCGTGTCCGCGCAGGATCAGGTGACCGTCTCCCCGCACGCGGCGAGCATGGGCGGCAGTCAGGCGTTTCTCGACGCGGGCGAACGCTATCCGCTCGGCGAGCTGCTCAAGACTGTGATCGTCGCCAGCGCCAACGATTCGGCTGTCGCCATCGCGGAGCACCTCGCCGGGGCGGAGGAAGCGTTTGTGAAGCTGATGAACGCGCGCGCCGACGAACTGGGGCTCCAAAACACGCATTACGTCAACTGCACCGGTCTGCCCGCGCCCGATCACTACACCACCGCGCGGGACGTGGCGAAGCTGAGCGCGCAGCTCGATCTGCATCCGCTGTATTACCGCTACTCGACGATCTGGATGGATGAGATTCGGCACCGCGGCGGGCGCGTGACCGCGCTGACGAACACGAACCGGCTGGTTCGGTTCTACCCCGGCTGCGACGGCTATAAGACCGGCTCGACCAACGAGGCGCGCTACTGCATCAGCGCGACGGCCAAAAAGGACGGCATGCGGCTGATCGCCGTCGTGCTCGGCACACCCGCCGGGCAGACGCGCTTTGACGAGGCGCGCGCCATGCTGGAATACGGCTTTGCGAACGTGAAGCTGACGACGCCCATCGCGCAGGGACAGCCGCTGGATATGACGGTGCCCGTCCGCCTTGGCGGGCGGGATCGGGTCTCGGTGGTCAGCGGCGGCACGTGCAGCCTGCTCGAAAGGCGGGGCGAGAAAAACGCGCTTTCGCTGGAGGCGGCGCTCGTCGAGCGGGTGAACGCGCCGGTTTACGCGGGCGACGTGCTGGGGGAAATCCGCGTCAGGCGGGACGACGAGGTGGTGGCGGTGGTGCCCGCCGTCGCCGGAGAGGATGTGCAGCTTCCCGGCATGGTGGACGCGCTGATTCGGATTCGCGACCATTTTATGCTGACCGGGGCTTGACAACCGGGGAAGGTCGTGCAATACTCTGAAGTTACGGAGGGAACGTTGAGGCTCTGCCTCAAACTCCGGCAAGAACCTGAGGTTCTTGCATCTCCCGCCTTCGCGGCTTGCTTTGCAATCCATGAAGAGAGGGTGCAGGGAAATCATTTCCCTGCTGGGGTTTGGGGCTTCGCCCCAACGTTCCCCCTTAAAAAGCAAAAGAGGGATGGCCATGAATCAAAATGAAAATCCGGCGCCCAAGCGCGAGAACTTCGCTTCTCGATTGGGCTTTCTGCTCGTCAGCGCGGGCTGCGCGATCGGCATCGGCAACGTCTGGCGCTTTCCGACGGTCGCGGGGCAGAACGGCGGCGGCGTATTCGTGCTGTTTTATCTGATCTTCCTGCTGGCGATGGGCGTTCCCGTGCTGACCATGGAGCTGGCCGTCGGCCGCGCGGGTCACGGAACGGCGACGCAGGCGTATCGCGCGCTGGAAAAGCGGGGCGCGAAGTGGCATCTGCACGGCTATCTCTGCCTGTTCGGCTGCTGCATGCTGATGATGTATTACACCACGGTCAGCGGCTGGATGCTCAGCTATTTCTTCAAATTCCTGACCGGCGCGTTCAGCGGCCTGAGCGGCGACGCGGTTTCCGGCGTTTTTGGGCGGATGCTGGAAAGCCCCGGCGAGATGGGCGGCTACATGGCGCTGACCGTCGTGCTCGGCTTTGCGATTTGCAGCTTCGGCCTGCAAAACGGCGTGGAGCGCATCACCAAGGGGATGATGTGCGCGCTGATCGTGCTGATTGCCGTGCTGGCCGTGCACAGCTTCACCCTCTCCGGCGCGAAGGACGGGCTTGCGTTCTTCCTTCTGCCCGATTGGAGCCGCGCCGTGGAGCAGGGAATCGGCAGCGTTCTCGTTTCAGCGATGAA
>OLXV01001176.1_pt1 | contig 13345 bp, 15 predicted proteins | sample 1673481 | NCBI WGS metagenome assembly OLXV01 (sample SAMEA103958113, study PRJEB25191) | human gut metagenome
CCGGAGCCGCATTTGAATATAGTAAATCCTGTTAAATCGGAATAATTGGACATATATGCATATTTCACCATATTTCACTTATTTTCAGTATTATATATTCACTCGTTTGTTTTAATCACTGAAAGAGCATTGAAGATTTTTCAGCATGTGTGGGGAAAATGTGGGGAAATATTCCTATCTTTGTCACAAGCCCCTAGATCTTGCTGAACCATGAAAGTAACCCTCATTCTCAAAAAGAGCGTCACCCGTTACGACACGGAGTCCCAGGCGACCATCTACGCGCGTCTGCGCGACGGCCGGCAACTCGATCTGGTCGCTCCGACCCGTCTTACAATCAATCCGAATCTTTGGGATGACAAGGCCGAGCAGGTCAAGAGCAAAGTCGTCTGCGACGAGGCCATGCGCACCCGCTACAACAACGAAGCCCGCAGGCTCAAGACTTACATCGAGAGAGCCTATCAGAACCGCCCAGAAGAGACGGTATCGAAAGGTTGGCTGAAGGAGGCGCTGGACCAATATTACAATCCGCAGAAGTACAACCTGGAGCAAGTATCCGCCATCAAACCGACCATGACCGCGCTGTTCGACGAGTTTCTCGAAAAGCACAGGCTTTCGGAGGTTCGCAAAAAGAACTATCGCGTCATCAAGCGGGCTTTGCAGCGTTATGAACTCTACATCCGGGCTACCCAGATGGGGAAGGAGGACTTCACGCTGGATGTGGACCGGGTAACAGCCGACACCCTGCGGGACATCTGGAGCTTTCTGGAGAACGAGTACCGCTACTGCGCCATCTATCCCGAGATTTACGAGGCCATTCCCGAGGCCCGCACACCGCAACCCCGAGGCAAGAACACGCTGTTGGACTGCTTCTCGCGTATCCGAACTTTCTTCTATTGGTGCAACAGTCATAAGAAGAGCCGGAACCGGCCGTTCGACGATTTCCCGCTGGAGGAGTGCACCTACGGGACGCCGTATTATATCACCATCGAGGAGCTGCACCAGATCTATGCCACCAATCTGAAGCGCCATCCTCTGTTGGCCATCCAGCGGGATATCTTTGTCTTTCAATGTCTGATCGGCTGCCGGGTAGGCGACCTGCTGAAGATGACGAAATCGAATCTCATCGGCGGCGCCATCGAATACATTCCGCGCAAGACCAAGGAGGGACGTCCGCTGACGGTGCGGGTGCCGCTCAACGCCATGGCCACGGAGATTCTTGCCCGGTATGAAGCCTGTGACAGCGACAAGCTGCTGCCGTTCATCTCCGAACAGAAATACAACCTGGCCATCAAGCGGATCTTCAAAGCGGCCGGGTTGAAGCGGTTGGTTACGGTCATCAATCCGACGACCCGCGAGGAGGAGAAGCGGGTGTTGTATGAGATTGCCTCGTCACACCTGGCACGTCGGACCTTTGTCGGCAATCTCTACCGGCAGGTCAAGGATCCCAATCTGGTCGGTGCACTGAGCGGACACAAAGAAGGTAGCAAGGCCTTTGCCCGCTACCGCACCATCGACGATGAAATGAAAAAAGAATTAGTAAATTTGTTGTCATAAGAAGCTCGCTCAACGAGCCAATTACCAACTTCAAACAACTGCACCATGGGTCAGGCGGAATACGAAGCCTTCAAGGCAAAGCTGCGGGAATGGATGGAGACCCATCCCGAAGAATATGCCGCATTCGAAGAGTCGATGAACACCCGGGATATGGCCGGGTGTCAGGCCGTATTGCTTCAGGCCATCGCCCTTATTCCGCAATATCGGAAGCTCGCGGCAGCCAAGGCCAACGAGGGGCTGTTCGACCATGTCGACGAGATCGAACAAGCCGCCCAAGACAACGACCTCGCCCGCAAACTGATTGGAGAGTGTGAGCAGCCGGTCGCCGGGTCGCCGGTTCCGGCAATGCTCTGCTGGCTCTACTTCGGAAAGAGCTTCGAACGCATGGTGGAGCATTGTGAAGAGTTACGCCGATCTCCTGACCTGGGCTACTTCCAGAAGATCACCATGAGCGCCACAATCCGATTGCTGATTGCCCGTTCCATCAAACTGGGGCTTCGGACCCGGGAGGAGTGGAAAGCCCACCGCGAAGCCATGCGTCTGGCAGAAAGCGATCAGGTGCTGGATTGGGCCATGGAGGAGTCGTCGGACGACAGGAACGATTCAAAGCGCAAGCCGGGGCGTCCCGGAGCCACCCGCTCTTTGACGGAGATGTTCGCCCCGACGGTATCCCGTCCCGAGGAGTTGCGGCGTAGGATCGGGACGTATCTCCTCACCCGGCATACACAAACCGATATTGCCCGACTGAAGATAGCTCTCGAAGAATTGCGTTACCTAACGCTCCCGATTCCGATCAAACCGTTCCGCGACGCACTGCAGGAGGAATACGGCCAAGAGATTCGCATCGTCCACGAACGCGGCATTCAGGAGGCATACAGCCGGCTGACCGAACCGCTGCTTGCCGGAAAAGCGGTCCGGGATCGAGGCTCGGAAGCCGTCGCCATTCGCGAAATCAAGGATTTTCTATCCGAAACGAACTCGTTTAATTCGTCCGAACCCGTCGCGAATTAAACGCTTAAAGATCGTTCAATCACGTTATTATATTTGCGCCGTCACTCGGATATCCGGGCGACGGCGTCGCTTTTTATTCCGCCGGAAAGCGCCGTCCCACCCGTGCGGAAACAACAACTTATGAAAGCCTTATTATCCATCCTCCACGAAGCGCCCGGAAGCATTCGTCTGGAGGTTAGCGGTGAGGATCTGCTGGCCTTCTCCAGCAATCTGATCAATCGCGCCAAAGAGGAGTTGGCCACCCAGGTCGCCGAGGCACGCAAGGTACGCTTCCTGACCAAGGAGCAGGTCAAGGAGCTGTGCGGCGTATGCGATGCGACGCTCTGGCATTGGAACCGGAAGGGCTATCTGAAGGCCGTCAAGATCGGCAACAAGATCCGATATCGCACATCGGATATTCAACGGATTCTCGGTGAGCGGGAGTGCAAATAGTCGATTGAGAATGCCGGGAAGATCCCCGAGCATTCGAAAAGCAGAGGTAACAGAGGCAAGTTTGTGTTTTTGTCAGCCAAAAACCGGCCGCAAGGCCCTATCCCGATGGTCTCAACTCAAAAATTCCAATCCATGAACACACCGAAGAAAGGGGGCCGTCCGCCTTTGGGACGTGCCCGAAAACAGGAGTACCGCATCACCCTGCGGTGCAACACCGCCTGCAACTTCAAGCTCCGCGCCCTGGCCCGTGCGGCCGGCATTCCGCGTACCGAGGTGCTGCGGCAACTGATTCTCAACGGCTCGGTCCGCGAGCGGCTGCGGAGTGAGCATCTCGAATGGCTCTCCCAGCTCAAGGGCCTTGCCCGCAATCTGAACCAGCTGACCCGACTGGCCCACGCCCAGGGATTCGCCGCCGTCGCCGCGCGCCATGCGACGCTTCAGACCGAGCTGGTGCGGATGATCGAAACCCTGCGCCGTGATCGGTAAGGTCATTTCGGGAGGATCATTCGGCGGCACGGTCGGCTATGTGATGAAGGAGCAGTCGCGCGTGCTGGAGGCTCGAGGTGTCGAGCCGCCCGGTGTGCGGGAGATGGTCGAGGATTTCGAGGATCAGACGCGCCTCAATCCCCGCTTGAAGCAGAACGTCGGACATATCTCCCTGTCGTTCTCGCCGAAGGATGCCCCGAAGCTCACCGACGAACGGATGACACAAATTGCCCGCGAGTACATGCAGAAGATGGGTATCACCGATACGCAATACCTTTTGGTGCGGCACCTCGACCAGCCCCATCCCCATTGCCATCTGGTCTACAACCGGGTCGGTGATCACGGGCAGACTATCTCCGACCGCAACATCAAGCTCCGCAATGCGAAGGTGTGCCGCGAGCTGACCGAACGATTCGGACTGCATCTGGCTCCGGGCAAGGAGGCTGTCCGGCGGGAACGGCTGCGCGAGCCAGACCGGACCCGGTACGAGATTTATGATACGATTCGGCAGGAGCTTCCCCGTTGTCGTAACTGGAACGAATTGCGGGACCGGTTGAAGCGGCATGGCATCGAGACGATCTTCAAGCGAAAAGGGGCGCAGGGTATCATTGAAGGAGTTAAGTTCGCCCGTAATGGCTTTGTGTTTTCCGGCTCGAAGGTCGACAGGGTCTTCAGCTTCTCAAAGCTGGATCGCCACTTCGGCCAGGTGCAGCAGCGACAAACGGCCCTGATGTCTGGGCTCAAGGCGGCAGCCGGGAGCTTCCGGACCGCTTTTGCAGGGCTGTTCGGAGGCGGGCGTTCCTTCTCTGCTGCGGGAGGCGGTGGAGGAGGCGAAAGCCATGGCGCAGGAACGGTGTCGCTCGGCAGTGCCGGGTCGATACCGTTACCGTCGTTCGACTCGCCATTTGCCCTTTCACCCGAGATGATGCAGCGGCGTGAAGGCGAAAGCCCCGAGGAGCATATAGCCCGCATCACGGCGCTGATCAACAAGGCGGCCGAGGCGATGGCCGTAGCTTTGATGGAGCGCAAGCGCCGCATGGAGGCACGCTCCCGCAAAATCGGATAACCAACCTAAAATACGAAAAAATGAAAGAGAACACCCTGGAGCTCTCCTTCGAGATGTACGAAGAGTTGAAGGAGACTCTTATCAAGACACTCCGCTCGGAGTTGGCCGAGGCCCGTTCACAATCGGCTGCAACTATTGACACGGACGCGATCAAGCATCTGCAGATTCGGATTATGCAACTGGAGCAGATACAGACAAAGGCCCACGAGGCACAGCAGGAACGGGGCCTTCGGATCGAACAACGGCTGCAAGCGATCTCCGATCGGCAGGAGCGGATTGGCGAAGACCTCGGAACGCAGATCTCGGAGATCGACGAGAAAGTGGCCGAAATGGAAATTCCCGAGGAGTTGCCGCCGCGGATGGTGCAGCACCGCTTCTCGGTCTCACTGGACGCAACCCGCAACTTTTGGCTCTTCATGTCGATGTTTGTCTTGATTGCGGTGCTGTCTGTCGGACTCTATCTGAAGTGGCGGCCCGACCGAAGTCGGTATGACAACGATCTGAAGTATCGTTATGTGCTGATGAAGGGCGAGGCGTCGCCGAAAAGACTGTCGGAATTGGAGGAACTGTTCGAAGTCGAGCGGAATCAGCGGCGTATAGACTCAATGCGAAGGGATGTCGAGAAGTACGAACGGCTGGTACGCAAAAGGGCGGCCCTCGACGAGCAGGCACGGCTGAAAGCCCAGGAGGCGGAGCAACTCAAACGTGACGCAGCGAAGTTAAAAAATAAGTAGCCCTTCCCTTTCTGCCGCAAAGAGATGCCGCCGGACGGACAACGCAAGGTCAGGACGAGTTGCCACAGGCAAACCTTGCGCAAAGTCCCTCCGGCGGCTTTGGCTTGTCGCTACCAAACGGGAAGGGCGGAATAAAAGGTAAAAGCGACACTTGAGCGATACATCTCTTTCCATTCATGAGCCAAAAAATGTCTATCAGGGCGAGTTCTTCAAGATTGTCTTATGAAAATTTGGGAAATCTTCGTTTTTCCCCGAAATAGCACGTATCTTTGAAATCGAAAAACTAACGGCCATGAAAACCAATCGGGAAGAGATTCTGCAAAATGCCCTGCAGCTCTTCATGTCGATGAATTACGAGGGCGTCAGCCTGCAAATGATCGCCCACAGCGTCGGGCTGACCAAAACCGGAATTTTCAACTACTATCCCTCGAAGCTCGACCTCTTCATCGCCGTGGCCGACCGCTATCTCTTCCATCTCCAGGACCCCGGCAACAAATTCGCCCCGTCGGACGGGTCGCTGCGCGATTTCATCGACAAATACGTCGAGGGTGTGGAGCGCACCATGTCCGAGATCGTGCGGCTGGGCAATATTCAACGCGAGAAAATGCCCGGAGAGTTGGCCAATGCCGGTTACTTTCACCTCTTCCAGCAGGTGCTCTTCTATTATCCCGACGGCAAGCACAAGCTCCACGAATGGATGGAAAAGGAGTTCCGGCTCTGGTGCGACGTCATCGGCCGAAGTGTCGAACACGGCGAACTGCGTGAAGAGATCGACGTTCAAGAAACTGCCGCTCTGTTCCGGCAGGTATTCATCGGACTCTCATACCAAATGTCTTTCTCCGACGGCCTCGATGTCGGGATTCTCCGAAAGCGTTTCCTCTATATATATGGTCTGCTGAAGCGCTGAGCAGGCTTTCAGCAGTTTTTTTCACGATTTGGAGCAAAAATATGACCACGCGGTCATATTTTTGCTTTTTTATGCTATCTTTGTCTCCATGAAAACTGACCAACCGGTAACTTTTATGGAAAACAAACCTTTCGAACGCATCCAAAGGAGTTTCAACTACACTCCTGAGAGCATCTTCACGAACCAATGGTCGAACCTGGCCTTTGGCGTGGGAATGATTGTCATTCCGGCCCTCTTTCCCTTCGGCCTTCGTATCCGCCACCTGCGGATTCTCTCGCCGGCAGTCTTTTCGACCATTCTGATTGTAGGCGGCGTGCTGCTGCTCTTCTTCACCTGGCGGGGCATGCGAAATGCCCGGGCCTTGAAAGCCGTCGGAGGAAAGATCACCGTAGACGGCACGCGCGTAACCTACCCCGAGGTCGAAAAGGGGAAGGTCGAATACCGCTCGTTCCTCACCTCCGACATTGAGTATGTGAAGGATGACGAGGAAGAACACCAGTGCAAGGTCAAGACGCCGGACAACTACATCATCTTCGAGGCCAAATATTTCGATTCGTGGGAGGAGTTCGAAGCCTTCCGTTCGCTTTTGGGATAAAAAACAATAAACAAAAAACATACGGATATGATGATCAAACTGACGAAAATTGCCGTGGCGATTGTTGTCGCCGCCTTGACGCTTACGGCCTGCGGCTCGGGCGAAACCTTCCCGATGGCCTCCGCCGAGGGACTTGCCAAAATCAGGGAACTCGTTGCGGAGCATGTGGACACTTCGAAATACAAGATCTACGAGGTGGAGTGGCGCGAGGACAACCGTGACCGCCAACTGGAGAACATCCTCACGTATATCGACGTCTATTATATCGACGCCGACAACAACAACTACCACCTCGCGTTCCAACTCACCAACGGGAAGTTCGAGACCGACGGCCCGGAGCAGAACGATCGTCAGACCAACTCCTACGCCTGTTCGACACCGCTTGACCTCGCGGCCATCGACTTTGACTACCTTCAGAAAATCGGCGAAGCGGCGGATGCGCTGGTGATGTCCGATGAGGAGGGCAAGAAGCTGACATTGAAGTCGGCCGGGATGTTCCGTTTCCGGGTCTGGCCGGTGTCGTTGAGCAACGTCGACCGCTGGAACCGCAGCGAGGAGTACCGTGCGGAGTCGCAACAGATGCAGGTACAGTTCGAACTGAATTACGTCGACGAGAGCGAGTCGCCCGAATACCAGGGCCGCTTCACCGTGACGAACTACTACACCGTCGCCTTCACGGCCGACGCTGCAGGCGAGGTTGCCATCGACGATTAGCGAAGCAAAAATGGGACTGCTGGGCGGCGCCCCGCCGACTGCGGGAGCGGACTCCGGACGACTCTTTGCGGCTGGAGTCACCTACATCTGTTGCGGAGCGTGGCCTTTGGCCTACGACTGCTTCGTACGTTGTGCGAACGGGGATACTCCAACGCGCTACAATCTGGCCTTGTGCTGCTTCCATGTAGGGTGGTACGAAGAGAGCTACCGGCTGCTCGCGGAAGCCGAGCGGCTGCTGAACGACAAGCCGGGCAATGGCTCCTGCCCGGGCATCCCGTCCATGTCGCGGCGGCAGCCTCCCGAGGCCTTTCGCCGCTGGGATTTTGCAAGCGAATTGCCCCGATGTCCGCTGCTTCCCGAGACACCGCGCGACGATGCCCTCACGCTGATCCTCCGTCTGCGGGCTGAGGCTGCATTCCGACTGAAACGCTACGAGGAGGTGCGGACGATTGCCGCCCGCCTCGGACTCCGATACAAACATCTTGAAAACCTGCTCAAACCAATCGACCGATGACACCGCTCCGGGAACTCTATGACCTTTATTGCTATCCCGCTCCAGCGAAGGAGGCGCACCGACACGAACTTCTCATGAAAATTCCGATCGACGCACGCGACGAGGACAACTACGGCCGCACATCGCTGCATATTGCGGCGGAATTTGCCGACTGCGAGGCCATCGCTTCGCTGCTCGACCGCGGGGCCGAGGTGAACGACCGCGACGAAGAGGGGCACACGCCGCTCTTCCGCCTGGCCTCACGCCGCAGCAGGGTACCCGCTCTGGAAGAACCGATTGCCACGGCGGCACGGCTGCTGCTGGGTCGCGGAGCGAACCTTCCGCGTTCGGCTCGCGGCACGACGGCGCTGCTCGAGGCCGTGCAAAACCGTCACCACGCGATGGCCGCCGTGCTGATCGACTCCGGGCAGCGGCTCGACTCCGCGAACAGCTACGGCGACAATGCCCTGCACATTCTCTGCCGCCGCGCCGCCGATACCGCAAGGGAGATTGCCGGCAAGGAGCGTTTTATCGCCAGCTTCGGCGAACGATGGGTCTCGGAGAAGCAGCAGCGGGAGGCCCGCGAGGAGCTGGAGGAGCTCCAGGCGGAACAGATGCGCTGTTATGCGACGGCGGCACTGCTGCTCCACAGTGGGCAGATCGACCCCGACGAGAAGAACTCGGCCGGTCGGCGTGCGTTCGACCTCGCCATGGAGGGCGGAGCCAAATGGGTGGGCGCCCTGCTTTCGGGTGAGGATCCGTTTGATGAACTCACGATGGAGACCGGCGGGATGAACCTCTTCCAGGCGCTGCGAAAAAGGGATCGGAAAGCACTGGAAGCCCTGCTGCAGGCTGCTGTCGATCCCGATGCGGAGTGCGACGACCGCGAAATGAACGACTGGACGGGCAAAACGCCGCTGGTCTGTGCGCTGGAGTGGGGCGAGACCGAAATCGCGGCGATGCTGCTCCGGGCTGGAGCCAATCCCGACCGGCGAACGGCAAAAGGGATGTCTCCCTTTGCCGTCTGGATCGATCAGGGATGTCGCGTATCGGATGGCATGGAGCGATTTGCCCCGCTCATGGAGCTCTTCGAGCAGCAGGGATGGCATCCCGATGCCCCACAGACGGGGAAAGACGAACGGGCCCTCATGCTGGCGTGCCAGCACGACGACTACGAACTGGCCACCTGGACCTTGCGTCGCCTGCTGAAACAAAAGGTCGAGGTGAATGCCCGCGATGCAATAGGTCGTACGGCCTTGATGCATTTGCTAGGCCCGCACAGCGCTGGGCCGTATCAATCGGAGATGCTGGAGCGGTTGCTGGAGGCCGGTGCCGACCCCTGCGCCGCCGACAACGTGGGGCGCACCGTGCTGCACTATGCGGCCGAGGGCTACACGCATGCGGCGGCGCGGCAGGCGGCCGAGTTGCTCTTCGACTTCGGGCACCCCGACGTCTCGGCCGCCGACAACGAAGGGCGTACGCCGCTCGACATTGCCATGCGCAACAACAACGAGTCGCTTGTGAAATTTTTGCTAAAACACGTCTGAAATCAACGTTATGGATACCTTCCAGACCTTTCTGAACGCCTGCCGAAACGGGCAGAAGAGCATTGTGAAGATCCTCCTCGAACGGGGCGGCATCGACCTCAACCGGCGCGATGCCGAGGGCAACACGGCACTCCATTATGCCTGCCGCGAAGGATACCGGGATCTGGCGGTGCTGTTGCTGGAAAAGGGAGCCGATGCCTCGTCCGCAAACAACCGGGGCGAAACGCCCCTCCACGCCGCCGCCCGAAAGGGCAATCGCGAGATCCTGGCCCGACTTCTCGATGCCGGGGCCGATCCGGATGTCGCCGACCGGGAGGGCTGCACGCCGCTGATGCGGCTCGTAGAGAACCGCCGCACGGATGCCGCTCTGTGGCTGATCGACAGCGGGGCCGACACCGAGGCTACGGACCAGACGGGACACCGCGCACTGGACTACGCCACGGCACACGGGCTGACGGAGGTGGTGGCACGGCTGAGCCAAAACGGATCCGACGCGACGGACAGCCGTGATGCCGAAGGCAACACGCCGCTGCATCAGGCCGTTTACAACGATCAGGCCGAGGTCGTGCGTACGCTGCTCGCGGCCTCGAAAGCGCAGCTCGATGCGCCGAACGATGCGGGCGAAACGCCGTTGCTGGTGGCGTGCGGACGCGGGAATCTGCACATTGCCCGGATGCTCCTCGATGCCGGGGCCGACGCAAACCGGCCGTTAACCAATGGGACAACGCCGCTGCATGGGGCGGCACAGGCGGGCAATCGCTTCCTTGTGGAGGCGCTGCTCGGGGCCGGCGCGGCGGTTGACGCCCGCAACGGAGTGGGCGAAACGGCCCTGCTCGTGGCGGCACGTGCCGGGAACAACGAAGTCGTGCGCCTGCTTGTGGAGCGTCATGCCGAAGTCAATGCGGCGAACAACCTCCAGCACACGGCGCTCTACTATGCCGGCGAGCGCGGCTTCACGGAGATCGTCGAGCTGCTGCTTGCGGCCGGCGCCGAAGGATAAAATGGATCGAAAACCTTAAAACATACCGAACATGGCAAACGAGAAGATGAAACCCCAAAGTCCGGAGGAGATTGCCCGGGCAGCGCAGGAGGCAGCCCTGAAGCAGATGCGAGCGATGATGGGCTCGATTCCGGGGATAAGCAACATGCCCGATATGGGCGACATGCAGGCACAGATCATGGCGCAGATGCAGGCCGCCGTGCCCAATCTGGCGGAGATTCAGGCGCAGCAGGCCGCCATGGGAACGCTCGGCGGAGTGGATGCCACGGCCGTGGCCGAAGCCGCCCGGCAGAACATGGCGCAGGCTACCGCAACGATGCAGGCGATGCAGGAGGGGAGTCTCGAAAGGGAGTTGCGCGAGGCGAATGCCGCGGCGCTCGACTGGCTGGGCGAGGACGACGGCTGGGAGATCAAGCGCGCCGAGGCGTGCCGGCTGACTGCAGAGCAGTGCCGGCTGATGGCCTTTGCCGCGCCGCTGCTGGTCTACAACGACGAGGCGGTGGATGCCGTCGAGAGCGAGGTCCTGTCCGAAACCTACCGCGCGCAACTTCAGAGCTGGTGGAACATTACGGACCGCGACTCGACGCTCGAAATCGTCCGGTGGCTGCTCCTCGAAGGGCATCATGCGGATGCCGACGCGGCGCTGGCGCTCATGCGCGGCGACCAGCCCGAAGCGGGTGATCCCGAAGAGAAGGCCGAAGATGTGCAGGCCATCGCGGAGTTCATGATCCAGAACGGGTATTGCACTGCCGGGACGCTTCCGCGGACGGTCATTGCGTGGGACCTGGTGCGCATTGCTAACCTCGGACGCTGGGCCTACCATGCCGGCTATCTCTTCGAGGAGGAGATGTGGCAGGTGATGCAGGTGGCAGCCGATGCCGCCCGCGGGCATTTCGCCTCGTGGGAGGAGTACGGACGCAGCTTCGCTATGGGCCGCGGCGTCTGGCACGGCGACGAGGAGGATTGCCAAACAGCCTGGGAGATTGTCTCCGCACTGCTTGAAGAGGAGACCTCGCCGTGGCGGCAGATTCCGTGGAACGCATAGCACCCCGACAACGCCGAGACGATGGAACGGGGACTTGAATTCTATGTGATGCTGGCCACCGTGGCGGTCGGTGCTCTGACGTGGCTCTACAAGAAAGGCTGCCGGGTCTGGCGAACGGCGCGCAAGCTGCGCCGGTCGTTTCAGGAAATATGCCTCAATCCGAAATTGACGCTCGATGATGAACACGGCCGCCAGCTGGCCATCGGGGCGATGTACGCTTCGCAGCAGGGGGCGTGGCAGAATTCGCTGGAGACGGGGATTTTCGACACGCTGCCCGAAATCCTGGGCGGCTGGTGGGGCATCGACTCCACCACCGAGGCCCGCGAACAGCTGGACTATCTTTGTGAAAAGGGATTCCGCTACTACTGGCCCACGGTGCTCGAAGCCTTTCGGCTCGACGGCCGCGAACGGCAGGACGAACTCCTCCAGCAGCGGATGACCTCGCAGAAGGATTACGACAAGGCCTCGTCGCAGCTCGAAAACCTGCGGGAGACCTTCGACGAACTCCTTTCGTGCGGCGTGGTCGCCTCGAAAGAAGAACTCAACGGCTGCAACGTGACGGGCTGGGATGCCGGGCGCATTGTCTTTTTGGCGCGGGCCTGCTGCGAGATGGGCTACCTCACCGAAGAGGAGGCATGGGCGTACATCGGACGGGCCGACGCGCTGGCGCATGAGGCGTGCGGGTCGTGGCGCGAACTGGCGATGAGCTACATTCTCGGGCGTTCGCTGTGGGGCGGCAAACGGGCCTACAATTCGGTGATGAAGACAACGGCCGACGTCCTGTTGAGCGATCCGAAGAGCCCGTGGGTACGCTACCCGTGGTAAGGGCCCGACGAAACCGCGATGAAAGCCGCGCTGAAATACCCGGTCTTCTACCTTGCTCCCGCGAAGCACATGGTCTATGTCTTCTGGCGGGAGGAGAACGTGACGACACGCCGGCTGCTCGCCGAGGCCGACGGCTGGGCCGGGCAGGAGGTGGTCGACGCCTCCGGACGGCGCTATACGATCCGCCGCAGCCGGGAGACCGCGCCGGTCGGGCTCTGCGGCCGTATCGGCCCAACCGACCGACGCACCGTCCGCTATGAAACCGACTTCGAAGATGAGGTTCGCGATTGTATGCTCCCGGAGCTGCAGGCGTGGATCGCCCGCGAATATCCCCGGTCGGAGTGGTTCCGGGAGGCGTGCTGGCGCAATGCCGCCAACTTCCGGCAGGCGGTCTTCCGCTGCCGGAGTTTCGAGGAGCTGGCCCGGATGTTCCGCTGCCGTCCCGAGGAGGAGCCCTCCATCCGGCGCGACCTTGTGCGCTTTCTCGCCGTGGCTCTCGTTGTAGGACTTGTTATCTGGCTACTGGCCTGCTACACATAAAAACAAAAACCATGAAAATCAAGCATCTGATCGCATTTATCCTTCTGCTCGCTGCCACGAGCTGCGCAGGCACCCGCAAATCCGCCGAGCTCGACCCGACCTTCGCGGCCTCCGAATCGACCTGGTTGTATCGGGACGCCGAGGTGGTAAACCGCCGGCTGAAGCCCCTCGAGCGTCCGCAGGTGCGCTTCGAGGTCGAGCACGCCATCCGGCACGCGGATTCGGTCTGGGTGGTGGCTCGCGTGACGGTTCCCCACCGCTCGATCCGCCGCGGAGAGTGTTTCAAGGCTATGAGTGTTCTTCAAGCCCCCGAGGGCATCATGGAGCTGGGAGAATTGTCTCTCGACTCGGGCCATTTCATGCCCGATGAAGAGGGAGACGTGGATGTGACAACCC
>OLXV01001184.1_pt1 | contig 13303 bp, 9 predicted proteins | sample 1673481 | NCBI WGS metagenome assembly OLXV01 (sample SAMEA103958113, study PRJEB25191) | human gut metagenome
TTCTACTTCCATGCCTTGTTCTGCTTTTTATCATACAAGTGCTTCTGCTCCCCGCAGCACTCGGGCTGACCTTTGCTTCCCGTTCGGTTAATCCCGAGCATATTTTAACCTACGCACCCGGCTCGCTGCAATTCGACAGTGATACCGAGGTTTTGGATAACGGGTCGGCCAGACTCTCGCTTTTCGAGGCAGCATACAGTAACGTCCTGTCCGAAAGCGGAGAAAAGGTCATTGCGCCCGGAACGAAAAAAAGCAGTATTATAAGACTTAAAAACAATTCTAAAGGTGAAATTTCCTACACCGCCGTGCTCTGGTCAAACAGCACAGCAAAGGAGGAGACTGCCGTCGCCTCTCTTTCCGGAGAGGGCTTTTCGGACACGGCTGTCCCTACGCTTCCCGCCGGGATAGAGGCCGACGCGGTCATCCGGGTGGTAGAGGGAAAAGTTGCCTCTCAAAGCATGCAGGATTTTGACATCGGCTGGATTTGGAATTTCGAGGACGCGGAAAATTCCGAGGCACGCGATCTGCTGGACACGGCGTTCGGAAATAAATCGGCGGATGGAGCGCCTGACAGCATCACAGTCGGATTTTATATTGTTGTGACCGACGGCGGCGTTCACGTCACGCCCGAAGCGCCCAAAACCGGCGACACGGCCGCAGTTTTGGGCTATGGCTTGTGTTTTGTGCTCAGCGTAATTGTCCTGCTGCTCCTCATCTTCGACAGGAGAAAAGCGAAAAAATATGAAAGCTAAAAGATTCCTATCCCATTTTGGAAAGGTTTTCGGGACGGTCTTGACGGTTGTTTTGGCAGTTGTACTTGTCTCTAACATATACGTCCTGGCCGCCCAAAATATTTTTGGGCAAAAAAATCCCACGGTGTTCGGCTTTTCCACGGCCGTGGTCGTAACCGGAAGCATGTCCCCGGCCATAGAGGCAGGTGATTTTATCGTGACTCGGCGCTGCACCGCTTATGAGGTCGGCGACATCGTCACCTTTGCGGGAGATGGCAGCACGACCACCCACCGAATTGTCCGAGAGACGGCCGACGGCCTGATCACCAAGGGTGACGCCAACGACGCGGAGGATTTGCAGCCGGTTTTGGAAAGCCGGGTGATCGGCAAAGTAGTCTTGACCATCAGAGGCGCTGGCAGCCTGCTGCTTGCGCTGAAAAGTCCGCTGGGGCTTCTCTGCCTTCTGGCAGTTCTGCTGATCGCCATGTATCTTCCCGGATTTGTAAAACAAAAAAGGAGCTGAGCAGATTGGAAGAACGAAACGAAAAGGCAAGGCTCAGACTCCCGCTGCGAGCATATATCCTCTACCTTCTGCTAATCGCGTTTGCGCTGACCGGCGTGACCTTTTCGAGATATATCACCACCTCAGCCGGCAGTGATTCGGCCAGGGTCGCCACCATAAAGCGGTTGGAGATCACCGAAACCGGAAACTTTGCCGAGCCTCAAACCTGGGTGATTGCCCCCGGCGCTAACATCGAGAAAAAGGCGGTTGTTGAATTTGACGGCAGTGAAATGGCCTGCTATGTCTTTCTGGAAATCAAGGCGCCGGCCTGGCAGCACTCCGCCGCGCACAAATACACCTTTGCCGATCCGGCAAGCGGCGCAGAGGCCCTCTCATGGGAGGTGGCCGACGGCTGGAACTTTCTATGTGAAGATGAAGGGAACGAGGTTTTCTACCAAATTGTCGGTGCCAACACCCCTTTCTCGGCCGACATCATCGGCAGGGACGGATTCATTACCGTAAGTGAGAAGATCACGAAAAGCAATTTGGACGTTTTTCCAAAAGCGCTTGACCTGACCTTTGAGGCAACGGCCGTTCAGTATCAAGGCTTCGGCGAGGGATTGGCCGAAGGCTATACCGACACTGACCGGGCCATGGCGGCCTGGAACACCGTGAAAACGCAATAGCCACCCGAAAGGAGATTTGGCGAACATGAAGCTTTGGACAAAGAAAAAATCCTATATCCTGCGGCTGCTGTCGGCAATCATCTGCCTTTTGGTGCTCGCAAACGTCGTTCCGTTCCAGATGCTCGGCGCAGCGTTCCTCACCGCACCGGAGGTTTCGGTTACCGTGGATGGCGCGGCAGTTTCGGAGATTATACTGCCGCAGACCGACAAAATCACCCTGACGGCCAACGCCTCCCCCGAAAAGCGGGACACCGCCTTTCAGTGGCAGATTCTGACCGGCACGCAGGACGGAGAGTGGGTCAACATTCTGGACGCGACCGCAAAGGAGCTCACCCTTTCCTACGCCGTGGTCGAAAGCCTGCTGGACAATTCGGGGAGTGTTTGCCTCCGCGCCAGCGCGCAGAACGGGGAATACACCGGCTACTCCGCCCCGGTTGCGGTGACGGTACACTATAACGCCCCGGAGGATGAAACCGCCCTTCTCTCCCCCGCTCCGCAAGCGATCGAGCTGCGTGATGCCGCGGACGAGTCCAATAGTGAGTATGTCCATATTTCCATAAACTATCTCGACTCGGTCACGGGACGGGCCATATACAACGGTTTTTCGGCGCAGATACAAAAGGGCACGTCCTACACCAACTCGGTCATCTCCCCCACCTACCTCGGCTATGCGCCCTACTACAATCCCGATCATCCCGCCATCGGCCTGCCCGATGAGGGAGAGGTGGACGCATCCGCGGACGCTTCGATTATCCGGCTCGATATTCCCGAAAGCTTTGACGGCGACAGCTATGTCGTCAACGTGTATTACAAGCCCATCAAGGTGCTCTATGCGGCGAGGTATTTCTTCCAGAACATAAATGACGACTTTTACTCGGAGGATCTCGGCCTTTACAAGCAGGATTATGCTACGACCGGCACCATCATCTCCAACAAACAAATGGAGGCCAGCGACCCCGATAAAACCCAAGGCTTTACCAAGCTCTATCATTATCCCGAGGCGGTGGCGGCCGACGGCTCGACGGTTTTTGAGTGCTATTACGACCGCAATTACTATATCCTGAATTTCGACATGAACGGCGGCTACGGAACCGAGCCGGTTTATGCAAGATACGGCGCCCCCTTCCTGACCACAGAGCCGACAAGGCACGGCTACACCTTTGTCGGCTGGGATCTTCTGGAGGACGGGGTCGGCGACGGAAGTCCCGATCCCCTGCCCTCCACCATTCCGGCCGAGAATCAGACCTACAAAGCCATCTGGCAGCCGATCAGCACCCAGTACACCACCGTATACTGGATTCAGAACGCCGACGACGACAATTACAGCTACATGGGCCGCGCGGTGCGCTATGCCGACGCGGGAAGCTTTGTCTCGGGATCGGACGGCCCCATGTGCGACAGCACCGACGAAGGCCATACCCACACCTCCGCCTGCTACCCCAACGAGCATTTCGAGTTTCAGGAGGCCGACCAGAACGTGGAGGTCAAGGGCGACGGATCGACCATTGTAAACGTCCGCTACACCCGGAAGTATTATACCTTGCGCTTTATCTATGCCAAGGAGTATAACGGAGCTTACGACTGCTACAACCCCAGCGGTTTTAATGGGATAAGCTATGCAGTCGTGGGCGGAAGCACCCACGGCTTTGGAAACCAGAACACCACCAGAAGGCCGTGGCCGAACGGCACCGGCAACGACTATTCCCTCGACGACATCATTTACAACATGAACAAGACCGAGGGGAACAGCGAACAGTGGGGCACGATTTATGAAACGATGGATCAAACCGAAGACCTCTCCCGCCTGCCCCAGATCATACAGCCGAGCGTCGAAAACGCCGCATATTCCACCGGCGTTTATCCCGAGCCGGGAACCGGCTATACCGGAAGCGCCAAGGGCAACACCGGCAACGGAAACTACAACATCCAGGGCGACCGGTTCTACTACTTCGATCTGACCGCCCGTTACGGCGCCGATCTCTCCCAGCTCTGGCCGGCGGCCGTCTTTGACAAGGTCAAGGTGGCGCACCCCGACAAGCATATAGACAACGGCGGCGCAGACAACCTTAAAAACGACGGATGGGGAAACTACGCCTTCCTTGCCGGCTGGAACGGCGAGTACAAGGTCACCTATTCCCTCCGGAACGACAACTCCACCATCAAGGGCAATTATCAGAAGCTGGACGATACCGTCCTCTTCGGCGCGCTCGGAGACAAAACCTTTACCTATGACAGCGACCGCATCATAACCACCACGGCGACGGTCGGCGGCAAGAAGGTTACCTCCCGCGTCAACTACTTTGTCAACTTTTTCAACAACGGCAAGGGCGTGTCCTGGAACGTTCCGCGGGAGTGGAACTATGACCTTTTTGTGCCCATATTTGATGGAGAGCTGACCGCCGATCAGATCACCACCGTGCAGCAGTACGGCAATGACAAAAAGACCTGCGACATCGGCGGGTACACCTATTACTACTACAAGCTGAACAATACGATCTACCGCCTTTTCGATCAGGTAGTCACCAGCGATGATGGCACGGTTGCAAAAAATCAAACCCAAACCGCGCTGGAAGGCTTCGCGTTTGAGGATGGAGATCTCAGCGACTACTGCGCCCGCGCCGAAAAAATCGATAACGGCACCCTGACGGACGGGCGCACGTCGTACACCGTCCGGTTTTTCTACAAGCGCGACACCTTCGACCTTGTCAAGCACAACCACAACGAACAGCCCCAGACCGAGTCGGATGTGGAGTTTGACAGCGATGTGGACAGGTTTGTATATGATGACGACGGCGATCAGATTGTCCCAAGCTATCCCACCACCCTCAAAAAAGGCGCCTATGTGTTCAGAGGCTGGTACGAAAGTCCCGGCTGCTACGACGGCACGGAGTATACGGCCGGGACGAGGATGCCCGCCTCGGACTTTTCTCTCTATGCCAAATGGGAGATCGTCTCCCACACGGTGTGGTTCTTCAAGGACTATGACTCCATGCTGAATTTTCAAAACTACGGCGATGAAAGCGGCCTGATAGAAACGCGCAGCGTTCCGCACGAAAGCGTCGTCGGCGACATCGACGACGCAGAGGACAGTGACTATGATTTCAGCGGCTGGTTCCAGATGAAAAAGGAGGAGAAAACCGCTTTTTCTCCCCCGGACACGCCGATCATAAACGATACCTACGTCTTTGCCGACTGGGGCTCTCAATCGGCGCAGCCGTATGTCATACACTACGCCCTCGACATACCCGAAACCGATGAAAGCGTTCTCACACTGCTGAACGCGGCGGCCAACGGAATGCCGGAGGACAACACCGAGTACACAGTCACTGTAAACGGCGTGCAAACGAAATACGTCTACCTCGACAGCGACGGGAGGTATCACCTCTCCATCGCCGACCGGACAAAGGGCTTTGCCTATCAGGGCAACACCCGGACCTTCCATCCCAAAACCGGAAACCCCTATGACCAGCTTTGGGACGGATACAACAACGGGTATTATCCCACGCTGGCCAGCCACTCCATTTCCATCCGGTATGAGGCGGACAAGGAAAATCCGCAGCACAACGTCTTTACCTTCACCTATGTCCACATGGACCGCATTGATTACACCGTGGAGTACCGGCGCCTCGACACCGGGGCGTATATTTCCTCCGCGCCCGGAAACGGCAAAGTGGATAAGCAGACCTTCCTTTCGGTGGTGACCGAGCGGTTCGCGGTAGTAACCGACATGATCCCGGACGCTTTCTACAAGCGGCTTATCCTCGCGGTGGAAAAGCAGGAGAACGGAAGCGTCATCTCCTCCCCCGACAATGTTGTGACCTTCTATTATTCGCAAAACAGCGCCAACGCCTTCTACGCGGTTCACCACATGCTGCAGAACATCGATGCCGCCTCCGATCTGCCGCAGTCCGACGGAAGCGGCGGCTACACAAACTATACCGAAAACAAGGCGCACACCGAAGGCATCGGCAAAATCGGCGAGGAAATCCAGGTTGCGCCGCAAAGCTTCATCGGCTTTACGGTTTACGGCAAGGGGCAGGTTAAGGGAGAGCCCGAATTCACCGACCTTCAGGACACATCATCGGATCACCCCTATTTTAACATCACAATTGAGGCGGAAGGAACAGAGCTTTATATCTTCTACACCCGCAACATTCAAAATTACAAGATATACCACCTCCGCTATGGAACCAACATCAGCAATCTTGACGCTCTGGAATATAACGCCACCGATCAGGGCAACGGGGTTCTGACACCGATTGAGAACGGCTCGGGCAAGAACGGAAGCACTGTAACCGCCTCCTGCAAGACGTCCGCCGAAATCCCGGGCATGAGCTGCGTTTCGGAATTTACCAAAACCATTGTGCTCCGTGCCAATGATAGCCAGAATTACATTCTGTTCTACTACTCACCTCTTCAGTTCACGGTGGAATACAAGGTCTGGCAGTTCGGCGGCGGAAGTCTTGACAAAAGCATCGAGGTTGTAAACGGAACCGATCCGTTTACCGGCTCTTCTCCCACCGCGCAGACCGGCTACAGCTTCGAGGGCTGGTATCTTGATGAGGCCTGCACGCAGCCGGTGGTTTCCACCCCTGCCGCCGACGATGACAAGGCCACGCTTTCGGAAGATCGGCTGATCCCCACGACCGCAAATCTTGACCCGATCCCGAAAATCAACGTTTTTTATGCAAAATTCCTCCCGACCTACGGCGACCTTACCATCACCCGCCAGAACGGCGCAGACGGGCAAAGCGGCGGAGAACAAACCTTTGTCTATAAGCTGACGTCGGTGCAGAATCCCGAGCATGTCCTGTACGCCTCGATCACCGGAAACGGCAGTGCGGTCATCAAAAACCTACCCTGCGGGGATTACGTCATCGAGCAGGTGAACGGCTGGTCATGGAGATATTCCGACGGCAAAAAGACCGTCTCGCTCCCGCAGGAGGGCTGCTCCGTCCGGTTTGACGCGGAGGCCGAAAACGAGAGCTGGCTGAACGCAAACAGCAAAAAAAACCAGAACAGAAAGGGATGAGCCGGGTGCGCAAAAAAACCAATCGAATCCTCCTCTGTGCCGCGGCTCTGACCCTTGCGGCGGCCATAGGCATAACCGTCGCCTTCATGTTCAGGCGGGCGACGGCCGAAAACCAGTTTGTTCCGGCACAGGTTTCCTGCACCGTTCACGAAAAGCTTGACGGCGTCGAATATACCGACGGCCTCCACTCCGGCACGAGAAAGACCGATATCACGGTGGAAAACACCTCGAACATCGCTGTCTTTATCCGCCTGCGGGTGGTGTCGAACTGGGTAAACGCCGCCGGAGAGATCATCGGCATCTCCTCCAAAATGCCGGAGCTGTCCCTTATGGACAACTGGATCAAAGGCTCGGACGACACCTACTACTATCTTCTTCCGGTGGAAGCGGGTGCTTCCACCGCGCCCCTCTGCGCGCCGATCTATCTGGAGGAATCCACCGACCGCGACGGCAGCGCGGTTTATCAGAACGTCGAGCTGTTTGCCGAGGTGATACAAGCCTCCCCCCAAAAGGCGGCCACAGCAGGCTGGGGCGTCACTGTAAGCGAGGGAAAAATCACCTCCGCCCCGTAATTTTTTTAAAAAACCGAACCGTTTCTCCTTTCAAAGGAACGGTTCGGTTTTTTGATATTCTCAAAAGGACTGCGCACGGAGTCGATTTCCCCGAAAAACGCAAAAATGCCGGAGGGGGCAAAGCAGTGGGTGCTTTATCCTCTCCGGCAGAGCCGTACTCTATAAAATCGACCGACAGGCCGGATGACCGGCCGATCAGCCCTGCAGCATGTCGAGGATCTCCTCCTCCGACTTGCCGCCGACCGATTTGGAAACCATCTTGCCATTCTTCATCACCACAAGGGTAGGGATGCTCATGATTCCGAATTTCTCGGCCAGCTCGGGCTGCTCGTCCACATTGATTTTGCCGACCCTGGCATTCTCCGCCTTTTCGGCAGCGGCGTCCACAATGGGAGAAAGCATCCGGCAGGGTCCGCACCACGCGGCCCAAAAATCCAGCAGCACCGGTACGGGAGACTGCAAAACCTCTGTTTCAAAATTTTCCTTGGTAATTGTAAGCGGCGCCATAATTGTTCTCCTTTCAAAATAAATCGAAACGGTACAGCAAAACCGCCGCGCGGAAATCCCCGGCGTTTGCGGACGCGCACCGTTTCTTTTATTATACACCATTTTGCGATGTAATCCAGAGCTATTTTTTATAATGAAGCAAATCGGAGCAACAAAAATTTCTCCGCCAAAAGCCTTGCCCTGCACACAGAGCCTTTGCAGGATACGATTTTCACACAGCGCCCGGACGCCGCGCCGGCACTAAAACGCCTGTGAGGCGGGAGGCCTTTCGCAAAAAGCAGATTACTCCCGCCGGAACATGGCGATCAGCCCGTAATACAGCGGGATGGTCAAAAAGATCACCCAGGTCGGGTGCCAGATGTGCGCAAAAAGGCCGATGAAGAGATAGACGGCCGCCGTCAGCACCGGGTATGCAAAATGGTTGGGGTTGCGCTTTTCCACCGCGTCAATCAGGGAGTAAAAAAGCGGAATGGTTAAAAACAGCAGCCATGCAATGTACCAGGCGTCCAGTGCAAAGCCCAATACAAGAAAAGCGATCACGGTGCAGATCACATAGGGAAAGCGCTTCAGTCCCTCGTGGCTGCGGCCGCCCCTGGTAAAGAGGTGGTCGGACAAACGAGGCTCCTTTCCGGCGCCGTCGTCGACATACACGCCGCCGGGGCCGACATGCACCTGCGCTCCATTCCGATCCAGCACATGCACTCCGTCGCGCAGGTTGATGTCCACCTTGTTTCCGTCCTTATCATGGACATGGATACCATGGCGGAAGCTGACAAAATCCTTTCGGGGAGGCTGCTCGTCCTCCTGCTCGGACGAGTCGGGCGAGGACGCAGCGCCGCTCTCCTCCCCCGCGCTTTCTTCCGCTGCGGAATCCTTTGCCGAGGCGTCCTCCTTTAAGCCATCCGATTCCGCCGGATCGGCCGGCGCAGCGGCAACCCCCAGCATCTCATCCAGAGAGACGCCGTACACCTGTGCAAGCAGCACCAGGTTGTCGGTGTCGGGAGAGGCCTCCGCCCGCTCCCATTTGGAGACTGCCTGCCGGCTGACTCCAATCCGTTCAGCCAGCGCCTCCTGAGAGAGGCCGCTCTTTTTACGCAGGGCATACAGCCGATTGGCCGTTTCGATGTTCATACGCTATATTCATCCTTTCCTGATTGGCGAGGCCGGACGGCCGGATGATAGATTGACCATTCTCACCCGGTCAACAGAATTGTGCGGTCGTACGGCCATACGGTCGTGCGGTCGTGCGGTCGTGCGGTCGTGCGGTCGTGCGGTCGTGCGGTCGTGCGGGCATATCGGAAAATTCTCCGCCCGGCCGACATCTGTAAAACCAAGGGCTCACGCCGAACCCGGCGGCCTCGCCTTCTTGCTTTTTGAGTATAGAGAAAAGCGCGCGGTTGCGCTATACATTCGGCTTTTCAATCGCGCAACCGGCGGTTGCATCCCGGCCTTTGCGCAGCTTTTGCAGGTGCTGCAGCAAAGCCTCCCTCTGATTTGGAAGGTTTTGCGCAATCATATCCGACAGCAGAGATGAAAGCAGACGGCCAACCTCCGGCCCGGCGGGAACACCGGCCGCGATCAGGTCGTCCCCCTTCACCGCCATGTCGCGCAGGCTGCAGCAGAGGTTCTGTGCAATCACCTGCTCCAGAATTTCCTCCAGCCGGTCGACCTCGGCCCATTGCTGCAGGCGGTACCTCTCGGCCTTTCCGGCCGCGTCCGCCCGCTGACAGGCAAAGAGGCGGCGCACCGTCCCCTCCCCATAGCGAAAGAGCAGCCGCCGCAGGCTGGCGACGGTTGGCTCGGGGCGGAGGTCATGCGCCCCGACCAGCGTGATGATCAGGCGCTTTGTCCGGCTGTCGCAGGCCAGCCGGGAGAGAATCCCCTCCGCCATCCGGGCGGAGAGGGCGGCATGCCCTTTGAAGTGATCGACCCCCTCCCGCCGCACGCGGCAGGCCGGCTTGCCCGCATCGTGCAGCAGCATGGTCAGCCGCAGCGCCGGTTCGGGCGGCGCCGCACCGACCGCAACGGCCGTATGCTCCCACACGTCATACTGATGATAAACCGTCTGCTGCGGACAGACGTACATGGGTTCCAGCTCGGGCAGTACAGCAAACAGCACCGGCGCGAACTGCAGCAGCACCTTTGTCGCCGCCCGCCCGCAGAGCAGCCCGGTCACCTCCGGCAGGAGGCGTTCGGCCGCCACCAGCGACAGCCGCGACCGCAGACTGTGCATGGCGGCCGCCGTCTGCTCCTCCACCCGGAACCCGAAGCGGGAGGCAAAGCGCGCCCCCCGCAGAATACGCAGTCCATCTTCCATAAACCGGCGCTCTGGCTCCCCCACGGAGCGGATGATGCCGCGGCGAAGATCCTCCCGCCCGCCGAAGGGGTCGATCAGCCCCCGGTCGGGGTGCCAGGCCATCGCGTTGATTGTAAAGTCCCGACGGGCAAGATCCTCCTCCAGCCGGCGGCTGAAGGCAACCGCGTCGGGGTGCCGGCCGTCGGAGTAGCCGCCGTCCACGCGATAGGTCGTGATCTCCACCGCGAGGCCGTCCTCCACCAGGGTCAGCGTACCGTGGGAGAGTCCGGTCTCCAGCAGGCGGCGGCCGGCAAAAATCTCCTTCATCCGGGCGGGCGTGGCCGAGGTCGTCAGGTCAAAGTCCTTCGGCGTCTGCCCGCAGAGCATGTCGCGCACCGAGCCGCCGACGAGATAGGCCTCTTCTCCGCCGCGCTCGAGCGTGTCGAGTATTTTAAAAATCACCGGCGGCAGCTGCATGACCCGTTCCTCCCTCCCCGGATTTCTTCCCATTCAGTATAGCACATTCCGGGAATATTTTCGCAATTTTTTGGATTGTACATTTTACTAAAAAAACACAAAAGAATTGTTGACAGTCCACAAATTTTATCATATAATAAAGTTACCATCATAGGCTGCCACACCTGTCCATGATGGCAGTTTTCCAATAATCAGGGGAGGATTGCGGTATATGGGATACAAAATTGATATGCATAACATCGACTTCAACGATCTGCTCAAAACGATCGACGCCTGCAAGGGCGACGTTTTTCTGGAGACGCCGGAGGGCGACAGCCTCAATCTGAAATCCAAGCTTTGCCAGATGCTTGGCCTTGCCAACATTCTTCAGAAGGCAACGATTTCGGAGGCGACCATCCGCTGCGCGAACAAGGAGGATGAGAGCCTTCTGTTCCGCTTCAACCTTTATCAGGAGGTTCCGGAATCGAAATAAGTGGCCGGGCTTCAAAACGATCCGAGGTATAAGACAGGGACGGGAATCTTTTAAAGGATTCCCGTCCCTGTTTGTTTTATTTCAGGCGCCTGACAGGCGCTGTGCCGTTTCCACAAAAAGCGAAAAGGCACCCATACCCTATCAGAGGAAAAGTAACGCAGCAGGCGTAAAAACCAGCCTGCCAAAGCCGGCAAAGGAGGCGACCCCCGCCGGTTTAAGGCCCCGGCAGGAAGGCGAACCCTGCCACCTGTCTGCTTAAGCACTCACACGCCGGAGACAATCAGGGCGCGCAGCGCCACAACGTCGGAGACGGTCAGGTTCTCATCCGAATCGTCGAGGTTGCCGGCCGCGAACTCCCGATCGGTCCAGCTGCCCGCAACGATCAGCTGGCGCAGCGCCACGACGTCGGAAACCGTGACATAGTTGTCGCCATCCACATCTCCGCGCCGGACGGCCGGCTCCTCTCCCGGCGTCAGGGTCAGAATGCCGTGGAACCAGATAGTCTCCCCCGACTCGTCCAGATCGACCGTCACTTTGGAGAGGTCGATATCCCGTCCGTTGATGCACAGCCCGGTGTCTTTATCAAAACACCAGCCCTCGTTATAGCCGTCGGAGGTCAGCTTGATGTAAAGATCGTAGCTGTAGGTTTTTCCATCCTCGAAGGCTTCGACCAGCTTGCCCCAGCTTCCTTCAAAATCGCCGTAGCGGCTGTTCCAGAAGTCACTGGAGGTCACGCCGCCGTCGTCGGTCAGCCAGCCCTCGTGATCAATGCAGTAGGGGGCGGAGGCCTCCGGCTGCCCGGTGAACGCCGGCTTATCCCCCGGTTCAAACTGCAAAGTCGCGTCATTGATGCAGATTTTCTTAACGCTGTCGCCGGGGCGCAGATTTGTGCCGTATTGGATACAGCAGCCCTGCCCGTTGTCCATTGAAGTAACGAAAGAGCCCCACGGCAGCTCGCCGCCGTTCAGAGAGACTGTGCTCTCCTGCAGATCGCTTTGAAAGGCGTAGCCGTCCTTTACCTTGAGATAAATCTTGTACCTGTAGCTAAATCCCTTTTCAAATGTGGTGAACCGGGGCGTTTCGGAGGTGTACCTGCTCTCGTCCGAGTACCAGTAGGCCACGGTTTCTACGGCGTCGTTCTCCCCCCGCTCGCATTTCTCCCAGCACTCGTAAGCGACCGCATATTTTGCGGCGTCAGCCGCGCCGACCGTGGCGGAGGCTTCGGGCTTTTCACCGGGGGCATAGTTTAAAACGGCGTTTTCGATTGCGATACTGCTAACCGTCTCGGCGTTCGTGGGCCGGATGGTTTTGAGCGCGATGGCAAACCGGGTGCAGTCGTCAACCTTGATAACATTTCTCTGATTGACGGCAGTGCCGTTGAGCGTCATGGTGCAGTCGTCGGCAAAACTCCGCCCCTCGGTCGTCTTAATCGTCAGGCTGTACATGTAGGATTTTCCCGCTTCAAAGGTGGTGATACGCTTGTCCTCGGAAACCTTGGCATTTTCAACCAGGTTGGAGTGCCAGTAGCGAACCGCCACGCTTTCTCCGCTGCCGTCCAGCTCCATCTCCTCCCAATATTCGTCATAAACCTCATACCCTACATCGTCCTCCTCCGGAGAGCCGGCGTGGGCGCTGATCCTCGGGGCTTCTCCGGCTTTATAAAAAAGCGTGGCGTAGAGGATTTCTATATTTGTGATGGGCGACGCGTCCTGGGCAAGAGCGCTCCTCCCCTCCGCGAAGGCGGTCGTCGGTGCCAGAGGCAGCACCATGCAAAGCGCGAGGACGACGGCCAGCCATCTGCCTGCAAACAATTTGTGTTTCATAAAAATTCGCTCTCCTTTTTTCGGATTGCCGCACAATCCAATTGTACATCGGCATTATAGCACACATCCGGGCTTCGATCACTCCATGTTTCAAAAGAGTCCTATGCCAAAATTGAAATTATTTTTGCTTCAAAGTCTTTTCTTCTTACAGATTGTACGGTATAATAAGGGGACGCCCTATAGCTTTATGCTGACCGAAGCACAG
>OLXV01001198.1_pt1 | contig 13205 bp, 10 predicted proteins | sample 1673481 | NCBI WGS metagenome assembly OLXV01 (sample SAMEA103958113, study PRJEB25191) | human gut metagenome
GGATAAACGCTGAAAGCATCTAAGCGTGAAGCCGACCCAAAGATAAGATATCCCATTGTTTCAAACAAGTAAGACCCCTTGAAGACTACAAGGTTGATAGGCACGATGTGTAAGTGGAGTGATCCATTCAGCAAGCGTGTACTAATAGGTCGAGGGCTTGACCACAATTCGCTTGAGACTTTTAAGTCAACGAAAAAATGTTAGCAGTGATTATTCAGTTTTGAAGGCACGTCCTTCTAAGAAATACTGGACAGAAGCACAGAAATGTGTTATACTGATTCAGTCAAATCGGTCGGTGTCGATGACGGTAAGGTTCCACCTGTTCCCATTCCGAACACAGAAGTTAAGCTTACTTGTGCCGAAGATAGTTAGCTGGAAACGGCTTGTGAAAATAGGTAGTCGCCGACTTAACAAAGAGCTCTGAGATGAAAGTCTCAGGGCTTTTTTGTTGCGTTTTGGGGCAAAAAATAGTATTATAAAAGCAGAACTTTATACTTTCTACAGATTTCCCTGTTACACTGGATGCACAAGGAAAGGAGAGTCTGTATGGACAAATTAACGAAAAAAGGGCTGGACGGTACCCAGCTCAAGACCATTGCACTGGTGCTGATGGTGCTGGACCACATTCATTATTTCTTCGAGTTCACCGGCTGCATTCCGACGGTGTTCAGTATGCTGGGGCGGCTCAGTGCGCCGCTGTTTCTGTTCTGCACGGTGGAGGGCTTTGCCCACACCCATGACCGTAAGCGGTATTTTATCCGCATCTGGGCTATCGGTACAGCCATGGCGGCGCTGGAATTCTTTATGATCTACGCCAAAGCCTTCCGGCGCGGGGATGACTTTTACCCGCTGAATGCTATTTTTCAGGATCTGATGCTGCTGTGCATCGTCTGGCAGGGCATCGACTGGCTGCGGGAGAAAAAATTCGCAAAGGGCATTGGCGCTATTGCCGCCGTTCTGTGCTGGCCGTATGTGGTGGTAGTATTTCTGCTGCTTTTCCCCGGGGTACAGGAGATGCCCATTGCTTCGACAGTCGTGGCCTTTGTCATCACCAGCCCGCTGCCCATGTGGACGGCCATCACGGACGGCAGCTGGAGCTTTTTGCTGGGCGGTGTGCTGCTGTATGCATTGCGCGGACGGCGCAAAGTGCAGCTGACAGTATGGGCACTGGTGATTTTCCTGTGTGACTTTGCGCTGAACTTTGGGATGGCTTGCCGACAGGAGGGTTTTGTCTGGACGCAGATGTTCACCGACTACTACGAGTGGTTCGGGGTGGCGGCGGTGCTGCTGATGCTGCTGTACAACGGGCAGCGCGGCAGCGGGCACAAGCAGCTGTTTTACTGGTTCTACCCCGCCCATGTGTACCTGCTGTATGGGGCATCGTGCCTTGTTTATAACATGTTGAGGTGATTTTGTGGCAAACATTCTGGCAGTGGATGACAATCTGGAGCTCTGCAAGCTGATCCGCACCACTTTGGAGCGGGACGGCCACCGGGTAGAAACGCGGCAGGCGGGCAGAGATCTGACCGAGGCGCTCTGCCGCTGGGCAGACTGCATCCTGCTGGACGTGATGATGCCCGGGGAGGACGGCTTTGCGGTCTGTCGGCGCATCCGCAGCCTGACTGAAGCCCCCATCCTGTTTCTGAGCGCCCGCACTGATGAGGCCGCTGTGCTGGAGGGGCTGGGCATCGGGGCAGACGACTTTTTGTCCAAGCCCTTCCGGGTGGCAGAGCTGCGGGCGCGGGTAGCGGCACATCTGCGGCGGCAAAGCCGTACCCCGGCGCACCGGATGGTGCGCAGCGGCGTGGCCTTTGACCTGACCGCCCGGAGCGCGGCGGTGGAGGGCACAGTGCTGCCGCTGACCCGCTCGGAGTATGCCATCTGCGAGTATCTGGCGCTGCACGCCGGACAGACCTTTACCAAGGAGCAAATTTACGAAGCGGTTTTTGGCATTGACGGCACTGCGGACGACACCGCCGTGACACAGCACATCAAAAATATCCGGGCAAAGCTGCGGGCGGCGGGCGTGCCGGAGCCGGAAAAGCTGCTCAATACCGTATGGGGCGTGGGGTACCGATGGAAAAGCGAAGACTGACCTCTCTGCGCAGCGTGCTGCTGCAATATCTGGTGCGCACGGCGCTGGCCTGCCTGCTGGTCGCGGTGGGGTGGCTGCTGGCGCTGATGCTGTGGATCCAGAACGGCGAGTTGTTTCTTCCCGCGAATCAAGCTGCACAGGCCTGTCAGAAAGCCGCACAGGACGTTTTGCCGGGTATGACTGCTGCCACCTTTGACGAGACGCAGCTGGACTCCTTGTGCCGGTACGCCCTGTTTGCCGCGCCGGACAGCAGCGAGGTGCTGGCCACCAACATGGATGCCGGGCACTTGCAGCGGGCAATGGAGAACCGGCAGGGGAAAACCCGCTGGCATTTTGGATACACACAGTATTATATGACATCAAAATTGCAGGACGGAACGGTCTGTCTGCTGCAATTTGACTATGCCGTGCCCTATGCCGACCCTGCGCTGCGGGGCGTGCTGCCGGATATGCAGACCGTGCACTGCATTCTGGGCATTCTGCTGTTGGTAGGCGCGGTGGTGTGGAGCACCCACAGGACCGGGCGCTTCCTGACCCGGGAGACCGAAAAGCTGACCGCCGCAGCACAGGCGGTGGCACGGAAGGAGCTGGACAGCGCGGTATTTTCCGGCGCGAAGGTGCGGGAGTACGAGAGCACTTTACAGGCATTGCAGACCATGGGCGACGCCCTGACCGGCAGCCTGCAGAAGCAGTGGGCCATGGAGCAGCGGCAGCGGGAGCAGATCATTCAGCTGTCCCACAAGCTGAAAACGCCGCTGACCATCATCGAGGGCAACGCGGAACTGCTGGCAGAGGATGACGATTTGACCGCAGAGCAGAAAGCGCAGGTGGAGTCTATTTTACAGGGCGCAGAGCAGACCCGCACCTATCTTGGCAAGATCCGTGCCGAGGTGCAGACCCCGCTGCGGTATAAACGGAACGTGGAATAAAAATAAAGGGGCTGCTGCACAAAACGTGCAGCAGCCCTTTGTTTGTTTTTACTGTTTTGCCAGCTGTTTGTCCAGCCATGCGGCAATGTCTCCGAAAACCTCCAGCTTGTTAGTCTCCACCAGCAGCTCGTGGCGGGCACCGGGGTAGAAGATGCTTTCAATGTTCTGCACACCGGCGTCCTTCAGGCTCTGGATGGCGCGGCGCACGCCCTTGCCCTGCTCGCCCACCGGGTCGGCATCGCCGGAGAGGAAGAGCAGCGGCAGCTCCTTGGGCATCCGTGCCAGAAAAGCCGGGTCGTGCAGGCGCAGGATGCCGCTGAACATACTATAATAGGCGTTCAGCGTAAAGGTAAAGGTGCAGCGCTCCTCGGCCAGATACTTGTCTACCTCGGCCTGATCGCGGTTGAGCCAGTCGTGGGTGGTGCGGCCCTCCAGCCCCTTGTTGTAGCCCATAAAGGAAAGGTTGGCCACAAGGTTGCTGCGGTAGTGCCAGCCGTGGAAGGCGGCCAGCACCCGGCAAAGGGTCTTGGCAACCTTGACCAGCGCCTTGGGCTGGAAACCTGTGCCCATAATGATGGCACCGTTCAGCTCCCGGCCATACTCGCACAAGTACTGCCGGGCGTAGAAGGAGCCCATGCTGTGTCCCAGCAAAAAGTAGGGCAGGTTTGGGTACAGCTCCTTGGTCAGCACGGTCACGGCGTGCAGGTCGGCCAGCACGGCGCGGTTGCCGTCCGGCTCGGCAAAGTAGCCGTAGTCCTCCTTGGTGCGGATGGATGCACCGTGCCCCAGATGGTCGTGTCCGGTGACCAGAATACCCCGGTCGGCCAGATATTCTGCCAAGGGGCGGTAGCGGTCGATATACTCCACCATGCCGTGGGAAAGCTGCAGCACTGCCCGCACCTGCCCCTCCGGGACGCAGCGAAAGCCGTGCAGGGTGCGCCCCGGCACGGTGGAGGGAAGGGTAAAGTCGATGAACCGGCTCATGGAAAGAGCCCCCTTTCTGCGTTACAGTGCGCTGAGCTTGCGGCGGCAGGCGCTGCAGATGCAGTAGCCGCCGAACTGGATGGCCTGCTCGTCCACCTCGCCGCAGAAATCGCAGCTGCCGGCGGGGCGGTGCTTTTTCAGGACGATGGCGTCCCCATCCACAAAGATCTCCAATTTGGTGTCGGTGTCGAGGTGCATACTAGTGCGCAGCTCCTTCGGCAGAACGATCCGTCCCAGCGAGTCAATGCCGCGAACGATGCCAGTGCTTTTCATAATGTGTCATTCTCCTTCACTATTCCTTATTCCTTTTTAGCAACCACTGACACAATAGGAAAATTGTGCCAGCGCCGATAAGCTCAGTATACAAAAAATAACACCATTCGTCAATGATTGCGTGCTGATTCGACAAAAAAAGACCTTTTGCACATAAAGGTGGGGGAGATTCTCTCCGTGAAAAAAGGGGTTCTGAAAAGCCTGCAGGCTTTTCAGACCCCCTAAATTACAAATAATTCTTTCTCGCCGTCTCAGCTCAGCTCCACAGGGGCTTCGGGCTGGTTCTCCACGCGGGCGCTGGTGCGTCCCTCGGGGCGGATCTCTCCGGCGGCGACCAGCGAGATCTTGGTCAGAGTGGGGCCTACCAGCTCGTACACCAGCACCGAGAACAGCACCACGTTGCGCACCATGTGGCCGTCCGACAACTCGGAGGCAGTGGCAGCCATGCCCAGCGCTACACCGGCCTGCGGCAGCAGGGTGATGCCCAGATATTTCTGAATAGCCGGGCTGCAGCTGGTGGCGCGGCAGCTCAGGTAAGAACCGCTGATCTTACCGGCAGAGCGCGCCACAATATACACCACGCCGATGAGCAGCACCATGGGGTTGGTGAGGATGGTCAGGTCCAGCTCTGCACCGGACAATACGAAGAACAGGATGTTGATGGGGGACACCCAGCGGTCCAGACGGTCCATCAGCTCATCCGAGGTGGGGCAGACGTTACAGAACACGGTGCCGGTCATCATGCACACCAGCAGCAGCGAGAAGCCGCAGCGGGTGCCATTGATCTCGAACTTGGTCATGGACAGACCCACGGTCAGCAGCACAAAGGCCACCGAAAGGCTCATGCGCTTGGAGCGGGAGTGGAAGTAGACCTCCAGCAGGTTCAGCAGGTAACCGGCGGCAGCGCCCAGCGCCAGCGAGAGCGCGATCTCCAGCAGCGGCTCCAGCACCACGCTCATGGGGTCGATGCGGCCCTGTTCCAGCGCGTTTGCCACGCCGTAGGAGGCCGAGAACAGCACCAGACCCACGGCATCGTCAATGGCGACCACCATCAGCAGAAGCTTGGTCAAAGGGCCGTCGGCCTTGTATTGCTTGACCACCATCAGGGTAGCGGCAGGGGCGGTAGCGGCGGCGATGGAGCCCAGCGTGATGGCAGAGGCCAGCGAGATGACGTCCGGGCGGGCAAAGTGCAGGGCAACAAGGGCGATATCCACCAGCGCGGTGGTGATCACCGCCTGCGCAACGCCCACGGTCACGGCGCGGCGTCCCATGTGCTTCAGGGCGCTGAGCCGGAACTCGTTGCCGATGACGAAGGCGATAAAGCCCAGCGCCACCTGTGTGAGGATGCCGTAGCCCTCCACGGCAGCAAGGCTGCCAAAGCCAAAGCCGAAACGGCTCAGCCCCAGCCGACCCAGAAAGAAGGGACCCAGCAGCAGACCGGTAAGCAGGTAAGCGGTGACGGCGGGCAGACGCACGGCCTTGGCAGCGCGTGACATGAGCAGGCCGGCGATCAGGGCAAGGGACAGACAGATCAACATTTGTTCCATAATGTGGTTTGTATTGGGTGCGCAGCCAAAGGCCGCAGCACTCGGTTCCTCCTTGTCAAAAAAGTATCGAATTCCTGTGTGAAATCCAGTGCGAGGGTCAAAATGGGAAAACGTATCCAGTATACCGGAACAACGGAGGAAAAGCAACCATCCCGCGCGTTTCATACATCTTTTGAGACGAAAAGACAGAAACAGGACGAGAAAGGACGGAATACAAGCAGTTCGGTTGCCGTTTCCCTTTACGACCTCAGCCGTGAAAAAGGGATAGCGGAGCGCCCGCAGGCGTTCCGCTATCCCGAAATTTAAAATATGCTCTTAGTTGAACTTGAAGATCTTGCGCAGCTGGCGGTAGGTGGCTACGACCACCTTGTCGCCGCCGGGGAAGTGCAGGTCGGTCAGGCCGCCAAGGTTCACGCGCACGGCGCGGTAGACGCCGGGGGTAACGTGATCCTTGAGGTACTGCCACAGCTCGGCTTTTTTGGCGTGTGCCTCGGCGCTGCCGTCCAGCAGCAGGAAGATGTCGCTGACTGCCATCATGACGGACAGGTAGTGCACCATGTAGGCGCGCAGACGCTTCTGGTCCTTCAGCGCGTCCAGATCCTGACAGTCGATCATGTGCTTGGTGACCCGCAGCTGCTGGTCCACACGGCCGACCATCACGCTCTCGTTCACGCTCTGGTCTGCGCGGCCGATGAAGTAGCGGTACAGATCCAGATCCATATAGTACATGCTCTTGACATAGGGCAGGGGCTGGTACACAAAGATGTTGTCCACATAGAAGGTGTGCTTGGGCAGCACCATGCCGCACTCACGCAGCACCTCGGTGCGGTACATGACCGAGTGCATCAGCAGGTTCTGATCCGGGCGGAAGCGCCGGACGTGCACCCAGTCGAACAGGCGGTTCTGCGGGAACACGTTGGTGTAGCGCACGGTATGGCTGGTGCCGTCCTCCACGTGCTCGTACACATAGTTGCAGATCATCAGATCCGGCGCGGTGCCGCGGGCTACCAGCGTGGTCAGACGCTCCAGCACCTTTTTCAGGGCGTCGGTGTCCAGCCAGTCGTCGCTGTCCACTACCTTGTAGTACAGGCCGGTGGCGTTGCGGATGCCCTGATTGACACCCTCGCCGTGGCCGCCGTTCTCCTGATGGATGGCCTTGACGATGGTGGGGTACTTTGCGGCGTACTCGTCGCAGATGGCGGGGGTGTCATCCTTGACGGAACCATCGTCCACCAGAATGATCTCGGCCTGCTCGCCTGCGCTCAGCAGCGTTTCGATGCAGTGACGCATATAGGCTGCGGAATTGTAGCAGGGCACGGCAAAGGTGATAAGTTTCTGCTGCATATTATAAATGCTCCTTTTTACGTTGCATGGTCCATGCCGGGCAGTCTGCGGGGTGGCATGGAGATATGTGTTCTCATTATAGCATTTTCGCGCCTGAAAAGCTATCCTTCCCGGGCAGAAAGAGCGCTTATCGCACACTTTTGCGCAAAGTGACGCTTTTTTCTGCCCAAAGTGCCGGTTTTGTGGTATACTGATAAGGTTTTGAGCGTTCTGCGCGTCAGTGCACCTATATATATAACGGAGGAAACCATGGAAAACCCGCACAGTGTCCTGAAAAAAGTTTTCGGCTACGACAGCTTCCGCCCCGGGCAGGAGGAAATCGTCAGCCGCCTGCTGGCCGGGCAGGATGTGCTGGCGGTCATGCCCACCGGCGCGGGCAAATCCATCTGCTATCAGGTACCGGCGCTGCTTTTGCCGGGCATCACCATCGTGGTGTCCCCGCTGGTCAGCCTGATGAAGGATCAGGTGGGAGCGCTGGTGCAGGCGGGCGTGGCGGCGGCTTTTCTGAACAACAGCCTGACCGACAATCAGAAGGCGCTGATGCTGCACCGCGCCCGGGAGGGCTGGTACAAGATCATCTATGTGGCACCGGAGCGGCTGGAGATGCCGGGCTTCCAGCGGTTTGCGCAGGAGCGGCAGATCAGCATGGTCACGGTGGACGAGGCGCACTGCATCAGCCAGTGGGGACAGGACTTCCGCCCCAGCTATCTGCGCATCAAGGAATTTGTGGACAGCCTGCCCAGCCGCCCGGTCATGGGCGCGTTCACCGCCACCGCCACCGCCCATGTGCGGGAGGATATCCGCACCCATCTGGCGCTGCAAGCGCCCTACGAGGTGACTACCAGCTTCGACCGCCCCAACCTGTACTTCGAGACCCGGCGGGCGCTGCCCAGCCAGAAGCCCAAGGAGCTGCTGGAACTGGTGCTCAAAGAGGGAAATCATGCGGGCATCGTGTATTGCAGCACCACCCGGCAGGTGGACGAGACGGTGCAGCTGCTGCAGAGCCGCAGCATCCGGGCGGCGGCTTACCACGCAAAGCTGGATGCGGACACCCGGCGGCAGAATCAGGACGATTTCCTCTATGACCGGGTGCAGGTGATGGTAGCCACCAACGCCTTTGGTATGGGCATCGACAAGCCCAATGTGCGGTTCGTCATCCATTATAATATGCCCAAGGACTTGGAAAGCTATTATCAGGAGGCCGGACGCGCCGGGCGCGACGGTCAGCCCGCCCGGTGCACCCTGCTGTATTCCGGCACGGATGTGCGCACCATCCGCTTTTTCATCGACAAGGAGCGGGAGGCCGACAATGGTCTGCCTGCGGATGTAAAGGCCGAAGCCGCCCGCAAGGCAGAGGAGCGGCTCAAGTACATGACCTTCTATTCCACTACCCAGCACTGTCTGCGCGGCTTTCTGCTGCAATACTTCGGGGAGGCCGCGCCCAAAAAGTGCGGCAACTGCTCCTGCTGCCTTGCCGCCGAGCAGGAAGCCCAGCTGCAGGTGGAATACGCCCGCCGCCGTGCCGCCCAGAGCGCCGACCGGCTGGAAAAGCCCCGCCGTGCAAAGCCCGCCGCGGGCAGCCTGAGCGAAGCAGACGAAAAACTGCTCAACGCCCTGTATGCGGTGCGCAAGCGCCTTGCGGGCAAGCAGAACCTGCCCGCCTTTATGGTGTTCAACGATGCCACCCTGCGGGAGATGGCAGAGAAAAAGCCCATGAGCATCGACGAGCTGCTGAACATCAGCGGCGTAGGCGAAAAGAAAGCCGCCCGCTACGGCAACGCCTTCCTGCGCGTCATCGAGGACGCCGTGGGCAGCCGGGAGTGAGAAAGGAAAGAAGCCGCTGTACGGTCTGTGCAGCGGCTTCTTTTAGTGCGGGACGATTTCGAATGGCCTCCGCGTTGCTTTGGCCATATTCAGCGGAAGAATTATTTTTAATAGAGCGTTTGTCGCGGCCTGCGGGCCGCGACAAACGCATTTTTATGGGAGGTGATTCAATACGGTTTATCGTTCCATGCTATGGGTGGCGAACACCTTTTCGTCCTCCCACCACACGGGCTGCCCGGCGGCAAGGGACTTGGGTACATCCAGCAGGCGCTGGTTGCGGCTGCCGCGGAAGCGCAGAGAGATGTCGTGCTCGGCCTGCACGAATCTGCCGTCCACCAGCACATCCAGCAGCGCCAGCAGCTCGTCGGTCACCTCGCACCGCGCGGGGCTGGGCTCTTTGCCGGTAAGCTGCTCCCACGTGTAGCCGGAGTAGCACCACACCGTCTTGGCGGGGTACAGAGCCTTGAAGTTGCGCACAAAGGGCAGCAGCTCCCGCTGGTTCTCCGGCTCAAAGGGTTCGCCGCCCAGCAAGGAGAGCCCGGCGATATAGTCCGGCTGGCAGGAGGCGAATACCTCGTTGCGCACGGTCTTATCAAAGGGCTGACCGTAGTCAAAATCCCATGCCACGGCGTTGAAGCAGCCCGGGCAGTGGTGGCGGCAGCCGGACACAAAAACGCTGGTGCGCACCCCGGGGCCGTTGGCGATATCGTAATATTTGATGTTTGCGTAGTTCATGCTCATGTTCCTGTCGTTTGCTGAAAAGATATTTGGAGCGGCCTTTCGGCCGCTCCAAATATCAAATCAAAAATAAAATTTTGCTGTTTTTACAGATGCAGCACGCGATCCTTGATCTCCTGCGTGCGGCCCTGGTTCCAGAACTGGGTGCCGATATAACCGCAGGTGCGGCGGGCGACGTTCAGCTTGTTCTGGTCGCGGTTGCCGCACTTGGGGCACTCCCACACCAGCTTGCCGTCGTCCTCCACAATCTTGATCTCGCCATCGTAGCCGCACACCTGACAGTAGTCGGACTTGGTGTTCAACTCGGCGTACATGATATTGTCGTAGATGAACTGCAGCACGCTTATGACGGCTTCCAGATTGTCCTGCATATTGGGCACTTCCACATAGCTGATGGCACCGCCCGGGGACAGGCGCTGGAAGTCGGCCTCGAATTTCAGCTTGGTAAAGGCGTCGATGGGCTCGGAGACATGGACGTGGTAGCTGTTGGTGATATAGTTCTTGTCCGTGATGCCTTTCACGATGCCAAAGCGCTTTTGCAGGCACTTGGCAAACTTGTAGGTGGTGGATTCCAGCGGGGTGCCGTACAGCGAGTAATCAATATTTTCAGCGTTCTTCCACTCGTTGCACTTATCGTTCATGTGCTGCATCACACTCAGGGCAAAGGGCTTTGCGGCGGGATCGGTATGGCTCTTGCCGGTCATATATTTGCAGCATTCATACAGGCCCGCATAGCCCAGGCTGATGGTGGAGTAGCCGCCGTACAGCAGCTTATCAATGGGCTCGCCTTTCTTCAGGCGGGCCAGAGCGCCGTACTGCCACAGAATGGGTGCCGCATCGGACAGGGTACCCTTAAGGCGGTTATGGCGGTACTGCAAGGCGCGGTGGCACAGTTCCAGGCGCTCATCAAAAATTTTCCAGAATTTATCCGGCTCACCGCCGGAGGACAGGGCCACATCCGGCAGGTTGATGGTAACAACACCCTGATTGAAGCGGCCATAGTACTTCGGCTTGCCCGGCACATAGTTCTTGGCGTTGGCCACGTTGTTCCAGCCAGTGCCGGAACGGTCGGGGGTCAAAAAGCTGCGGCAGCCCATGCAGGTAAATACATCGCCGTTGCCCTCGGTCTCACCCTTAGACAGCTTGTATTCCTTCATCTTCTTTTCGCTGATATAGTCCGGCACCATGCGCTTTGCGGTGCATTTGGCGGCCAGCTTGGTCAGGTAGAAATAGGGGGTGCCTTCGCGGATATTATCGTCTTCCAGCACATAGATCAGCTTGGGGAATGCGGGGGTGATCCAGACGCCCTTTTCATTCTTAACACCCTGGTAGCGCTGGCGGAGCATTTCTTCCACGATAATGGCAAGGTCAGATTTCAGGCGCTGGTTTTCGCCCGCTTCGTTCAGGTACATGAATACCGTGATGAACGGTGCCTGGCCGTTGGTGGTCATCAGGGTAACGACCTGGTACTGGATGGTCTGCACACCGCGCTTGATTTCCTCGCGCAGACGGGCTTCAACGATCTGGGAGAGCTTTTCTTCACCGGGATCAATGCCCAGTTCCTTCATCTCCGCTTCGGTATCGCGGCGGATCTTTTTGCGGCTGATATCCACAAACGGTGCCAGGTGGGTCAGGCTGATGCTCTGGCCGCCGTACTGGTTGGATGCCACCTGCGCAATGATCTGGGTGGCAATGTTGCAGGCGGTGGAAAAGCTGTGGGGCTTTTCAATATAGGTGCCGGAGATCACGGTGCCGTTCTGCAGCATATCTTCCAGGTTGACCAGATCGCAGTTGTGCATGTGCTGCGCAAAGTAGTCGGAATCGTGGAAGTGGATCAGGCCCTCGTTGTGTGCCTTGACGATCTCCGGGTCCAGCAGAAGGCGGGCGGTCAGGTCTTTGGAGATCTCACCAGCCATATAGTCGCGCTGGACGCTGTTCACGGTGGGGTTCTTGTTGGCGTTCTCCTGCTTGACTTCCTCGTTCTGGCACTCGATCAGGCTGAGGATGCGCTCGTCGGTGGTGTTGGTCTGGCGCTTCAGGCTCTGCACATAACGGTAGGTGATATAATGGCGGGCTACATCGTGGGCCTGAATGTCCATCAGCTTGTTCTCCACCATGTCCTGGATCTCTTCCACGCTCACGGCACGGTTCAGCGCCTGGCACTGCTCCGTGACATCGTTGGCGATGGACAGGATCTGCTCCTGGGTCAGGCTGCTCTTGCGGCTGACCGAATCGCTGGCCTTGGTGACCGCAGTGATGATCTTGGTGATATCAAATGGAACTTCCGAACCGTTGCGCTTGATGATCTTCATAGTGTTCCTCCGTCGTTCTATCTGTGTACAGTTCAAACGGGTGCCTCTTGCGAAAGAGGCACCCGCAAAGCAGTCTTGGGATGCGTTCAATTGATGTGATTCTATGATATCACTATTTAGTGATATGTCAATGGAGAAACCACTACATTTTGTGTTTTGGCGGTTTCGCCAAAATTGAGCCAAGAATCTTGGAGCAAAATTTGAGGCCAAAGCTCTTGACAAACTGTGCAAGGAAAGTGTTTGCATTCCGGGGCGTAATATCCACGGCGGTGTATACTTCTCTGGAAGTTTGGATAGAACAATACCTTATTATATAGAGAAAAATGACCTCTGAGGTCCCTGCAGCCTTCTGCGTCAAGGAACGTGTAAATTACAGTTAAAAAACTAGTCAAAAAGTCAAAGACGCAAAAAGAAACGAAAAAAGTGAAAAAAGGGGTTGCCAAACGTGTCGGGATATGGTATTATACTTGAGCGCCAAGGGCCGCCGGAAAGAATGACTTCTGAAAGCGGCAGAAGCAAAGCGAAAGAACCAATATGGATACGTTGAAAAACGAGCCACAAGTTCGAAAAGATCGAAAAGCTTCTGAAAAAAGTGCTTGACAAAAAATCACTTCTGTGGTAAAATAATCAAGTCGTCAGCCGCTAAGGCTGAGGCGCACAGGACCTTGAAAATTGAACAATATCGAAAAACTTGTAACGGAACCTATTTTCGTGTTGGAAAAACACGTTAAACAATTCCAAACAAAGTAATTCACACAGGACGCAAGCGATTGCGTGCTGAGCGAAAAAGATTTAACACTTTTTAAGTGATAAATATCATTTATAAAGAGTTTGATCCTGGCTCAGGACGAACGCTGGCGGCGCGCCTAACACATGCAAGTCGAACGAGCGAGAGAGAGCTTGCTTTCTCGAGCGAGTGGCGAACGGGTGAGTAACGCGTGAGGAACCTGCCTCAAAGAGGGGGACAACAGTTGGAAACGACTGCTAATACCGCATAAGCCCACGGCTCGGCATCGAGCAGAGGGAAAAGGAGCAATCCGCTTTGAGATGGCCTCGCGTCCGATTAGCTAGTTGGTGAGGTAATGGCCCACCAAGGCAACGATCGGTAGCCGGACTGAGAGGTTGAACGGCCACATTGGGACTGAGACACGGCCCAGAC
>OLXV01001199.1_pt1 | contig 13205 bp, 10 predicted proteins | sample 1673481 | NCBI WGS metagenome assembly OLXV01 (sample SAMEA103958113, study PRJEB25191) | human gut metagenome
ATTTTCACTAAACTTTCGCTGCTTTGGAAGGTAAATGGTTAGAAAGTCCCGGACAGTTTTCAAGAAAAGTGCATCATTATATTTCATCTTCAGCCACCTCCGGTATCAACTTTGAGAATCTCTCCCAGTCTAGTCCGCTAAGTGTGGGGAAAATTTCAGGGACAAGGTGGATATAGTACGCAGTTTGAGAAAGATGCGCATGCCCCATATATGCACTCAAAAAGGGAAGACAGGTATCTACGTCACGTCCATCTTTCATCCATTGATATAGCCTTTTGGTCGCGAAAGTGTGTCGAAAATCATAAATTCTGGGATTATTTCCCTTTGTCTCCGGCCATAGACCTGCATTATTCCAGTACCGTTTGAAGTTAGCTTCGAGTGTTACAGCATGATAGCATGTGAAATCACCTGAAGGAAAGAAATACTCATTTTGCGGAACCTTCTTTCGGATAATAGTGTCATATCTACGACAAAGCTCCAGCATATCTTCAGGGATGACAACAAGTCTGTCTCCCTAATTGTGAGTTCCGAGTAACCCGACTGTTCCATGCTTGCAAGGTATCTGACCAGCGCTTCTTTCAATTCGTTACAGGGATATTGGATGTTCCAAAAGGGCAGGTCATGATAAAGGATTTTGCCGTTTTTGACATGCTCCTTCATTAATTCGTGAACTTTTCGGATTGTACGAAAATCCCGCTCTGACCGTTGCCCATTGAGTACCTGCTGATGAAATTTTGCAACAAGAGATTCTGCCAGCTCCTCTGAGTAAAAATAGCATCCCTCTGCTGAGAATCCGTCCCTAAAATAATTGAAGCCAAAACGTCTGTACCTGGATAGAGTGTTGTCTGAAAGACCGCTTTTCACTAAAAAATCATCTACAGCCGCTATGACTTCCTCCAACGAAAAATTAGTGTACATATACCAATCTCCTTTATCTTTAATTGGCAGAACAGAACCCGCCTGCTATGATTATAACGGAGAATGATATAAAGTTATCCCGAAGTTTCCGGGATATCTGATCTTTGAAAGGAGGACAACTATTGAGTTACCAACAGAATTCGTCCCGTCTGCGCCGTTTGCCCGATTTTTTCGGGATAACTGATTCTTCGGGATTAATGCCATCCACCATGCTGTAGTCATCCTCCATGGACATCTCCGCTGCCTTGAGGTAGTTCTGAGGTTCCAGAACTATGTCCAGCTTCTGGAAACCAATAGAATCGCAATAGTAACAGCTTACCTCACCCGCCTGACGGATGGCTACGATGTCGCTGACAGACAGACTGTGCCCTTTGAAATCCTCCGGGCGGTCAATGTTGAATCTGGAATAGATGCTTTCCAGAAACACATGGATGTTTTGGAATACCGGCAGTGCATCGGTATAGACGATGTTGTAGTGCTGTGCATTGGGCTTTAATCCATACTTTTCCAGCAACCGCAGAGAGGAGAATGGTTCAAACGGTGTGACCTTGCTGGAATCCAGCTGCATAATCGCATAGGAATCCGCCTGACTGTCAAAGAAATGCTCGGCCTGTTCCTGGTATGCCTGAGAAAGGGCTTCTCTCATTTCTTAGCACCTCCATTGGGGAAGGTCATGGTGAAGGAGGGACTGCCGTCTGCTTCCATACTCATGAGGACATCGGCAGTAAAGACCCTGCCGGTGCGCTGACTCTGACAGTCTTTGAGGCGCAGCCGCTTTTCCCGAATCAGGCGGGCGGCCATGTGTTCGGTCAGAGGTTTTCCGATCTTCTTAAAATATGCGCTGTTCTTCCAGAGGACGAACCGGCATTCCCGGTTGCGGCACATCCAGCCCTTCTCCCGCGCTACTACCTCGCTTCCACAGTGGGGACAGAGTCCGATATTCTGATTGCGTCTCATAAGTGCTTCTGCTCCTTCTACAATTTCATAGGTGTTTACCAGATCGGTAATCATGTGGGCGATTTCCCCCATGAACTGCTCCGGCGTATACTGTCCATGCTCAATCTGGGACAGCTTTTCTTCCCAGTCAGCGGTCATGGAGGGGGACTGAATCTGCTCCGGGGCCACGGTGATCAACGCCTGCCCGATTTGGGTCGGGATCAGGTGCTTCATCTTGCCGTTACCCTTGCGCTCCAGATATCCCTTCTGGACGAGCTTTTCGATGGTCGCTGCCCTGGTTGCCGGAGTTCCAATGCCTTTACGCTCCGCATCTTCGGGGAACTCATCGGCGCAAGCGGTCTCCATGGCTTGCAGCAGTAAATCCTCAGTGAAATGCTTTGGAGGCGTGGTTTTTCCTTCTTTGATTTGGGCACTCGTGACGGGAACAACAGCGTCGGTTTCGGTATTGGAGATCGTTTTCTCAGGGCTGGCCTTCTCCGGGAAGAACTGATTCACGATGCCTTTCCAGCCCTCACTGACGACCACCTTGCCTTTGGAGGTGAAAACCTCACCTGCACATTCAGCGGTTACGGTGGTCTCAACAAACCGGTATGGCTCAGAAACAGCTGCCAGCAGCCGAATAGAAATCAGCCGCAGAATCTCCTGTTCTCCCTTGGGCAGGGTTTCGAGATTTACACTGGAAACCGACTTTGTGGGGATGATGGCATGGTGATCGGATACTTTTTTGTTGTTGATGACCTGCTCCGTGTTCAAGGCCACTTCACCGCTCACATGGAACAGTGTTGTAACAGCGGGAACCAGCTGCTCCAAAACCGGCGCAGCGTCTTCGGTCAGATACCGGCTGTCCGTCCGGGGATAGGTGACCAGCTTCTTTTCGTATAGGGACTGGGTGTAGTCGAGGGTTTGCTGGGCTGTGAATCCAAGAATACGGTTTGCATCCCGCTGAAGTGTCGTCAGGTCATAGAGTTCAGGGGCTTTCTCTGCCCGCTCTTTTCGTTCAATGGACTGAATCAATACATTCTCTTCTTTCTTGCAGGCTGCCAGAAGACTGGCTGCGCTGTCCCGGTCAGGAAATCGCTTACTTCCCAGCTCCATGCCATTGACACAAAGCTGGACTGTGTAGAACGGCTCCGGCACAAACGCGGCAATCGCGGCCTCACGCTGGACGGTCATACCCAATGTGGGTGTCATGACTCTGCCAATGGCAAGCGGCTGACCATACAGGCATGAGAAAAGCCGGGTAGCGTTGATACCGATTAACCAATCGGCACGCTCCCGGCACAGGGCGGCATGATAGAGGGAATCATATTGGGCGGACGGCTTCAGTTTTTGGAATCCCTCGCGAATAGCGGAATCCTCCATGCTGGAAATCCAGAGGCGGTCAAAAGGCTTGTTGCACCCACTCTGATGATAGGTAAGCCTGAATATCAGCTCTCCTTCACGACCGGCATCGGTGGCACAAATCAGCCGGTCCACATCAGGACGGAGCATGAGGCTGCGCAGCACCTCAAACTGCTTCTTCGTCCGAGATGAAATCTGGTACTGCCACTTGTCCGGCAGTATGGGTAAATCCTCCTTTCTCCATTTGTCGTAGCTGCCGTATGCACTCGGGTCTGCCAGCTCTACCAGATGACCGATGCACCAGCTGACGAGATATCCGTTGCCTTCCAGATACCCGTCTTTTCTCTGTCTGGCCCCGATCACGGCGGCAATCGACTGTGCGACTGACGGTTTCTCGGTGACTACCAAATGATACATTGACGTTTCCTCCTTTTGATGGTATGTACGAAGTGCGGGCAGATGTGACTGCCCGCACAGGTAGGGTCATTCCTCGTCGTAGCTGTCTTCCGGCAGCTCAAACTCGTCGTCTTCCTGATAGTCTGCATCAGGATCAGGTTTCACCTGCTGGGATTTTTTCTTGGAACTGCTCAGCATAAGAAAGCCGCCAATGCCGCCTGCGGCCAGAAGGACAACCGGCAGGAGTGCAGCCAAGTTGCCGTTCTCTTTTTCTTCCGTCACCACGGGAGGCTCCGTTGGCTGTGTCTGCACCGGTTCGGTGGGAGCCGGTTCCGTGGGCTTCTGGGATTCGGTATAGTCCTTCAATTCATCTTCGTCCAGCAGATTGAGCAGATCTGCTTCATCCACCTGATTCAGAAAATGGACGGTCTGATTCCCATTATCATCCCGGTCGATGATAATGTAGAAATAGTTGCCGTCTCGGGTTGTCACCGTGATAAACTGCTTACCGGATGCGGTGATCGTGTCGTCCACCAGATTCATGTTGCCCTCCGGTGTCAGCGGGGGCAGGGGTTCTTCGTTTTCATTGGACTGGGCAGATGCCGGGACTGCAATCAGGCTCATGCAGAGCAATGCAGTCAGAAACAGAGAAAAGAGTTTACGCTTCATCTTCGATTTCCTCCATAGAAGTGGTGTTTGTGTTTTCGGTTGTGGGCTTGGTGATTTCTTCGGGAATCTCGCCAGCAGGCAGGCCGTGTCCGAGGGACTGAAGCAGCTGTGCCAGTTGGTCAGGTGTCAGGTTTGCGGCGTGTACGATGTCGTGGATTTCGGTGTTCTCTCGCTCTTTGTACAGCCGGTCCAGTTCTTTGTACTTAGCATCCCATTCATCGCGTTTGCGCAAGGCGCGATCACGGTCTGCACCGAGTTTGTCCAGTTTAATACTCATTTCAAATCTCCTTCACATAGTTGAGAATCCCCGACTACATGCCGGGGATTCTGCCATAGCAGTAGAAATGCTGCTGCCAGTAGGCCGTGTTGATGCTGCTGATTTTCACGGGGTAGAGTAGGAAAGCGCCGCCTTACCGCATTGCTGTGGCAGGTCTGCGCAGACCCCTCACAGAACCGGGCGTGCACCTCTCAATGCACCCGGCTCGCCGTTGTATTGCTCAGTTACTGAAACTCAATAACCATGATGGATTTTCTGGTGGCACTCATGACAAGCCACCAATGTCTTTCTGCGCTTTGCAATCATCACTATCTCCCACGGCTCTCTGCCCTTGAGATTCTTTACCTTATTTACATGATGTACCTCGTATTTTCTGTCCTTTCCCTCATAGCCACAGAGTTCACAGCGGCAGGCTTTGAGCCTGCTGTCGATAGTGGTTCTGCTCTTGGCAATAATGGTAACAATGGTCGGAATGGTGTCCTCGCATCTTTTACCATCCACTTCGTTGAATTTCGTCAGCTTGCGGACTTTCTTGCCAGACTTGGTTTCATAGGGAATGCCCCAGCGTTTCGCACCAATGCGGTACTTATCGTAAATTTTTGACAGTTTGCATTTGTGCTTCCAGGCCAGCGTTTTTAGACAACTGTACTCCATCAGGTAACTAAAATAGTTCAGATTGCGATAATTACTCGCAAGATAGTAGAAATTGCATAATCCCCGCAATTCAGCATCGTAGGTAGTTACAATTTCCAAGTCGGTATTTCTTGTGAGGTCTATTCTTGCTACCGGCTCTAATTTCCCGTTATCAGGACGCTGTTTTACTGCACCTTTTGTAAAAAGATACTTTTCAATTTTGTCCCTAAACGGGATCAGTAGCTCCACGGTGTTGTTCATCGTTCTCTGCTTGCAGTTTTTCCACGGTTTTACCTGTTGGTCTCTTCTGACCCTGACATCATAACCGAGGAAACGGGCGCAGTCATTGCTGTGGGTAATCAGAGTTTTTTCCTGGCTGAGTTCCATTTTCAACGTCCCACGAATAAATTCCGTGAGCTGTGCTTTTATCCACTCACAATCTTCCTTACTCCCATTGACTGCAATCAGAAAATCATCGGCATAGCGAACATATTTCAGCTTTTTGTCATTGCAGAGCTTGGCGGGAGTTTTTCTCAACTCTTTTCCAAGTTCTATATATTGGGCCATCAGCTGGTCACGTTCTTCTCCGCCATTACGCCTGTCTAGTTTTTTCTTTGTGCATGCACGCTTATTCTGCAAAGCTCTATACTGCGGTGTCAGCGTGTATGGCGTGTTGGTGTCAAAGGACTTTTTAAGCTCCTCAACGAATGTATCCAGTTCATTCAGATAGATATTGGCAAGTATCGGTGAGATGATTCCCCCTTGAGGGCATCCGCTGTAGGTGCCATAGTATTTCCATTCCTCCATATAGCCCGCTTTGAGAAACAGGCGTAAAAGATTAATGAATCTGGCATCTTTCACTTTTTTGCCAACAATTCCTATCAGCACTGTATGGTCGATGTTGTCGAAGCAGCCTTTAATATCGCCCTCAACAAACCACTTTGCACCGATGAACTCATGCTTTAGCTGGGCGAGTGCCGTATGACAGCTTCTGCCCGGACGAAAGCCGTGGGAATAGTTCGAGAAAACGGGCTCATAAATCGCCTGCAATACCATGCGAATGACATCCTGCACAAGCTTGTCTGTAAACGTTGGAAGTCCTAAGGGACGCATTTTCCCGTTCTTTTTCTTGATATAGGTACGTCTTACCGGCTTCGGCTCATAAGTTCCGTTTCTCAGCGCTTCAATAATCCTGTTTACTTTATCTTCACTAAATCCGTCAGCCGTATCTTCGTCAACTCCCTTGGTCGCAGCGCCGTTGTTGGCGTAGAGATTCTGGTAGGCGACATAATAGATATCCGGTCTGAGCAGATAGCGAAAGAGCTTGGTAAACACTTCATCATGATTGTTTTTGGAATTTTCTTGTAACCTTGTTAAAATCTCGATTGTTGGTCTCATTTGAGGCTTTCCTCCCTAGTCAATTTCGATTTTAATACGCTCAAACTGTCCTCCTTCGCCATGTAAACGGTTTTCTCGTTCTCAGACTACTATGAGGACTCCGTTGCCATGTCAGATTTTCAGTGTCATCTCCCTTGGCTCTGCCTTGGGATTTATCACGCATACACGCATTACACATAGTTTTTTTCAAACACTCTGATTTAGGCAATCCCCAGTTTGCGAAAGTAGTAGGCCAATGTGAATTGTCGGAGTGTGCTTTCGTTCCGTTAAATCTGGTTTTCCAGCTTGCCGTGAAAAGGATCGATAACCTGTTAAAGGGCAACCCTCTTTAACAGCATTTTCACCATAGGTTTCAGGTAAATTTCCTACGCCCACACTGAACAGGGGCTTGGAACTCGCATTCAACAAATCCAGTTTCATCCTCATATTCACTTACTCTTGCAGTTCAGTCGCACCCGATTACCTTTAGGTGACTTACCGCTTTCCTGCCGTGCTATTTTCCCGTTACAGCTTTCGCCTCATCGGTAAAGCAGGTGAGTTCCCGTGTTATCTACGGGGTAGTGCCTTAAAAATTCATCTCTCCTTTCCGTCTACTTCTACTTTCGCCCTTCTGGGCGCACATTGCCGCAATGAATCATCTTCCCATCTCCCAGATAGATGCCGACATGGGAGGCTCCGCTGGTATTGTAGGTTCCCTGGAAGAAGATCAGGTCGCCGGGTCGTGCTTGGGATGCGGATATGATGCTGCATTGCCGCCGCCAGCTTTCTGCGGTAAGCCGTCCAAAGCTGAAACCAGCGCCGCAGTTGTTGACCACATAAGACACAAAGCCGGAGCAGTCGAAACCGCTGGGGCTGTACCCTCCCCAAACATAGGGTGTACCCAGGTATTGCTCTGCCTCGGCAATCAGCTGAGCGGCTTTTCCGGTGGCCTCAACCTCTACGGAATCCAGGATACTTCCGACATTCAGATAGAAGTAGGGGTTAAAGCTGTTGTTCCGATAGCTGAAAGAAAGTGTCATTTTGCCCGCACTGCCAATCTGGGCGATGGGCTGTCCCTTTGTGACTTCGGTGCCAACGGGAACGGTGATATTGGTACAGTCGCCAATTTTCACGGTGTAACCCTTTTCGTTCTTGAGGGTAATCACACCGCTAGCGATTCTCACCACTTGCCCATCCATGACGGAAAGCACCGGCGTGCCGCTGGGAACAAGAACCTCCATCTGGCTGTTCTCAATCACCATATCTCCGGAGCACTGATAGCCATATCCATACAGAATGCCATTGTGCCAATTCAGGTCAACAGGAGAACCGAACATGATGCGATTGCCCTTGGTGATCTGGTAAATGTCATACATCTCACGCTGTTCGGCATTGAGCCGGTTGAGCAGGATGCTCTCGAAATCGGAGGTGGTGAGGGTGACATAGCAGATATCCACGGATTCTTCCTCGGTGATGGTAATGGAGCCGCCATTACCGCCAGCATAGTAGGCATCCCATGTCTGGTGCCCGTGATTCAGAGCGGCCTGATGGCTGTCATAGTACACATCGAAGTCCACACCGTACCGTGCAAAGTTGCCGGTATCTTCCACCTTGTAGAGCGTGCCATTCATGATGATTTCAGTACCCATGGGCAGACGGGGATTGTTTGCATCTACTGCGATGGTATGGTTTGCTCGCGGATAGACACCGGAGGCAGTAGGACCACCAGACCATATTCCGCAGCAGATGGGACAGCTGCAATAGGCACTTGTGACCACCTGACCGATGTAGTCGCCAACCTGAACCGTCCGGGTCGTAACACGGGTCTCGGTTCGGATTTCTTCGGAAAGATGGTATTGCAGATTGAAAATGGCTGCTAGTTCCGACTTTACCTGATTGAAAGTGAAGTCCTGATACTTGGCACACAGGTAGCTGATGAGCGTGGTGGGATCGTGACCAATCTCCGACAGATTGTAGTGATACTCCTCACAGCCGGGATGACGGGATTCCACCGTGTTGATTTTCTTCTGAAGCTGGGCTTCGAGTTTTGTGTAGTAGGCATCCGCGCGGGTGATCTGGATATCATCGGCAGGCCACGAGGTAGCTGTTACCGTGGTAAGCACGCCGCCGGTAATCACGGAACAGGATTGGAACGGTGCCACAATCAGTAGGAAAGCCATCGCCGCGGCAAGCACAGAACGCATCCCGGTGCTGCTGGAAAGCGCTGTCCGAATCGCATCAAGGCCATCCTTCAGACGCTCCGTCACAGACTTGGCAGTTTTAGCGGTGTTGGCTGCATTCTGGGCAGCATTCTTGGCTTCGTAGTATTCCTTGCGGATTTTCCACCTCTGCTGCCACCGGGAGATGGGATTGGATGTGGCAACATCGGCCTTGTCCATCGCCTCCCGATACTGGGCTTCAAGATTTGCCTTATCCGCCTTCTTTTCGAGCTTCCCAGCTTTTTCCACCTGTCTGAGCTTATGACTGTAGCGGGCATTACCGATTTCCCGGATGCTGCTCTCAGCCGTGGCAACTCCCTCCTGAAGTGCCTGCGTACCGACATTCTCGTCCTGATTTGCCTCCGCAGCCTCATGCTTAATGGCACATGACGATGCCCGTGCAGAAAGGGTGTCGCGTTTCGCGACACCCTTTCTGACAACTCCTTGGCGGGTATTCAGGTCAACTGGGGCAGCATTTTCCTTTTTCCCGAACCGAAGCTGCTCTTTCCGGGCTTTGGCTTTCTGCTCATCTGTCAGAGGTTTCGGCTGTGCTGGTTTACGAATCTTGGAATCAGCCGCACTGCCAGAATCCTCTGTGAACTGGAGGCGAGGCTTCTTGCTGGCCATTTACGCCTCCTTTTCCGGCGTGACCTCAGACAGCTTGGTGGTCATGATGCGATACAGCTCCAGATTTGTGGGGAAGTGATCGACGAATGGGAGTATGACATTGCCGTAGAACAGCAGTCCTTCACCTTCACCGGAATGGGTAACATAGGACAGCTGGTGGGGAGAGATGTTCAGGGTGTTGGCAAGAATTTGGCGGTCACCCGCCGCCTGATTCAGCATGATGATAAAGTCAGAGTTCTCGAAGATATTCTCAACTTCCCGGCTGGTCAGCAGGTCTTTCACATTCTGGGTGATACCGGTCGGGCAGCCGCCCCACTTTCGGAACCGCTTCCAGATTTCCACGGAATAGGCAGCGGTCTGTTCCTCTTTGAGGAGCAGGTGGAACTCATCGACATAGTACCGGGTACACTTGCCGGCAGAGCGGTTGGCGGTAACACGCCCCCATACCTGATCCTGAACAATGAGCATACCGATCTTCTTCATCTGCTTGCCCAGCTCTTTGATGTCGTAGCAGACAAATCGATTATTCACATCCACATTGGTTCTGTGGTTAAACAGATTCAGAGAGCCTTTGACATAGATTTCCAGCGCCGTTGCCACATGCCGCGCCTCTTTTTCCTCCTGCTTCAACAGGGCGTTGTAGAGGTCTTCCAGAATCGGCATCTGTTCGGGAACCGGGTTCTCAAAATAGGTCTGGTAAATCTGATGGACGCAGCGGTCGATGACCGTTTTTTCCACGGGCTGAAGTCCCTCTTTTCCTCCCACAACCAGTTCGCACAGGGACAGAATGAAATCGGATTTCAGGGCAATGGGATTGTCCTCCTCGGAGTAATTGCTGTTGATGTCCATGGGGTTGATATACTGGGTGGAGGATGGGCTGATCTTGATGACCTGACCCTTCAACCGCGTCACCAGTGCCGCATATTCGGCTTCGGGATCACAGACGATGATGTCGTCACTGGTGGTGAGGAAGGCATTGGTGATCTCACGCTTTGCGGAGAAGGACTTGCCGGAACCGGGGGTACCCAGAATCAGACCGTTGGGGTTCTTGAGCTTCTTTCGGTCAACCATGATGAGGTTGTTGGAAAGTGCGTTCAGACCATAGTACAGGGCTTCCTTCCCATCCTGAAACAGCTCCTGGGTGGTGAAAGGAACAAAAATTGCCGTGCTGGAGGTGGTCATGCCCCGCTGAATCTCAATCCGGTTGTAGGCCAGCGGCAGAGAGGACATCAGCCCCTGCTCCTGCTGGTAGTCCAGCCGCCGCAGATTGCAGTTGTGCTTCTGGGCTATGGAGTTGGCCTGAAAGACATTGGTTTCCAACTCCTGCTTGGTGCTGCCGGTGTTGAGAACCAGGAAAGTGAGCAGGAACATACGCTCATTCTGGGACTGGAGTTCTTTCAGCAGAGATTTGGCATCATTGCCGTAGGTGGCGAGGTCGGAAGGAATGATGTCCATGTCATAGCCGGCGCGGACAGCCTTTTTCTGCTCCTCAATCTTGCTGCGATCCAGTTCCGTGATGGTGTGCTTGATCTGCTTGATGGCCTTGTTCTGATCGACGGACTGGATGTGCATGGTCACGATTTCGCTGGAATCCATGTCCAGGAAGTCCTTCAGCAGCTGGTCGCTGATATCGGAAGCGGTGATCTGCAAATAGCTCATGGCCCCGTAGAGCTTTCCCATGCGGAAGATTCTGCTGCCGGGGAAGGCAAAAGAGGTGGGCGCAATATAGTCCTCTACAGACAGGCCGGTCTTGGGAAGCCACTTCCAGTCAAATCGGAACTTCTCCCGATCGCCCATGTGGAACATACTGTGCATCAGCTGAAGCCGCTCCTTGCCGTCCAGCAGCTTAGCCGTAACACCCAGCCGGTGGAAGTTGTTCATAAGATCAACCTCGATGTGGTCAAGCCGGGGCTTGGCTTGCTTCATGGAATCTGCCTCAATTCCGAAGGTCAGGTACTTCGTTTTGGTCAAGCCGTTGTTGCCTTTCTGAAGCTGCTGCCGGAGCATCATGCCGTATTCCGCGCGAACATCGTCAAAGCCGTCGTTCTGAAAAGGAATGCGGATGCTCCTTTCAAAAGCATCCGCATCGGTGGACATATTCATGAAAGACAGCTCGAAATGGATACTGGAATCGAAGAAGTTCAGGAAAGAGCACCATTCCTCAAAAATGGCGGTCTTGTCATCCTGTTGTGCCAGCTGATAGTTGATGTCCTGGAACTGGATGGTTTTCGTGTAGTACCGATCCGTGACGCGGCAGATGCCATCCGGGAACATCCTCTGAAACGGAATGGACTGCTGTGCCGTGCGGGGAACACCGTCATCCCACTTTGCTTTCTTCACCGCCGCGTCCAGTTCCTTCTGCTGTTTTCTGGACAGCTTTTTCGTGGAAACCGGAGCCGAAGAAGCTGCCTTTGCTTTTCTGGATTTCTTTTTTTCAATGGACAATTCGCTGTACCTCCTGCTCAAGTTCGTCCTGACGAATCAGGGTTGAATAGTAGTTGTTCGTTCGGTAGGGGCGCACCTGGGGACGGATGATTTTTGCCTGAATGAAGTGCTGGGCAATCTTCTCCAGCGGCTGACCATCTTTCTCGTACATGCCGAGAAAGAACATGGGCAGCATGACCAGCATCATCCCCAGCGTTGCCAGAGAGACATTGCCGGTCCGCTTCAGAAGGAAGAATACCGGAATGCCGATGACGGCTGCGGCGGCAAAACATATCAGCTGCCGCTTCGACAGATTGAAAAGAACTTTGGATTTAACCCGTGTAAGGTCACGGGGAACGGAAATATAAGCTGCCATTTGGCCTCCTTAATGTGCATTGAGTACGGATTTGGCAAGTCCGCCGGTCTTGAACAGAGTGAAACACAGCAGCACTGTGTATCCCACAACACCCCACAGGGACGCGATAATGTCCTGCGAGAACGCAATGCTCTGAATGAGGACGGCATAGATGCCAACACATACAAGAATGAGGAATCCCTGAAACCCGATGGCAAACAGGGAGCGCAGATAGTTCTGCCCGACCTGCGACTGCTCCCGGTTGCCAAAGGTGGAGAACGGGATGGGTGCAAGGCTGACCATGAGATAGATCTCAATCATACGGCCATAGACGATGACAAAGATCAGAATGCCAAGCACCCACATGGTGGTCTGAACGATGAAGGACTGCAAATACAGCCCCAGCATCGGCCCCAAGTCCATTGCTTCGACGGTCGCCTGCATTCCGTCCAGCGCGGCAGAATCGATAGCAGTCGAACCTGCTATGATGCCTCCCGCACCGGCGATGACCTGCTGCGACACATCGAAGACCGCCATGGTGATGTTGAAGCAGTTTGTGATGATGGTAACGGCCAGAAAGGTTTTGAAAACCCATTTGAAGAAGATCCAGGACTCGAAATTCGCCAGATTGTTGTGGTCGATAATCATCTGGATCAATTCATAACAGGCGATGAAGGTGAGAATCATACCTGCAATCGGGACGATGACCGATTCAGAGACATTTCGGATCATGCCGAAAATCCCCGGCGAAAAAGCCGCCGGGGTTGTTCCGACCTGGGTTGCAATGTCTCCAACTCGCTGATTCACAGAATCAAACATCCCGGACAGATTTTGCATGATTCCACTGACCAGCATTTCTTTCAGCCAGTCTGTAATCTGTTCGAGTATGCTGTCCAAGTGTTACCTCCCGATTAGCCGAACAGACCGGAGAGCAGAGGAACCAGAGTGGTGCCGATGAGGGCCACGCCGCCGCCAGCCATGAGCTGTTTTATCCCCAATTAGGTGTAAAACT
>OLXV01001208.1_pt1 | contig 13146 bp, 6 predicted proteins | sample 1673481 | NCBI WGS metagenome assembly OLXV01 (sample SAMEA103958113, study PRJEB25191) | human gut metagenome
CCGTACGGAGAGCTTCACGAATGCGCTCCAGCTTCTCAAGAGGCAAATAGCGTGCAATAATCTCTTCTATCTGCCCGTCCGATGCAAGCAGATTGCCGGTATATGCGCCGTGCTCGTTGGTGGAAAACATGGAACAGCCCGCAAAGCGTACCCCGCCACACCCGTCGGAATAAAATTCAAGGGCGAAATCTTCCACCTTATTATATATAGGCTCCGCCGTAAGGCAACCTTGCTCTCTCAAAATACGTTCACACCAATTGGAAACGGGCTTCGTAAATCCGTGCAGGCACCAGTTCAGACCCTTTCCGCTACCGGACCAGGGTACTTTAAGCAAACAGGCGTGCATTGCATTGACTATGCGTTCGCAATCCTCGATATTGTTCACAAGAGTATGTTCGCCACAGGTGTATCCGGGATAACGCCCCGTCATGCGCCGCGTCATCTCCACGGCCTGAATACGGGAAGAAAGCGACCGGTAGTCCGCAAGAAGCCGAGGGGAAGGCAGTTTGTCTTCATTGACGCCCCTCTTCAAGAGATATTTGCGAATGGAAGGATTCCATCCCCACGGCACAATCGAGGCTTCGGCATAGTCGGGCAATTCAGGCTCGGTGGCCAGTTGCACCCGCAACCCGAAAAGTTCCCGCATCCTCCGCAAAAAATCCGCATTGTAGGCGGAAGGCGCCAGCACCGCACTGTCCGGAACGGCATACCATATCGGCAGCAAAGCCATGTCCTGCGCCATGCGGCGGGCGGAAGCCGGGGCTATGTAGTTCGCTTCGTTATTGGCAAGCGCAAGGTCTGAATCCGGATTGAAAAGATATAGTTTCATTGATTATAGTTCATAATTATTCGGAACTGCAAACTTACAGAGAAAAAGAACAGCATACAAATATATAAAACTTAACTATGAAATAAGATATTTTGCTATCTCTACTTTGCAAATCTATAAAAAAGCCGTATATTTGTCGCCCGATAAACCGAATTTAAAGCATGGAAGCATTTTACCGTACACACGCTTATCTCGTAGAGCATACCAATGCCCCCGTACGCCGCGACCTAATGGACGAAATAGACTGGAATGACCGTCTTATCGGTATCAAAGGCACAAGAGGCGTAGGTAAGACTACTTTCTTGCTGCAATATGCCAAAGAGAAATTCGGCACAGACCGCTCCTGCCTCTTCATCAACATGAACAACTTCTACTTCTCCGGACATGGCATCGTGGAGTTCGCCGCCGAATTCCAGCGCCGCGGAGGAAAAGTGCTGTTGATAGACCAGGTATTCAAGTACCCGGAATGGAGCAAGGAACTGCGTATGTGCTACGACCGCTTCCCCAACCTGAAAATCGTGTTCACCGGCTCGTCCGTGATGCGTCTGAAAGAGGAGAATATGGAGTTGCGCGACATCGTGAAGAGCTACAACCTGCGCGGCTTCTCCTTCCGCGAATACCTGAACCTGCAGACGGGCATGAAGTTCCATGCCTATCCGTTGGAAGAAATCCTGAGCAACCACGAACAGATAGCCAAAGGCATCCTCTCCAAAGTACGTCCATTGGACTACATACAAGACTATATGCACCACGGCTTCTACCCTTTCTTCCTTGAAAAGCGTAACTTTTCGGAGAATCTGCTCAAGACGATGAACATGATGGTGGAAGTGGATATCCTGCTCATCAAACAAATTGAGCTGAAATACCTTTCGAAGATAAAGAAATTACTATATTTGTTGGCCGTGGACGGGCCGAAAGCGCCGAATGTCAGCCAACTGGCAAACGACATACAGACCTCCCGCGCCACAGTAATGAATTACATCAAGTATCTGGCAGACGCACGACTCATCAATATGGTCTATCCGAAGGGAGAAGAATTCCCCAAGAAGCCGTCGAAGATAATGATGCACAATTCAAATCTGATGTATTCCATCTATCCCGTCAAGGTGGAAGAGCAAGACGTACTGGACACTTTCTTTGCCAACACAATGTGGAAGGACCACAAGGTGAACAAGGGCGACAAGAACATCTCGTTCATGGTAGATGAGGTGATGCCTTTCAAGATTTGTCCGGAAGGAACAAAGATAAAGAATAATCCGGGAGTTACTTATGTACTGCATAAGGCAGAAATAGGCCGAGGCAACCAAATACCTCTCTGGTTATTCGGTTTCTTGTATTAAGAGAGAGATTTTTTTACTTAAATAAATAATTCAATTTAGTTATGACTAAACAGAAGAAATTCATTACTTGTGATGGTAACCAGGCTGCTGCACATATCTCGTATATGTTCTCCGAAGTAGCTGCCATCTACCCCATCACCCCCTCTTCTACGATGGCTGAATACGTAGACGAATGGGCTGCCGCAGGTCGCAAGAACATCTTCGGCGAAACAGTATTGGTACAGGAAATGCAGTCAGAAGGTGGTGCTGCAGGTGCCGTCCACGGCTCTCTGCAAGCCGGTGCGCTGACTACTACTTACACAGCTTCACAAGGTCTGTTGCTGATGATCCCGAACATGTACAAGATTGCCGGTGAATTCCTGCCTTGTGTATTCCACGTATCAGCACGTACATTGGCAAGCCATGCACTGTGTATCTTCGGTGACCACCAGGACGTTATGTCTGCACGCCAGACTGGTTTTGCCATGTTGGCCGAAGGTTCTGTACAAGAAGTTATGGACTTGGCAGGTGTTGCCCACCTAGCCACCATCAAGGCCCGTGTTCCGTTTATGAACTTCTTCGACGGCTTCCGTACTTCTCACGAAATCCAGAAGATTGAAATGTTGGAGAACGAAGACCTCGCTCCGCTTATCGACCAGGAAGCTTTGGCTGAATTCCGCGCACGTGCATTGAACCCGATGAACCCGGTGGCACGTGGTATGGCAGAAAATCCCGACCACTTCTTCCAACACCGTGAATCTTGCAACAACTACTATGAAGCAGTTCCGGCTATCGTTGAGGAATACATGAACGAGATTTCCAAAATCACAGGCCGCAAGTACGGTTTGTTCGATTACTACGGTGCAGAAGATGCAGAACGCGTTATCATCGCCATGGGTTCTGTAACGGAAGCTGCCCGCGAAGCTATCGACCACCTCGTTGCCAATGGCGAAAAGGTAGGTTTGGTTGCCGTTCACTTGTATCGTCCGTTCTCTGCCAAGCACTTCCTTGCCGCCGTTCCCAAGACTGCCAAGAAGATTGCCGTACTGGACCGTACGAAAGAACCGGGTGCTAACGGCGAACCGTTGTACCTCGACGTAAAAGACTGCTTCTACGGTGCAGAGAATGCTCCGGTTATCGTAGGCGGCCGTTACGGTTTGGGATCCAAGGACACTACTCCCGCGCAAATCCTCGCCGTTTACAAGAACCTGGCTATGCCGATGCCGAAGAACCACTTCACTATCGGTATCGTAGACGACGTTACCTTCACTTCTCTGCCCCAGGAAGAAGAAATCGCATTGGGCGGCGAAGGCATGTTCGAAGCCAAATTCTACGGTTTGGGCGCTGACGGTACAGTAGGTGCCAACAAGAACTCTGTGAAGATTATCGGTGACAATACCGACAAGCACTGCCAGGCTTATTTCTCTTACGACTCCAAGAAATCAGGCGGTTTCACCTGCTCGCACCTGCGTTTCGGTGATACTCCTATCCGCTCTACATACCTGGTAAACACGCCTAACTTCGTGGCTTGCCACGTTCAAGCTTACCTGCACATGTACGACGTAACCCGCGGCTTGCGTAAGAACGGCTCTTTCTTGCTGAACACCATCTGGGAAGGCGAAGAGCTTGCCAAGAACCTGCCCAACAAGGTGAAGAAGTACTTTGCACAGAACAATATCACTGTTTACTATATCAACGCTACTCAGATTGCACAAGAAATCGGTTTGGGCAACCGTACCAACACCATCCTGCAATCCGCATTCTTCCGTATCACCGGCGTTATTCCGGTTGACCTGGCTGTAGAACAGATGAAGAAATTCATCGTTAAGTCTTACGGCAAGAAGGGTGAAGACGTTGTCAACAAGAACTACGCAGCAGTTGACCGTGGCGGCGAATACAAGCAACTGACCGTTGACCCGGCTTGGGCCAATCTGGCAGACGACGCCAAGGCTGAAAACAACGATCCTGCATTCATCAACGAAGTGGTTCGTCCTATCAACGCACAAGACGGTGACTTATTGCCGGTATCTGCATTCAAGGGTATCGAAGACGGTACTTGGGAACAAGGTACTGCCAAATATGAGAAACGTGGTGTAGCTGCATTCGTTCCCGAATGGAACGCTGAGAACTGTATCCAGTGTAACAAGTGTGCTTACGTTTGTCCTCACGCTTCCATCCGTCCGTTCGTACTCGATGCTGAAGAGCAGAAGGGTGCCAACTTCACTCAACTGAAGGCTGTAGGTAAAGCATTCGACGGTATGACATTCCGTATTCAGGTAGACGTTCTCGACTGTCTGGGTTGTGGCAACTGTGCCGATGTCTGTCCGGGCAACCCGAAGAAGGGTGGCAAGGCTCTGACTATGAAGCACCTCGAAAGCCAATTGCCGGAAGCTGCCAACTGGACTTACTGTGCTGAAAACGTGAAGAGCAAACAACACTTGGTTGACATCAAGGCCAACGTAAAGAACTCTCAGTTCGCCACTCCGTTGTTCGAGTTCTCAGGTGCTTGCTCCGGTTGTGGTGAAACTCCGTATGTGAAGCTGATTTCCCAGTTGTTCGGTGACCGCGAAATGGTAGCCAACGCAACAGGATGTTCTTCCATCTACTCCGGTTCAGTACCTTCTACTCCTTATACCAAGAACGAAAAGGGTCACGGTCCTGCTTGGGCTAACTCATTGTTCGAGGACTTCTGCGAATTCGGTCTGGGTATGGAGCTTGCCAACGAAAAGATGCGCGCACGTATCGTGAAGGCTATGGAAGATGCCATCGCAGCAGAAGGAACTCCGGCCGAATACAAAGAAGTATTCCAGGCTTGGATTGAAAACATGTACGATGCAGACAAGAGCAAGGAACTGGCTGAAAAGATTATTCCGTTGGTAGAAGCTGCCAAAGACAAGTGCGACAGCTGCAAGACTATCGCCAGTCTGTCTCAATACCTGGTAAAACGCAGCCAGTGGATTATCGGTGGCGACGGTGCCTCTTACGACATCGGTTACGGTGGTCTCGACCATGTAATCGCAAGCGGTAAGGATGTCAACATCCTCGTACTGGATACTGAGGTTTACTCCAACACAGGCGGTCAGTCTTCCAAGGCTACCCCGGTAGGCGCTATCGCCAAGTTTGCCGCTGCCGGTAAGCGTGTACGCAAGAAAGACCTCGGTCTGATGGCTACTACTTACGGTTACGTATACGTTGCCCAAATCGCTATGGGTGCCGACCAGGCTCAGACTTTAAAGGCTATCCGTGAAGCAGAAGCATATCCCGGTCCGTCACTCATCATCGCTTACGCTCCGTGTATCAACCACGGTCTGAAGGCAGGTATGGGCAAGAGCCAGGCAGAGGAAGAAAAGGCCGTTAAGTGCGGTTACTGGCACTTGTGGCGTTACAACCCGGCTCTGGAGGCTGAAGGCAAGAATCCGTTCACGCTGGATAGCAAGGAACCGGATTGGAGCGGATTCCAAGACTTCCTGAAGGGTGAAGTTCGTTACGCATCCGTAATGAAGCAATATCCGCAGGAGGCCGACGAGCTGTTCAAGGCTGCTGAAGAAAACGCTAAATGGCGTTACAACAGCTACAAGCGTCTTTCCAAAGAAAATTGGGGCGCTGAAGTTACAGAGTAATTCCGATTACTAAATAAAGAATAGAGGCTGCTCCTGAATAAGGCGTAGTCTCTATTTGTTTTTAATTAACAATACTAAATATCACAGGTTATGATTGGATTTATCATTTGGATTATCGGTGTGGTTCTGTGTGTCAAAGCCGTACTTGAAATCATGAAGTGGCCGGTAGACGGCGTGAAGAAACTATTAGTTGCAATTATCATCCTGCTCACAAGCTGGATTGGAATCTGTGTTTACTACTTCTGGGGAAGGGAAAACCTGCCTCAAATACTGAAATAAGTTCCAGTATCATTTACAGAAGTAAACAGACGTGTATTAAGAACAAGGGGGATAGACAACAGCTATCCCCTTCTTTTCAGAAACTCGGTAGGACTCTCCCCAAACTGTTCCTTATAGCATTTCGTGAAATAGGAAGGTGACGAAAAGCCCACTTCATAGGCAATCTCCGCTACCGTCATGTCAGAGGAGGCAAGCAGTGAGGCAGCCTTTTTCAACCTCATCTGGCGCAGCAGCTCATTCGGCGAATAGTTGGTCAGCGATTTCAGCTTACGGTAAAGCTGCACACGGCTCATACCCATATTCCGTCCCAAATCCTCCACATTGAGTTCCGCATCTTTCATCCTCTCCTCGACAAGCGATTTGAAGCGGGAGACGAAACCCTTATCCAAATCACTGATGGCTTCCTTCTCGATAGTCTGGTTATCTCCGAAGAACTGCCTCAACTGACGGCGGTTTGCAATAAGATTACGGACACGAGACAAGAGCAACTGCGAATTGAATGGTTTGGAAATATAAGAATCGGCACCGCCATCATAGCCCTGGATACGCTGTTCGTCCAGCGAGCAGGCCGTCAGCAGAATCACCGGGATATGGCATGTCTGTAACTCCCCCTTCAAGCGGCGGCAACATTCCACACCATCCATACCGGGCATCATTACATCCGAAATAACCACATCCGGCACATACTTCATGGCCAGCCGGATACCCTCTGTCCCGTCTGCAGCATCCAGCACGCGAAATTCTTGCGTCAACAGTGACTTCACATAGTTGCGAATATCCGCATTATCGTCAATTACCAGCACAGTAGGACAATCAGCCTCAACCACCTCTTCGCATGCCTTCACTTCCGTATCTATCAGGGTGGACGACACGTCCTTCTCTTCGGCAGGCAACGTCACTATGGTGGGATGGTACTGCGAAACATCCTGCTTTGGGAAAGTGACGGTGAAGGTAGTACCCTTATCATCACTGTGTGCCGCAATGTTGCCACCATGCATCTCTACAAAAGCACGTACCAGCGCAAGGCCGATACCGGTACCTGCCTGATGTCCGTCCACTTGATAAAAACGCTCGAAGATAGCTTCCACATCGGTCGAAGAAATGTAACTGCCGGAATTGAAAACAGACAAGCTATAGTTCTGCTCTGTCATTGACAAGCGTATAGCTATCTTCCCATTCTCCGGCGTATACTTCACGGCATTGGAGAAGAGATTGAAGTAAATGCGCTCCATCTTCTCCGCATCCGCCATCATCCGGAAGTCCGTATCGGGAGATGCCTCAAAGCTGAAAGCAATATGTTTCTTCAGCAACGCCATGCGGAAAGAGTCGTTCCAGCCCCGGAAGCTGTCGAGCAAATCAAAAGGTTCGAGATGGAGCTCCATGCGCCCGTTCTCCACCTTCCGGAAATCAAGTATCTGGTTGACCAGGCGAAGCAGGATATGCACATTCTTTTTCATCAGCTCGAGGAGCTGGCGCGGCTGTCCGTCAAGGGTGCGGTTGGCAAGAAGCTGCTCTATGGGATCGGCTATCAGCGTCAGCGGAGTACGGAAATCGTGCGAAATATTCGTGAAGAACACCAGCTTGGCATGCGTAGCCTCCTCCAGTTCATGGGAAAGCTGTTCCAACTGCGACTTCTGCACTTCCAACAGTTCCTTCTGCTGTATCAACTGGGTTTTCTGTTCCTCCAGTTTCTTTTTCTGCATGGACAGCTCACGGTTCAACCGGTTCTTGGCACGCAAGGAGAGGTAGACAGCCACCAACAAGCCGACCAGCAACAATAGGGCGGACAGACTGCCGTACAAGACAACCTGCTGCGTGGCATAACTGGCCAAATACTGGTTTATCTTTCCGTTCAGGGTTTCTATCTTTCCATCCAGGGTGCCGATGTGGGCGGTCTGCATCTTCATGATGAGAGCATTGTCGCGGTCGACGACGGAAGTGCCCAGGATAGTTTCACGGGGGAAATCACGCTTGTTCAGGATATCCATGGCAATCTGCATCACGCGGTCGCCACCGGTAGGATATATAAACGTGGCATCCAGTTCGCCGGCAAGCACTTTCTCCACTCCATAGTCTTTGCCGGACAGGGCGTCTATGCCGATGAACCGCATATCCTTTTCCCGCCCCTCTCGGGCAGCGGCAGCATAGGCTCCGGCCGCCATACGGTCATTCTGCGCATACACCAGGTCGATATGCGGAAAGCGGCTCAGCAGGGTATCCATTTTCTCTCCGGCCTTGAGTTGCAACCAGGCACCGTCTTCAACGGCCAGCAACCGGATACCGGGATAAGCGGATATAGCCTTCACAAATCCCTGATGACGGTCTACGGCAGGTGTGGAGCCCACCAAACCTGAGATTTCCACCACATCTCCCTGCCCATGCAGCACATTGGCCACATACTCTCCCACAGCTTTCCCTATCTCGTAGTTGTCTGCACCGACGTAGGCCGTGTATTTGTCCGAAAGGATTTTACGGTCCACTACAATCACCGGAATGCCCCGGTTGTATGCCTCCTCCACAACCGGAGTTATCGGAGTGGCTTCATTAGGGGCCACAATCAGCAGATCCACCCCTTCGGCTATCAGCTCACGAATGTCTTTTGCCTGACGGTCATTATCGTCGACGGCAGTACGGATGTCCACCTCCACATCTTCGTAGAAATGGGCTTCACGGAGTATCTCACTGTTCATCTGGCGCCGCCATTCATCCTCGCTACATTGGGAAACGCCGATACGGAAACGTGCCTCGCGCCGGGAGCAGGCAACCGCCACTCCCCAAAGCACGAGCAGAAAGAATAAAATCCGAAGGTTATGCTGTCTCATCTTCACTTTCCTCTGATTTAAGATTGCAGATGAGCAAAGATAGCGAAAAATGTGAAAAGAATAAGAAAAATCTATGCCAGCCTTTCTTTCAAGGCGTCCGGCAATTCCGGCATGGCACCGCTCTGGGTACATACATAGGCAGAGACTTCCACCGCCAGTTTATGGGCATCGGGCACCTGCTTCCCGCTGAGAATGGCAGCGGTGAAGGCTGCCGTGAACGAGTCACCGGCTCCAACGGTGTCCGCCACCGGTACCTTGGGCGTCTCCTGGAAGGAAACCACTCCCGGAGTGAACACATAGCTGCCGTTCGTTCCACAAGTCAAGATAAGCATCTTCAGGTTATACTTGGCCAGCAGAATCCAGCATTTGTCCTGCAAGTCGATGCCCGGGTAGCCGAAAATACGGCTGATGGTCACCAGTTCCTCATCGTTTATCTTGAGGATGTTGCAGCGGCGCATGGATTCGCAGAGTATCTCTTTGGTATAGAAACCCTGGCGGAGATTGATGTCGAATATCTTCAGTTGTCCCTCCGCATCGGGCATCGTGTCGAGAAAGCGGTTGATGGTGATACGGCTTGTTTCGCTGCGTTGCGCCAAAGAGCCGAAACATACGGCACGCGTGTTCAGTGCCAGACGCTTCAGTTCGTCGGTAAAGGGAATGTTGTCCCAGGCCACGCCTTCTTTTATCTCATAGCACGGCACGCCCACGGCATCGAGCGTCACCTGCACCGTTCCCGTGGGGTAAGGCACGCGCTCAATCTGCGTGCGCAGCCCCTTCCGGGCGAACACATCCAGAATCTCGTCCCCATCCGCATCGGCACCTACGGCACTGACCACACGGCTGTCGAAACCAAACTGCGATGCATGGTAAGCAAAGTTTGCCGGAGCACCGCCTATCTTCTTTCCTTCGGGGAGGCAGTCCCACAGAGCCTCGCCCATACCTACTATTATCTTATTCATAATATTATATTATTTAATGAATGATATATTTTATTCACGGCAAACTCAATGTCCTACCCGCTGCGAACCTAATAAAAAAGTTCCTAACTATAGAATGAAAAGTTGCCAATTATCTATTAAAAAGTTTCTAAGAACCAAGGATTATCTCTATCCCAAGGCTTGGGATAGACATCCGCAACCTTGGGACAGATATCCGCAGCCTTGGGATATGTGTCCGCAGCCTGCGAACAAAGATTACCGCTTCATACGCAGCATATAGAAGAACAAGTACACTACCCCCACCGTCATTACAGCCACGGCACCGCTTTGTCCTACAGCATCACTTGCCAAGCCCATTGCTATCGGAAATACCGTACCGCCGAAGAGCCCCATAATCATCAAGCCGGAAACCTCGTTCTTCTTTTGTGGCATAGCAAGCAACGCTTGGGAGAAGATAACCGGAAAGATGTTCGAATTGCCGAAACCGATAAGGGCAATGCAAATGTATATCATTGTCTTTTCATGGAAAACGAACAACCCTACCATCGCAGCCAACATACATAACACGCTGATGCCGAAGAAGGTTCGGGGAGCCATCTTCTGAAGAATGAAGGCTCCGAGAAAGCAACCCGCCGTGCGGAAGATGAAGTAAAGGCTGGTGGCAAAGCCGGCATCGGCCAGCGTCATGCCCAGACGCTCCATCAGGATTTTGGGCGCTGTGGTATTCGTACCTACATCAATGCCCACATGGCACATGATGCCCAGGAAGCAGAGAAAGATAAACGGCTTGCCCAGCAGGGCGAGGCACTCCCCGAAGGTGGAAGGGCGTCCCTCTTCCTTTTCCTCGCGGATGGAAGTACCGCTCAGCCAAAGAATGGCAATCACCGCAATGACCATATAGACCGGGAACAGTACCCTCCAGCCCATGCCCAGAGACGGAATGGCCTGCGTAGCTCCCCACATGGCGATGTATGGAGCCAGAAACGAAGCAATGGCTTTTACAAACTGTCCGAAGGTGAGCGAACTTGCCAACCGCTCGCCGCTTACGATGTTGGAAAGCAACGGGTTGAGCGACGTTTGCATCAGCGCATTGCCGATGCCCAGCAATGAGAACGAGAGCAGCATCAGCACGTAGCCGTCTCCGAAAACCGGGAGAAGCAAAGAGGCAAACGTGATGACAAGGCTGAGAAGCACCGTCTTCTTGCGTCCGATGCGGTTCATCAGCATACCCGTAGGTACGGAGAAGATGAGGAACCAGAAGAACACCAGAGACGGGAATATGTTGGCTTGCGAGTCGGTCAGGTTCAAGTCGGCCTTCACGTAGTTGGAGGCGATGCCCACCAAATCCACAAAGCCCATGGCGAAGAAGCAAAGCATGACCGGAAAGAGCTTTGCCAAGGAAGAATTCTTAGTATTTTCCATGCTGAAGATTATTATCTGTTATTTTAATCCGAGTTTGTACACAGTAAACGAGGTGACATTGCAGCTTCCACCTTTAGCATAGAAACTGATGCGGTTGTAAGGTTCCGACGGGAATACGAGATTTGTCACGGCAAAACGTCCGTCGTTGCCAAACGCTTCAATGCTCAACTTGTCTACGAACAAGCGGAGTTTCATTTCATTGCCACCCTCGACAGGAGCCACGGTCACTGCAGGGAAGTCCTTGCTGAACGACACCTCACCACTCTTGGTACGGTCTATGGTGAACGTCTTTTCCGCCAGGTTATAGTACATCTCCACCTCCTCGCCTTTCGAGTTAAAGAGCTGGAATCCTATCACATCCGCATCCTTGTTCTTGATGGTCATTTCGATTTCATACGTTCCGGAATTGTCATTCAGCAGTTTGTCCAGATTATACGTGCGGTCTACCTTGAAAGCACGCTTCTTGCTGCCTTTATCCCTCAGTTTCAGCAATTCGGGAGACGGGGTTACCTTTACATAGGTTTCACCCTCCGAGGTATAGAGCGAAAGGTCGCGCGGCACGGAGTTGGCACTGCGGTATTGACGGGTGGGCACATCGTTGGCATATTGCCAGTTGCTCATCCATGCCAATGCAATGGCACGTCCTACAGGAGCATTGCTCCAAGTGACAGTTGCATAATGGTCTTTTCCCCAGTCCATCCATTTCGTCACTGCGGGAGACTCGTTCACGAATTTCTTACCGTCAAATGTCCCTACGAAATATTGTGTGGCAGAGCCACCGAACGGTCCGCCCGGATTGAGGTTACAGACGAGTACCCACTTCTTCAGTTCCGTACCTTCAACCGGCAGTTCAAGCAGGTCGGGACACTCCCAGACTCCGCCGTGAGCACCTTGTCCTTCACCGAATTTGCTCTCCAGCGTCCAGTTCTTCAGGTCGGCAGAAGAGTATATCTCCATTTCCTGCCCTACGGCAAGAACCATAATCCATTTCTTGGTATCTTCGTGCCAGATGACTTTAGGGTCACGGAAGTCGCGCTGCGTGGAAGTCAGGATGGGATTTCGCGCATACTTCTTGAAGGTTTTTCCGTTGTCAAGGCTATAGGCCATGCTCTGCACTTGGCGGTCGCTTGCCGATGTATAGAAGGCAATGACGGCACCGGCACCGAACCCGGCCGTATTATCCTTGTCGACAACACAAGAGCCACTGAAAATTGTTCCCAACGCATCGGGCGAAATGGCATCTCCGTGATGCTCCCAAGTGACGAGGTCCGTACTGGTGGCATGTCCCCAATGCATGTTCCCCCACATGGAGCCGTAGGGATTATGCTGGTAGAACAAATGGTAGACCCCGTCTTTGTAGAACATTCCGTTAGGATCATTCATCCAACCGTAAGCCGGGCTGAAATGATACACCGGACGGTACTTCTCCCGGTTCGAAACATCGAATTCATCCGACAGTTTCATTTCTTCCCAGCATAAGGCCGAATCCGGAATAAGCTGGAAGTTGAAAGAGAGATGTTTATTATCGAAGCCGGTCAAATCGACCGGAACAAAATAGTCAACCTTATTGACTGCCAATCGCACGTTCATACTGCGTACAACATCATTGTCCGCTATCATATACAATTTTGCCTCCGGAGAAGCCTCTTCCACCGGCAGCAGCAAAAACTTCTTCTGCTCGTCAATTTGGACGATACTCTGTCCGTCACCCAGATGTTTAATCACGAAAGGAGGATTTATGGCCTGGCATGTGAAGACAGCCACGGTAGTTCCTAATATAAATACGGTAAGCGTCCTTCTGATTGTCCGCCAAAAGTCTTTTAAATGAATCATGTTTCTGTTGGTATTAAATTAATTATGTTTTTCTACCATGCAAAGATACGCCACCAAGCAGCAGGAGGCTATCTTTTTTGTTTC
>OLXV01001213.1_pt1 | contig 13118 bp, 9 predicted proteins | sample 1673481 | NCBI WGS metagenome assembly OLXV01 (sample SAMEA103958113, study PRJEB25191) | human gut metagenome
TATAATAAAAATGTTATGGATTTTTGCGCGTCGCCGAATACCGGCCTCGCTCAAGATAGATGTGCTTCGTCGGGATGACCTCCGCCGGCACGGCAATGCAATCAAATCCCAAAAGGCGCTTGCATCAAAGCGTCTGTTTGAAGCTGCGCGGGCAAAGCCACGCGCAGAAAAAGAAAGGAAATTTTTGTGGCAGAAAACGAAAACAAAGACTTGAACAAGCCGAATCAGAATCAAAGCGGAAATTCCAACGCCCAGAACGGCCAGAACGGAAACCGCGCGCCGCGCCGCCGTCCGGCGCCGCGCAGAAGCGCCAAGCCGGCCGCCGAGGGCGAGACGCAGGCGGCGAACGCCGCGCCGCGCAAGCCGCGCAAACCGGCGAGCCAGCAGACAGCCGCGCCGACGACCGGCGGCGATAAGCCGCAGGCCGCTCAGCCGCCGCGCGCGCCGAGGGCGAATCACCGCGCCCGCGCCGCCAAGCCGCAGGCGGCCGCCGCGGCCGGCAACGCAGGCAGCGCGAACACGGCCGCGCCGCAGCAGGCCGCCAAGCCCGCGCAGCCGCGCCGCAATCCGCCGCGCCAGCGCGTAAGCAACAATGCCCAGACGGAACGCCCGCGCAGCGCGAACGCCCGTCAGGCTGAGCGCCCGAAGACGGGCATGCGCCGCCGCATCGTCGCGCCGGTCACCCTGGAGGAGAAGCCCTGCATCTCCCAGACGCTGCAATGGGTCGGCAAAAAGCCGCCGACGATGCGCTCCCGCGCCAGCGAACACCCCAGCCGCGCGACCCTGCGCATGATCCCGCTGGGCGGCATGTGCGAAATCGGCAAGAACATGACGGCCTACGAATACGGCAACGACATCATCATCGTCGATTGCGGCCAGATCTTCCCGGATGAAACCATGCCGGGCGTGGACGCGGTGATTCCGGATTTCACCTACGTGCTCCAAAACCGAGACCGTGTGCGCGGCATCTTCATCACCCACGGCCACGAGGATCACATCGGCGGCCTGCCCTACCTGCTGCGCGAATTCCGCGCGCCGGTCTACGGCGGCCGCATGACCATCGAGCTGCTCAAGTATAAGCTGGATGACCGCGTGCCGGGGCTGACCAAGAGCTGCGAGCTGCACGTCGTCGAGGCGGGCGAAACCATCCGCTCGGGCTGCTTCGCCGTGGAGTTCATCCATGTGAACCACTCCATCGCGGATGCGTTCATGTTCGCCATCCGCACGCCGATCGGCATCATCATGCACTCCGGCGACTTCAAGATCGACTATACCCCGATCAACGGCGCGATCATGGATCTCCAGCGCATCGCGCAGATCGGCCGCGAGGGCGTGCTGCTCTTCGTCTGCGAATCCACGAACATCGAGGTGCCGGGCTTCTCCAAGAGCGAGCGCCACGTCGGCGAATCCATGGCCGATATGTTCAAGGACGCGAAGGGGCGCATCTTCGTGGCGACGTTCTCCTCGAACGTCTCCCGTTTGCAGCAGATCTTCACCGCCGCCGAGCGCCATGGCCGCAAGGTCGCGCTGGTCGGCCGCAGCATGCTCAACGTGTTCAACGCGGCCAACAATCTGGGCTACATCCAGAAAAAGCCGGATACGCTGATCGAAATCTCTCAGGTGGACAACTACCCGCCGGAGCAGGTCGTGATCATCTCCACCGGCTCTCAGGGCGAGCCGATGAGCGCGCTGACCCGCATCGCGTTCTCCAACCATCGCGAAATCGAGATTCAGCCGGGCGATACCGTCATCATCTCCGCGACCCCGATTCCGGGCAACGAGAAGCCGATTTACAAGGTCATCAACGAGCTTTACCGCCGCGGCGCGAAGGTGTATTATTCCGCGCTGGCGGATGTGCACGTTTCCGGCCACGCCTCTCAGGAGGAGATCAAGCTGGTGCACGCGCTCGTCCGCCCGAAGTTCTTCATCCCGGCGCACGGCGAAACCCGCATGCTCTATCAGCACGCGGAGCTGGCGCACAAGCTGGGCGTGCCGTTTGAAAACATCTTCATTCTGGCCAACGGCGATATCTTTGAGATTTCCAAGGGCTCGGCGCGCGTGACCGGCTTCACCAACGGCGACGCGGTGCTCATCGACGGCGCTTCCGTCGGCGAGGTGGATAACAGCGTGCTCCGCGAGCGCAAGCTGCTCTCCGACGACGGCGTGGTGGCGATTTCGCTGGCCGTCAACCGGAAGACCGGCGCGATGATGGCGCAGCCCGTGGTCAGCGCGATGGGCTTCCTCTACGACAGCGAGCATGTCAAGATCGAGGCGGCCTGCCGCCAGCACGCGGCCAACGCGGTCGCCCGCATCGCGGCCAGCGGCAAGAAGGTGCAGGAGGCGGTTTCCTCCGGCCAGCTTCAGGGTCAGCTCCGCTCCTTCCTCTATGAGCGCACCAAGCGCCGCCCGGTCGTGATGATTAACCTGATCGAGGTCGATTCCTGACGGCGGCTTCAAAAACCGTGATTGAATAAACGCAGCGCCCGCGAGACGGTGAAAAGCCGGATCGCGGGCGCTTTTGGTATAACTTCAAAGGCCGTCAAAACGGCGTGTGGATAACTTGTGGACGACGCTGTGGATAATGTGGGAAAACCTGTGGAAAGCCTGTGCATAAACCGCGCGCGGACGGCCTCCCAAAAGAAGAAAAGCCCGGACGTTATCCATCGCAAGGGCGCGGGACACGTTCGGGTTTTTCGGGGAAAACATCAGACGATTCGGCGGGTTTTGTGGATAAGCTTGTCGATAACAGGGGGATAACTGTGGAAAAGGTGTGGATAAGCGGCCAAATCGAGCTGCCTAAAAGATTCAATCGGCGCGTTTGGAGTCAAACATCGCGCCCGCACAGAGCAGAACCATCATAAACTGGAAGAAGTAGCGCGCCCGCGTTTCCCAGATGCACAGGAACAGAAACGCGCCCAGCAGCGTCAGAAACAGCGGCGCGGCGCTCGTGTCGCGCCTGTGCACCGCCTGCGCGCAGGCGATGCAGGCCAGCAGCATCTGCGCCAGAAACAGCGCCGTCGCCAGATGCGTGTACGCCCGGTTCCAGCGCCCCTGAGCGAACACAACCTGCTTGAGGGCGTTGTTCGGCTCGTGCTCGTCGGCCTCGAAGATTTCGTTCAGCTCGAACGTGCCCCGGCCGAAGGTGGAGAGGTTTTTCCGGCTCAGGGAGCTGAGCAGCATATCCGGGTGATGCGCCAGCGTATAGGCGCGGTCGATGAATTTCTGCCGGAGCGCCGCGTCGCGCGCCTGCGGGCTGTCAAACGAGGTGGTGAAAATCAGCCAGCCGCCGTCGCCGTATTGGCCGTAGCCCTCGTCGCTCTGCACCGGCAGACCCATCAAGACGAAATGCAGCACGGGCAGCTTGTTGTTTCGGATGTTCTCCGCGCCGAGGTGCCTTTCATTTTCGGCCTGTATCGCCATGCCGCCGAGGGCGAAGCACAGCGCCAGCGGCACCGCCAGAATCGCCGTCAGCTTTACGCGCTTTTCAAACAGCGCCGCAATCAGGCAGGCAATCGCCGCGATCACCGTGGTGAAGCGGAGCTGCGCGCCGAAAAATGCGCTCAGCGCGAACAGCAGGGCGTAACCCGCCCGCGCCCGCAGGCTTTCCGCGTCCCGCGCCTTGAAATAGGCGAGGAGGATCATCGGCGAAAACGCGAGGGAGAACACGTCGGTGTACAGCTCAGAGGTGCAGTAGAGAAACGGCAGGCAGGTGGCAAACAGCAGCAACGCCCGCGCCTGCGCCTGCGCGCCGCCCAAACGCCTGCAAAGCCGCGCGGCGCAGAGCAGGCCGGCCGTGAACAGCAGGCTGCAAACCAGCGCCGCGCAGAGAAGCTGATCCGCGCCCAGCAGATCGGCCGCGCGGAAGATGGCGCAGAAGAGATAGATGATGCCCATGTTGTGCGGGTTGCGGCCGAGGTAGATCAGCGAACGCTCGGAGAGGCCGGGCTGATTCGCGTCCAGCAGGCGGCGCGCCGCCGAGACGCATTGCTCCAGATCCGTCATCGGGGTGAAGCGGAGCGCAAAGGCCGAAAGCATCTGCGCGGCGAAATAGAACGCGGCGAAGCCGAGCAGCATCGCGCGCTCGTGCCGCTCAAAGCAGGCCGCTTTTGCGGCGCGGCGAAGCAGGAGCAGCAGCGCGAGGCACAGTGGCGTCAGAATCGCCAGCGCCAGACGGTTTCGCTCATAGAGCGGCCACGGGGAAAGCGCCACGTTGCCCACGGTGAACAGATAGCACGGGATCATCAGCCCCATGCCGATCAAAAGAAGCGCGCGGAGAACGCCGCGCTTCGCGCGGGGCGGCGGGGTTTGAACGCCTTGCATTTACATCCCCTCCTCTGTCTGGAGCGCGCCGTGCGCGGCGAGCAGCAGCAGCACCGCGACAAAGCCGAAGAGATACCGGCCGCGCGCCTCCCATAGCATCAGGAACAGCGCCGCGCCGAAGAACGCGACATACAGCGTCATGTATCGCAGGCTGCCGGCCTTTGCGCCCGAGGCGGGGTCGGAGCGGCGGATATCCCGAACGCAGGCGAGCAGCGCCAGCGTCAACTGGGCGAGCCAGACGCCCGTGCAGAGCGTCATGTGCAGGCAGTATCGGCTCCGCCCTTCCAGCACGAAGGAGGAGACGACGTTTTCCCGAACGGGGCCGTCGTCCAGCATTTCGGTCATGCCGTATGTGCCGTCGCCCATGAACGCGCTGTCCTTGCGCAGCGCCGCGGAAATCAGCCGGTTGGGGTAGCGCAGGGTATAGATCTTGTCCTTCATGCGCGAGTAGATGGAGGCCATGACCTCCTCGTGCGTCGCGCCCTCCTCCATCATGCCCCATGTGATGGCGTAATCGCCCGAAAACCCGCCGTAGGGGTTGTTGCCGGAGGGGATGGACATCATAACCCAGTGAATCGCGGGCGTGTGGTGCTGCGCGACCATCTCCGGGTCGAGCACCTCGTTTTTCATATAATGCTGAACCGCCGCCGTGCCGCCCCCGACAATCGCCGCGCAGAGCGCCGTGCAGAGCATCGCGCGCCCCGGCTTCATCTCCAGCAGCCAGACGATCACGGCCGCCATCAGCGCGATGAGCACCGTCATTTTGATCTGGCAGCCGATCAGCACCACCGCGCCGCAGGCAGCGGACAGCGCGAGCTGCGCCCCCCGGCTTTGCGCATCCTTGATGCGAAGCGCCAGATCCAGCGCCACCATGATGAACGGCACGGAGAACGTATCCGTATACAGCACGGCGGCGGCGACGTACATCGGCAGGCAGCAGGCCAGCATCAGCAGCGTCATCAGTTCGCCCTTCGCGCCGGAGAGGCGACGGGCGATGCGCAGCGTCGCGCGCGTGCTGAAGACATACAGCACGGCCTGCACCAGCACCAGCGGGTAGAACGTCTGCGTCACGCCGAGGGCAAGGATCAGCTTGTAAAAGGCGGTCAGCATCAGCGTGAAGCCCCACTGATTGGAAAAGCGGCTCAGATAGAGGTAAAAATACGGGTAGTTATCAAAATTGCCGTCCGTGGCCAGCATCTGCGAGCTCTTGTAGAGCATGAAATTGTCGCCGCTGGGCGTGTATTCCAGCAGATAGCCCATCAGCAGGTGAACGGCGAACAGCAGCATGGTGAACGCCGGGGCGAGCGCCCGCGCGGCGCGTTCCGCCCTGTCCGCGCGCATCCGGCTGACGGCGCGCCCGGCCAGCATCAGCAGCGCCAGCGCCGCCGCATAAGCCAGCCACAGGCCGATCAGGCCGTAGCCGTAGTTTTCTCGCGCGTAGGGGAAAACCAGCACGTTGACCAGACTGATCCCCGCAGCAAAAGCGAAAAAGCCCAAACCGCTTCTCAGGAGTTTGGTTCGCAAGGCAATCCCTCCTTCAGCCGGAGAAGCTGGTACTGTCCGGCGGCATCCACAAATTCGTAATTCGTTTCAAAAATGGCCGCGACGCGCGCGTCGTAGGGCGGGTTAAAGGCGCGGTTGTAATAGATCACCAGCCAGCGCGGCGGGTCGGTTTCAAACGTCTGAACGATTTCGTCCATCACCGCGGGGTCGGCCTGCGCCAGCACCTCCTGAAGGAAGTAAAAGCGCATGCACGGCAGCGCCTCGGCCGCGACATACCAGCGCGGTTCGACGCGGTAGGCCATGAAGCGGTCGCGCTCATCCTGCGGCACCTGCGCCATCAGCGCCTGCGCGTCGGCGGTGAACTGCGCCCAGTCCGCGCGCTCGGAAAGGCGCGTCTGGTTTGCCGTATGGCCGTTTATGCCCAGCCAGAGCGCGCAGCAGCAGGTCAGCGCAATCGCGCTGACGGCGCGCACGCGCGGCTTTTGAATCGCGGCGAGCGCCGCCGCCAGCCCCAGCACCGCCATCGGCGCGCCGAGAATCAGGTAGTGATCGTAAAACTTGCGGGAAAGGAAGGCTGCCAGCGCGCCCGCCGCCGCCGCCGCGACCATGCCCAGCGCCAGCATCGGGCTTTTTTTTCGCAGCGCCAGCGCGCCCAGACAGGCAAGCGCCGCCATCAGCATGGCCGCCAGCCCGTATCGGCTGTGCAGCAGCATGGCGACGCGCCCCGTGCCGCCCGTTTCGGTGTAGCGCATGTTGTGGACGATGGCGCCGTACCACGCGGCACGGAGCGCGCCGCGCGCCGCCAGCCAGATCACGACGGGCAGGGCGCAGAGCGCCAGCCCCGCGGCAAAGCCCGCCGCGCATTGCCCGAGCGGCGCGAATTGTTTTTTCGCCAGCAGGCAGAGCGCCAGCGCCAGCGTCAGCGCGGCCAGCGGCAGGGCGTTGTTGGCGCGCAGCAGAAACGCCGCCATCGTGCAGACGCCCATCAGCAGCGCGGGCGCGAACAGGCGCTTCGTCCAATCCGGCCGGAGGAATACGCGCAGCGCGGCATACGCGCCCAAAAGCGTCGGCAGGCTGGCGTATTCCTCCGTCAGGTTGCCGCCGCCGACCAGCGAGGCGATCAGCGCCAGATAGAAGAGCTGCGTCACGCCACTGTACGCGCCCAGCGTCCGCGCGATGCGGCTGACGACGCGCAGGCACAGGAACAGCGCGATCACCTGCTGGATGAACACGGCCAGCGTGCTGTAGCCGCCCGAAAGGAGCTGGGGCAGCATCTGGAGCAGGTAGAGCATCGGCCCCTTGTGGTCAAAAATCTGCGTATACGGCGCGTAGCCCCTGGCCAGCGCCGTGCCGAGGGTCAGATACATCGCGTTGTCGCTGCCGATGCTCGGGCCGAGCGGCGTGTTGAAGGTGTAGAAAATCAGGCCGAACACAAGCGCCATCGCTGCGGAAAGCAGAACGTCGGCGGATCGCCTTTCGGTTTTCATGGCTTTTCCTCCTTGCGCGGGGGCAGCAGCGCCGCGCCCAGCATGACGGGCAGGATGTAGAGAATCGGCATCAGATAGCGGATTTCGCCGCTCTTGGGGGAGAGCAGGCAGATACCCAGCGTGCCGAAAAAGAACATATACGGCACGGCGGCGCGAAGCCCGTCGCGCAGAACCAGCGCCGCGAGCAGCAGCAGAAAGACCCAGACGACGGAATCGACGTAAAACAGCCAGCCGACGCCCGAAATCCGCCGCAGTGTGAAATAAATCCGGTTGTGCAGCTCCAGCCGCGCGTCGGAAAGCGCCGGGCTCTGCCGCAGCGCAACGCCGCCCGCATCCGGCGAATTGAGGGTCAGGCAGACGATGGTGTTGCTGTCCGACGGATAAAAATAGCCGTAGATCATGTTCAGCCATGCGTCCAGATAGACGCCGGGGTGGCGCATCCCCATGCTCAGCCACGCCTGCATATACGGGCCGAGCCTGCCGGAAAGATCGGGGCTGCTCGTGTCCTTCACGGGGTCGGCCAGCCGGGGATCGTAATTCGGCACGCCGTTTTCCACGTCGAGCACCGCCGAAACGGCGCGCAGCTCCGATTCCGTCACGTCGTCGGGATAGGCGAGCAGACAGCGCGCCGTCTGCTGAAACGGCACGGAGAGCATCTCCCGCGTCTCGCCCGGAATCACGCCGAGCGCGGGCAGGAGCAGCCCGTTATACAAAACGGCGAAGACCGCCGCCGCGCCCAGCAGCGCGCCCGCCAGCCGCGCCCGAACGCCGGGATAGCCGAGCAGCAGAAACAGCGCCGCAAAGCACAGCGCATACATCGCGGGTTTTCGGGTGAGCATCATCATCAGCGCGACGGCGAACAGCCCCGCGCAGAAGCGGCCGCTTTGCGCCGCCCGCCCGTGCGAGGCACAGAGCCGGAACATCATCGTGCCGTAGAGCAGCACAAACGGCTCGACGCTCACATCCTTGCACATGTTGAACGCATACAGCGCCAGCACGGGGTAGAGCGCGACAAACAGCGCCAGCCCGATCACTGCGCCGCGCGCCAGCCCCGCCTCCCGCAGCGTGACCAGCGCATACGCCCAGCAGACGGCCAGCGCGGCCATGCTCAGCAGGCTGTAGAGAAGCTGACCGATGTTTGCGTCGCCCAGCAGCAGCCCCAGCTTCATAAATCCGCCATAGATGAGGGTCAGAAACACGGGATGGTGGTCGCTGAGCGCGCTGCCGTCGCCGATATAGCTGGGGAAGCCGAAAAACTGCAAAATCTGGTCGTGCGTGTCGTAGATATTCAGCCCGGGCGCGTAGAGCAGCAGATAGGGGATGGAGCCGGCGAAGATCAGCCCCGCGCAGAGCCAGAAGAGCCGGCGCTTCTTTTTTTGCGTCGCGGGCGCGCCGGACTGCGCGTGCGCGCGGAGCGCGTCGAGCAGGCGGAAGAGCAAAACGACCGCGCAGAGCGCCGCCGCGAACAGCGCCGCCATCGCCGCCGCGCCGCGGAGCATTGTTTGGGCGTTTTTGAGCAGCAGATCGGAGGAATCCGTCGTATCATACGAATAGCCGACGGTTCTGAAAAAAGCGAACAGCGCGGCGGGAATCGCGCCCACGCCCCATTCGCGGCGCGTCGGGCGGACGGCGGCCGTCAGCAGGAACAGCAGGAAGCAGGCGGTCAGAACGCCCGCGCTGCCGGAGGAAAAATAGCCGCCCAGCGCCGACGCGCAGAAGACGGAGGCGGCGAAGAGCGGCGCGAGGAAGCGGAGACGCGGCAGCGTGATGGTCATGGCAGCCTCCTCACAGCTCCAGCGCGGCGCGCACCACGCGCATCACGCCGTTTTCGTCGTTGCTCGGGGCGATGTGACGCGCCAGTGCCTTGAGCGCCGGATGCGCGTTTTCCATGGCGTAGCTCTCGCCGACGGCCTGCAAAAGCTCGCAGTCGTTGAGATAGTCGCCGAAGGCCATGCACTCGGCGGCCGAAATGCCCAGCTTCTGCTGGATGCCGCGCATCGCGCAGCCCTTGTTCACGCCGGGCTTCATCACATCGACCCAGTGCTCGCCGGAGAGGGTGATCGAAAGCGGCCCTTCCAGCTTCGCTTGCAGCACGGGCAGCTCGTGCGTCTGCGCGTCGCCCTCGTCGTAAAAGGCGATCTTGCAGACGTCCGGCAGGCGGCCCAGCGCGGTCAGATCCTCCACAACCTCGACGCTGGGGTAATACATGCGCGTGTTGCGGATGAATTCATCCGACGCGGACTTTTCAATCAGCGCCACGCCCGCGCGGCAGACGACGGGATAAACGCCCTCAAGCGATTTCGTTGCCGTCACGATGCCCCAAATAAAGCTCGGGTCGATGGGGTCGATGAGCATGCGCTGGTCGCGCTGCATGACCAGCGCGCCGTTTTCGCAGATAAAGAGCATATCGTCGGCGTATGCGTCGAAATCGCGGCGCAGGGAAGCATATTGCCGCCCGCTGGCGACGCAGAAGAGCACGCCCTTTTCCTTCAGCTTGGCGATGACCTCGGGCAGCTCGGCGGGCAGGCGCTTGGCGCTGTCCAGCAGGGTGCCGTCCATATCGCAGGCAATGAGTTTTATCATATCGTGTTCCTTTCTGATGGCGCGCGGCGCTCATCGTGCGGGGGCGCGCCGCGCGGGTCTCGCGTCGTCCTTGAGAATGGCGTAAAGCGCCACATCGACGAATTTTCCCTTGTTGTAGAGCCGCTGGCGCAGAACGCCCTCTTTGCGCATGCCGCATTTTTCCATGACGCGGCCGGAGGCGGGGTTGTCCAGCTCGTGCTGCGCCTCGATGCGGTTGATATCCATCGCGTCAAACGTGTAATCAATCACGCGCCGGAGCGCTTCGGTCATGTAGCCGCCGTTCCACATCCACTTGGCCAGCGAATAGCCGATTTCCACGCTGGCGTTGTCCATGTCGTAATTCATGTAGCCGATGGTGCCGACCAGGTGGCCGGTTTTCTTATCGACGATGCCCCAGCTGCTCGGCTCGTCGGCGCGGTAGCGGCGGGTCATGTAGCGGCAATAATCCTTGGCCTCGCCGATGTCCTTCTGCGCCGACCAGAGCACGTGGCGCGCCACGTCCGCGTCGCGGCTGTATTCAAAAACATCCTTCGCGTCCTTCATGGTCATGCGGCGCAGGGTCAGGCGCGGGGTTTCCAGCGTCGGCATGGAGAAAAGGCCGTATTCGTTCGGGGTAAACATATCGCTTGATTCCCTTCGTTAAAGCCGGTTTTGGGTTGGCGCGGCGAGATGCGCGCAGCCGGTTCTTCTTATTATACACGAATCATCTCAAAAGCGAAACCCCTTGCCCCTGAACGATTTTTTTCTTGCGGAATTTTCGGATATCGTTTATACTCAATATGGAAAAAGAATGGTTTTGGCTGAAAGGGAGTGCGTTCCATGAAAAAATTCGCTGTGCTTTTGCTGACCGCGCTGCTTGCGCTTGCCGCCGGGGCTGCGACGGCCGAAAAGGAGAAGCCCGCCGCCCTGCCGTCGGCGGAGGGCGCGTGGCCGGAGCTGGAGAGCGTCCGGGCGCTTTTGGACGACGATATTCAGAGAATTGAGATAGCCACCTATACCGAGGGCGGCGCGGGGCGATTCGTCTTTACGGACAGCGCCGCCATCGCCGAGATTCACGCGCTCTGCTGCGCGCTGTCGCTCGGCGCGGAGACGAACATCGGCGTGGCCGACGACGGGCTGACGCTCGCGTTTGTCACGGCGGAGGGCGAAACGGCGCTGCGCTTTGAGGGCAGGTATGCCGTCGTCGGCGAAAAGCGCTACGAAACGGAGCAGCTCGGCGCGCTGAAAAAGGATCTGAGGGAGCGGATTCAAAGCGAGATTTTCGCGTCCGAATAAGACGCGGCGCGCCGTTTTTCGCCTTACTTGCCAAAGTGCGCCAATCCGTGTATAATATAGGGGTTAAAGATACAACCCCGGGCGACCGGCAATCATAAGGAGGATCATCATGGCAGAAGAAAGAATGCTCATCACGGGTGGGCAGCGGCTGGAGGGAACCGTGCGCGTCAGCGGCGGCAAGAATACTTCGGTCGCGGTGATTTCCGCCTCGATCCTCAGCGAAACGCCCTGCGTGATCGAAAATCTGCCGAACATCGAGGACGTCAACGTTTCGGTGGAGACGCTGCGCCATCTGGGCGCGAAGGTCAACTGGGATCCCGACGCGGGCGTGATGGAGGTCGATTCCAGCACCATCGACCGCACGGATGTGCCGCTGGAGCTCTGCCGCCGGATGCGCGCGTCGTCGTATTACATCGGCGCGCTGCTGGCGCGCTTCGGCCGGGCGCAGGTGCCCCTGCCGGGCGGATGCGACATCGGGCGCAGGCCGATTGACCAGCACATCAAGGGCATGCGCGCGCTCGGCGCGAAGGTGGAGACGACGCGCGGCCTCGTCGTGGCGCAGACGGACGGGCTGATCGGCTCGGATGTGTTCATGGATATGGTCACCGTCGGCGGCACGATCAACGTCATGCTGGCGGCCTCCCGCGCGAGCGGCACGACGACAATCTACAACGCCGCCAAGGAGCCGCACATCGTCGATCTGGCGAACTTCCTCAACTCGATGGGCTGCCGCGTCAAGGGCGCGGGCACGGATGTGATTCGCATCCGCGGCGTGCAACGGCTGCAAAGCCGCCGCCCGTATGCCGTCATTCCGGATCAGATCGAGACGGGCACGCTGATGATCGCTGCCGCCGCGACGCACGGCGACGTGACGATCTGCGGCTGCATCCCCACGCACATGGAGGCGCTGACCGCCAAGCTGCTGGAGATGGGCGCGCGCGTAGAGGAGCGGGACGACGCGATTCGCGTCCGTTCGATCGGCGACCACCGCGCGGTGACGTTCAAAACGCAGGTCTACCCCGGTTTCCCGACCGATTTGCAGCAGCCCATGAGCGCGCTGCTCTGCACCGCGACGGGCACATCGACCGTGGTGGAAAACATTTTCGAATCCCGCTTCCGCCACCTGTCGGAGATGGAGCGCATGGGCGCGCGGGTGCGCATCTACGAGCAGACCGCCGTGATCGAGGGCGTGCCCCAGCTGCACGGCGCGGCCGTCGAGGCCACCGACCTGCGCGCGGGCGCGGCGCTGGTGATCGCCGGATTGATGGCGCAGGGCACGACCGAAATCTATAACACGCATTTCATCGACCGCGGCTATGAGCATCTGGAAGAGAAGCTCAACAGCCTCGGCGCGAAGATTTCCAGAACGAGAGAATGAGCTTTGAAGTCGCCGAACGAAATCGGCGATTTTTTTGTTGCATCAATCATTGAGCAAAAAGCAAATTCGGCATAAAATGCGGGCGCGCGATGCGCGCCCCTACGGGTACGGCGGCATCATGCGTGGTTGCTTTTTTTCGCAACGTTGTAGGGGCGCGCATCGCGCGCCCGTTATCAGGATTTGCGCAGGCCTTGGCGGAAGTGCGTTTTTTGCGCTGCATATTCCCAAACTTTATGGGAAAAACACAAAAAAACGCATGATTTGTTGATATTTGGAAATGTTTGGCGTATAATGAATGTCATCAAAACAACCGCTTAAGGGAGGGGACATTTCTATGTTCAAAAAAGTGATTGCTCTATCGACCGCGGCCATGATTCTGCTGACGCCGATGAGCGCAAGCGCCGTGAGTTGGGGAGAAGTTATCAGTGGTTTGAAGACGAAGGGCTCGTACACGGATGGCAAGATGACCGCCACAAAGGATGGGGACACCTATACCTTTACGGGCGGCGAGCTTGAGGGGGCATCAATCTCTTCTTATTGGCTGGATGCAAATGGAAAAATTTACTTCAACG
>OLXV01001217.1_pt1 | contig 13094 bp, 11 predicted proteins | sample 1673481 | NCBI WGS metagenome assembly OLXV01 (sample SAMEA103958113, study PRJEB25191) | human gut metagenome
TCTACCAGATCGCGGCATACAAGCTACCGAGAGAACAGGTCAAAACGATCATTTTTCGCTATATTTTTATCTACTACAACCGCGTCAGGGTCTATACACGCAACCCGCTTGGGCTGCCGCCTGTGAAGTACCAGGAGTGGGCGCAGGCGCAGACGGCAGCCTGATCCGATGCCGCCGAGCTTTTCAGATTTTGGGTGTTTCCCGACTGCACATTTCTTGACATTTCCAAGATGGAATGGTTCATCAGCTCGCAGCCGCTGTCTACGATGGCCTTGGCCTGCTCCGGATACTGGTCCGCCCAGTTGCCGACCACGAAAAAGGTCGCCTTGACGCCGTAGTCCGCGAGTACATCCAGGATCTTCTGCGTGTTGTCCGCCCCCCATGCGGCATCAAAGGAAATGCTGCACACCTTCTGATCGCGTTCCACGCAGTAGATGGGCAGCTGGCGCGTCGCAACTGACGCCCGCACGGCAGCGGGCGCATTCACAGCACCGAAAATGGCTGCCGCAGCCAGCAGCGCAGTGCCAACTGTCAGTGTTTTGCGCCGCAGGACAAGAAATCGCAGCCGCGGCGCCTCCCTCTTCCCGCGCTTCTCTCTCCGCTTAAAATACAAAAACATCCGCATATCCTCCCCATTTTATTTTGGTAGAGGGTATGCGATAATTTTTTCTTTCATGCCGTGGACGCTGTGTACCTCATTCGGATTTTTCAAGCTCGGTTCTCCATTTGAGTGCGGAATGGCCCCGTCTCCGCAGGTGCCGCAGTCCTTTTTGCACCGCTTTTCGCTATATTGTTTAATTTCTGTCATTGACAAGGTGAATATTTTTGTATATAGTAATAAGACACCCTGGCAATACATCGTAAAAATGAAATTGGAGGTTCCGCATGAAAAGATTCCTGAGTATCCTGCTCGCTATGGTCATGGTGCTTTCGCTCGTGGCCTGCGGCGACAAGAAGACCCCTGACACGCCCGACACCCCCGACACTCCCGACAAGCAGGAGGAGACCATCCACATCGGTATCGTGACCGGTTCCGTTTCTCAGTCTGAGGACGACCGCCGCGGCGCCGAGGCCTTCCAGCAGCTCTACGGTGAGGAGAACGTCACCCTCGTGACCTATCCCGATAACTTCACCGAAGAGCTTGAGACCACCATCCAGTGCATCGTCAACCTGTCCGACGACCCCGACATGAAGGCGATCATCGTCAACCAGTCCGTCCCCGGCACGACCGAGGCCTTCCGTAAGATCAAGGAGCGCCGCCCCGACATCCTCTGCATCGCCGGTGAGGCGCATGAGGATCTGCCCGAGATCGGCTCTGCTGCCGACCTCGTGTGCAACAACGACTTCGTTGCCCGCGGCTACCTCATCATCCGCACCGCGCACGAGCTTGGCTGCGACACCTTTGTTCATATCTCCTTCCCGCGCCACCTCGCTTACGAGACCATGAGCCGCCGCGTCGCCGTCATGAAGGCGGCCTGCGAGGAGTTCGGCATGAGCTTCGAGATGGAAACCGCTCCCGACCCCACCTCTGATGTCGGCGTTGCCGGTGCGCAGGCTTACATCCTTGAAAAGGTTCCCGAGTGGGTGAACAAGTACGGCGAGAAGGCCGCTTACTTCTGCACCAACGACGCGCATACCGAGCCTCTGCTCAAGCAGCTGCTCGAGTACGGCGGCTACTTCATTGAGGCCGACCTGCCCTCCCCGCTGATGGGCTATCCCGGCGCTCTGGGCATCGACCTGACCGCTGAGGCGGGCGACTTCCAGAAGATCCTTGCCAAGGTCGAGGCCGCCATCTGCGAAAAGGGCGGCGCGGGCCGCTTCGGCACCTGGGCTTACTCCTACGGCTACGTCACCTCCGCTGGCCTTGCCCAGCACGCCATGAACGTCATCAAGGGCGAGAGCGAGCTTGCCGACATCGACGATATCGCCAAGGCTTACCATCAGTTCTCCCCCGACGCCTCCTGGAACGGCTCCAACTACACCAACGCCACCACCGGCGTCAAGGCCGACAACACCTTCCTTGTCTATCAGGATACCTACATCATGGGCGATCCGGGCTGGTTCATGCACGCCACCGAGGTCGAGGTCCCCGAAAAGTACTTCACCGTTAAGTAAGCCTTCGGCTCACTGACGAACATCAAAAAAACAGGGGGGAGGAGAATCCTCCCCCCTGCTTCTTTTAGGTAGGGTATAGCTTATGGAAAATAACAACGCTCCTCTGTTGGAGATGCGCAGCATCAAAAAGGACTTCTTCGGCAATCAGGTCCTCACGGATATCAGCTTTACGCTCCGCGAGGGCGAGGTGCTCGGCCTTGTCGGCGAAAACGGTGCGGGCAAGAGCACGCTGATGAAGATCCTCTTCGGCATGGACGTCATCCGCGAGACCGGCGGGTACGGCGGAGATGTTCTCATCAACGGTGAAAAGGTCACCTTCAACACCCCCTTTGACGCACTGGCAGCCGGTATCGGCATGGTGCATCAGGAGTTTTCTCTGATCCCCGGCTTTACAGCGACAGAGAATATTCTGCTCAACCGTGAGCCCCAGAAGAAAAATGTCATCTCCGAGGTGTTCGGCAGCCGTCTGAACACGCTCGATTATAAGGAGATGGACCGCAGTGCAGCGGCAGCCATTGAAAAAATGGGCGTCCACATCGACGCCAACATGGTCATCAGCGATATGCCGGTCGGCCATAAGCAGTTCACCGAGATCGCGCGCGAGCTGAGCAAGGAGCATCTCAAGCTGCTTATTCTCGACGAGCCGACCGCCGTTCTGACGGAAAAGGAGGCTGCGGCGCTGCTCGATTCCATCCGCAGCATGTCGGCGCGCGGCATCGCGGTCATCTTCATCACGCACCGTTTGCAGGAGATTCTGGATGTGTGCGACAAGGTCATCGTCATGCGCGACGGCCATGTGGTGAAGGATACCCCGGCGAAGGAAACGAACGTTTCCGACATCACAAGGTGGATGGTCGGCCGCAGCGTGGAGCTCTCCGCTGCACAGGATGTGGTCGATCACTCCGGCGCCAGGACCATCATGTCCATCCGCAAGCTCTGGGTAGATATGCCCGGCGAGATCGTGCGCAACGTCGATCTCGACATCAGGGAGGGCGAGATCCTCGGCATCGGCGGCCTCGCCGGTCAGGGCAAGCTCGGCATCCCGAACGGCGTTATGGGCCTTTATGAGGCGGGCGGCACCGTCGAGTTCGATGGCAAGCCCATTCCGCTCAACGCGCCCCGCCGCTGTCTCGACGCGCAGCTTGCCTTTGTGTCGGAGGACCGCCGCGGCGTGGGACTGCTGCTCGACGAGTCGCTGGAGTGGAACATTGCCTTCCCGGCCATGCAGATCCACGATAAGTTTCTCAAGAGCCTGTTTGGCGGCCTTGTGAAGTGGCGCGATGAAAAGGCCATCCGCGCCGTGACCGACCGCTATATTGACGAGCTGAAGATCAAGTGCACCAGCTCGAAGCAGAAGGCCAAGGAGCTCTCCGGCGGCAACCAGCAGAAGGTTTGCCTTGCCAAGGCATTCGCGCTCGAGCCGAAGTTCCTCTTTGTCTCCGAGCCGACCCGCGGCATCGACGTCGGCGCAAAATCTCTCGTGCTCGACGCGCTCAAGAGGTTCAACCGCGAGAGCGGAATCACCGTTGTGATGATCTCGTCCGAGCTGGAGGAGCTGCGCATGACCTGCGACCGCATCGCCATCGTCTCCGGCGGCCGGATCGCCGGCATCCTGCCGGCAACCGAATCCTCCGAGGCGTTCGGTATGCTGATGGTCAGTCAGGTCAAATAAGGAGGGCAGAATATGGGTAATACAACAAACAGCCTTGCCGATAAGAGCAGGCTCCGCCAAATGATCGACAGCTACGGCGTCCCCCGCATGATCATCACCGGCTTTCTGCTGCTGATGTTCGTGCTCGTGCCGTTCGCGGGCGTGGACTTCGCAACGCAGATCAGCAACGTTATCAACCGCTTTAGCTGGAACGCCATCATGGTGCTGGCAATGGTCCCGATGGTCCACTCCGGCTGCGGCCTCAACTTCGGCCTGCCGCTCGGTATCATCTCGGGCCTTCTGGGCGCGACGCTGTCCATCGAGCTTGGCTTCACGGGTCCGATGAGCTTCGTCATGGCCATCGCGATCGCGACGCCGTTTGCGCTGCTGCTCGGCGGCGGCTACGGCTGGCTGCTCAACAAGATCAAGGGCGGCGAGATGATGGTCGCAACCTACGTCGGCTTCTCCTCCGTCTCCTTCATGTGCATGATGTGGCTGCTGCTGCCGTACAAGAAGCCCGAGATGGTGTGGGGCTTCTCCGGCTCCGGCCTTCGTACCACCATCTCCCTCGAGGGCTTCTATGACCGCGTGCTGGCGGACATTCTCTCCATCGACCTCAACCGCTTCGGCATCAACCTCGTCATTCCGACCGGCAGTCTGATCTTCTTCGCGATCCTTGCTTTCCTAATGTGGGCATTCCTGCACACCAAGACCGGCACCGCGATGACCGCCGTCGGCTCCAACCCTTCCTTTGCCAAGGCAGCGGGCGTCAGCATCGACAAGATGCGCCTCATTTCCGTCGTCCTTTCCACCTGGCTGGGCGCGGTCGGCATCCTCGTCTATGAGCAGGGGTTCGGCTTCATCCAGATCTACACCGCCCCGCTCAAGATGGCATTCCCGGCGGTCGCCGCCATCCTCATCGGCGGCGCGAGCGTCAACAAGGCGAGCATCGCCAATGTCATCATCGGCACGTTCCTCTATCAGGGTCTTGTCACCATGACGCCGACGGTCATCAACTCCTTGATCCACCTTGACATCAGCGAGATCATTCGTATCATCGTCTCCAACGGCATGATCGTCTACGCGCTGACCCGTAAGATGGGAGGGAAGAAGTAAGTATGAAAAAGATCAACAACAATCTTCCTCGCGGCGGCGCCGAATGGGGCCGCGCGTTGCGCAGGTTCCTGAGCGACAACATCGTGCCCATCATGTTCGTTCTGATCTGCGCCTACTGCATCCCGCGCGCGGACCTCTCGTGGAACTATCTGCTCAATGAGGGCATGACCCGTCTGGGCCGCAACGCTTTCCTCATCCTGAGCCTGCTCATCCCCGTTATGGCGGGCATGGGTATGAACTTCGGCATGACGCTCGGCGCGATGGCAGGCCAGATCGGATTGATCTTTGCCGCCGACTGGCAGGTCTGGGGCATCCCCGGACTGATCCTCGCGGCGATCATCTCCATTCCCATCTCCGTTCTGCTCGGCATCATGATCGGCAAGCTCCTCAACCGCGCCAAGGGCCGCGAGATGATCACGAGCTACATGATCGCCTTCGCCATGGACGGTGTGTACCAGTTCTTTGTGCTCTTTATGATGGGTCCCATCATTCCCATCATCCACAATACGCTCAAGCTCCCGCGCGGCTACGGTATCCGGAATACGGTGAGCCTGCTGAATATGCGCCAGAGCTTGGATAACCTGCTGGCGGTCAGCGTCGGCGGCGTGAAGATCCCCGTGCTCACGCTCATTATCATTGCCGCCGCCTGCCTCTTTATCCTCTGGTTCCGCCGCACCAAGCTCGGTCAGGATATGCGCGCGGTCGGTCAGGATATGGAGGTCGCGCGCGACGCGGGCATCAATGTCGAGCGCACCCGCGTGATCTCCATGGTCATCTCCACCGTGTTCGCGGGCTTCGGCATGATCATCTATTTGCAGAACGTCGGCAACTTCCCCACCTATACCGCCCATACCCAGATCGGTATGTTCTCCATCGCGGCGCTGCTCGTCGGCGGTGCGAGCGTGGAGAAGGCGAGCATCAAGAACGTGTTCCTCGGCGTTATCCTGTTCCACACCATGTTCATCGTGGCGCCGCGCACCGGCACGGTCATCACCGGCGACTCGATGATCGGCGAATACTTCCGTGTGTTCGTGTCCTACGCGGTCATCACCATCGCATTGGTCATGTATGAGGCGAAGAAGCGCAAGGCTAAGAGCGCGGCTGGCTTGCAGCTTGCAGCCGACCAGCTGGCAGAAGAGGAGGCGAAGGCAAAATGAAGAATAAGACCTCCAATCGCAGACTGATCTTCCAGCTCGCGGCAGTCGTCGTGCTCATTGCCATCGCCTACGCCATGACGATCATCGGCCGCGGCCACACCGTGTATCTCGACAACAAGAAGTTAGAGTACAACGGAAAGACCTACGACACGCCGTACAAGGTCGTCGTCCTTGTGGACGGCGAGCAGGTCGCCAAGCTCTATGACCGCGAGCGCGGCAGCGCGACCTGCATCGGCCAGAAGTTCACGGTGACGCTCGAGATCACCGAGAAGAAGGGCGGCAGCGAGACGACGCAGACCTACACGATCCCCCTGCCCAAGAATATGGACGGCATCATCATCAATCTGCCCGCCTATCTCGCGGGACTGGGTGAGGACGCCTATCTGACGGAGTTCATCCCGTCGCCCGACGCGGAGATCGTCGAGGAGGACACCCCCTCCGGCGACGACTTCGGCATGGACGATATGACGATGGACGAGGTACCTGTCGGCTAACCGAACAATCACCACACAGCCCATGCGAAACGCATGGGCTGTGTGCACACTGAAAAGGAGGAAGGCAGCATGGCTGCATTAAACGGGCTGAAGCCCGAGAAGGTATTTGAATATTTTGAGAAGCTCTGCTCCGTGCCGCACGGCAGCGGCAACACGAAGATCATCAGCGACCTGTGCGTGGGCTTTGCCAAGGAGCTTGGGCTGAGGTACCGCCAAGAGGCGTGCAACAACCTTATCATCTGGAAGGACGGCTCCGCGGGCTATGAGCAGTCCGAGCCGATCATTTTACAAGGTCACATCGACATGGTCTGCGCCAAGACGGACGAGTGCGCGAAGGACATGGCGGCGGAGGGGCTTGACCTGCGCACGGACGGCGAGTGGGTCTGGGCGGATCAGACCTCGCTCGGCGGCGACAACGGCATCGCCGTGGCGATGATCCTCGCCATCCTTGCCGACGATACGCTCCCCCATCCGCCGCTTGAGGCGGTTTTCACCGTCGATGAGGAGGTCGGCATGGACGGCGCCTTTGCGCTCGACTGCTCCGACCTCAAGGGAAAGAAGCTCTTGAACCTCGACTCCGAGGAGGAGGGCATCTTCACGGTGTCCTGCGCAGGCGGTATGCGCGCGGATTGCACGCTTCCCGGCAAGCGCGAGCCGCTCGGCGGCGAGAGCTGCTACGCCGTGACGCTCTCCGGCTTGCAGGGCGGCCATTCCGGCGGCGACATTGACAAGGGCCGCGGCAGCGCGAACGCGCTGATGGGCCGCGTGCTCTATTCCGCGATGGATCAGCTCCCCGGTCTGCGCCTCGCGGCAATACAGGGCGGCAGGTTCGACAACGTGATCTGCTCGCGCTGCGACGCGGTCATCGCCGTCCCCGCGGGGAAGGAGGCGGACCTCGAGCAGTTTATCCGTGGCTTTGACGCGACGCTCAAAAATGAGTACGCCGGCTGCGACGCGGGCGTGACGCTCGAATGTGCCAAGACCGAGGCGGCGTCCGCCGTCAGCGCGGAGACCACCTCTGTGATGCTCCACACGCTCCTTGCGCTGCCGCAGGGCGTGGAGGAGATGAGCGCGGACTTCCCCGGTCTGGTGCAGACCTCCCTCAACCTCGGCGTGATGCATTTGACGGAGGACGGACTGCATTTCTCCTACTCCATCCGCTCCTGCATTGCCTCGCAGAAGGCGATGCTTGCTCAGCGCGTCCACGCCATCGTGGAGTTTGCGGGCGGCACAGTCTCCGAGCGCGGCAATTATCCCGGCTGGCAGTACGCACGCGATTCAAAGCTCCGCGAGCTGGTGCTTGACGTCTACCGCGACCTTACCGGCACGGAGGGCAAGCTCGAGGCGACGCACGGCGGACTGGAGTGCGGGCTCTTCATTGAGAAGATTCCCGGTCTCGACGCCATCTCCCTCGGGCCCGAGCTGCACGACGTTCATTCCGTGCGCGAGCGGCTGAGCGTGCCCTCCACCGAGCGCGTCTACAAGCTGGTGTGCGAGGTCCTGCGCCGCAGCAGGTAAGCCGAAAACCCTGCGGGCATAAATAATCTCCACCACGAAAAACCTTGAAGCCGCAACGGTTTCAAGGTTTTTTGCATATGGTTTACAGTATACAGCAAAAGCGGCAGAGCCAAAAGGCTCTGCCGCTTTGTCGCATCTTAAAAGGGAGAATCTGCTCTGCCGTCGGCGCACCGTAGGGCCGGTCCGCGTGGCTTCATTCGGAAAGGAGCATACGGTCGTTGTCGAGCGTCCTGCCCGTGCCCGCGCGGAAGCGCTCGATGAGGTCCTCCACCGTCATGCCGGCGCGCTCCGCGCCCGCGACATCGAGCACGATTCCGCCGTCCGCCATCATCAGCGTGCGGTTGCCGAGCGAGAGCGCCTGCGTCATGTTGTGCGTCACCATCAGGCAGGTGATGTGATGCTCCGCCACCACGCGCTGCGTGAGCGCGAGCACCTTTTCCGCCGTGCCCGGGTCGAGCGCCGCCGTGTGCTCGTCGAGCAGCAGAAGCTCCGGCGGCACCATCGTCGCCATCAAAAGCGTCAGCGCCTGCCGCTGGCCGCCCGAGAGCAGACCGACGGGCTGGCCCAGCCGGTCCTCCAGCCCCATGTCGAGCTGCGCGAGCTGGGCGCGGAAAAGCTCGCGGTCCTTCGCCGTGATGCGGCTGAACGGATTGCCATGTGCCGCGCGCAGATATGCGAGGGCGAGGTTTTCCTCGATGCTCATGTGCGGCGCGGTGCCGCGCAGCGGGTCCTGAAACAGCCGCCCAATGACGCGGCTGCGGTCGTGCTCGCGTGTAAAGGTAATGTCCTTGCCATTCAGCAGGATGCGGCCCTCGTCCACATAAAAGCTGCCCGCGATGGCGTTGAAAAGCGTGGACTTGCCCGCGCCGTTCGAGCCGATAACGGTAACGAAATCGCCCTTGTCGAGATGGAGCGACAGATCGGTAACGGCGCGCTTTTCGTTCACCGTTCCGACGTTGAAGGTCTTGGAGATGTGTTGAATGTCCAGCATATCAGTTGCCCTCCTTCCCTTTTGCCGCGGCCTTGCGGCGCTGGAACGCCGCCCACCTTTGGATGCTCGGCGCGGCGATGGCCAGCGCCACGATGATCGCCGTGAGCAGCTTCAGGCACTCCACCGGCACGATCTTCGTGTAGAACACGACCGCGTAGATGAAGCGGTAGATCAGCGAGCCGACGAGCGCGGCGAGCACGCCGCGCGTCATGCTGCGGCGGCCGAGCACCGTTTCGCCGATGATGAGGCAGGCAAGACCGATGACGACGATGCCGGTGCCGGAGTTGATGTCCACGGTCTTCTGATACTGGCCCACCATCGCGCCGGCAAGGCCGGTCATGGCATTGGCAAGGCAGAGGCCGACGGAGATGGTGAACGCAGGATTCAGCGACGACGCGCGCACCATGTCGGGATTATCGCCCGTCGCGCGGAGTGACAGGCCGAGATGCGTGCCGAGAAACAGGCGCAGCAGCACCGCCGCAAGTCCGGTAACGATGACTGCAAGCAGCAGCTCATACCACGCCCCGCCGATGCCGGCATCGCGCAGAAGGGTAAACACGGTATCCGAGCCGAGCAGGCTCTGGTTGGCCTTCCACCCCATCGCCATGAGATTCACGGTGTAAAGTCCCGTATTCGTCACAATACCCGCGAGGATGCTCGGCACGCCGAGGTTTGTCTGCAAAAAGGCGGTGACGAGTCCCGCGCACGCGCCGGCAAGCATCGCCGCGGGGATGGCGAGGAACGGATGTCCCGCCGCCGTCAGGCTGACGGAAACCGCCGCGCCAAGAACGAAGCAGCCGTCCGTCGTGAGGTCGGCAATGTCGAGGATGCGGTAGCTCAGAAACAGCGCCAGCGCGACCGGCGCGTACAAAAAGCCCAGCTCCAGGGCGGTCTGCGTGATGATGAGCATGGGGTCGCTCTCCTTTCAGGCTTCGGCCCTCCGACCTTCGTCGGAGGGCTTCCGCGTTGTTGTTTCGGTTCAGTCCTTGGTGGTGGTCACTTCCACGACGGTGCCCATGCTGTCGAAGCAGGAATACTCGGCCTGCTTGCCGATCATAGCCGCGGTATCGGTGTTGACGGTAATGATGCCGCCATCCATGAGGTAGTAATCCTCCATGCTGTCCATACCCTCGGTGATGGCCTTGTAGGCGAGGTCAGCGGTCTTGGCGCCGAGGTCGGTGTAGTTCACGCCGCAGGTGGCGTAGGCGCCGTTGCGGACGAAGGAGTCCGCGCCGGTGTAGTGCGGGATGCCGTTGATGGCAAAGTCCTCAGCGATGGCCATTTCAGCGGCCATGATCACGTTGTCGGTCGGGGTGAACACGGCGTCCACACCGGCGGCGATGAGCGCGGAGGCGGCGGCGACGACCTCGTCGTTGGTGTTCGCGGTCTGCTCGACGTACTCGATGCCCTTTGCGTCAAGGTATGCCTTTGCGTCCGCGATGGGCTTGGTGGAGTTCGGCTCATTGAGGGAGTAGAGCAGGCCGACCTTGGCGACGTTCGGGTTCTGAGCGAACATCATATCCATGATGAACTCGGTGTTGAGCGCGTCGCTCGTGCCGGTGACATAGTCGATGCCGGTGAGCTTGGCGGTCTCAGGGTCGGAAACTGCGGCGTAGACCACAGGAGTCTTCGCGTCCTCGGCGGAGAGCGCGGCGATCTGCGCGGCGGTGGTGGCGATGGGAACGATGGCGTCCACGCCGTCGGCGATGGCCTGATCGGCAAGCTGCTTGAGAATGGTCTGGTCGCCCTGGCCGGAGGTGATCTCGTACTCGATCTTCACGCCCTCCGTCTGCGCAAGCTGATCCAGCTCGGCGGCGACGGCGTTTGCGATCTCGTCGAGCGAGGCGTGGTCGAGCTGCTTGATCACAGCCACCTTATAGGTCTTGGCCTCCTCTGTGCTGTTGTCCGGCTGGTCGGCCGACGGGGTGTCCTTTGCGCCGCAGGCGGCGAGGGACAGCGTCATCGCGCCGGCAAGAACGAGGGTCAGAAGCTTTTTCATCATGTTGTTTTTCATTTTGGTTTTCCTCCAATATATTTGATTTTGAGCGGCAGATGAAGCTCTGTCTTGCCGGAACAGAGCGGGGAAAAAGAAAAAAGACCTTCATCCCACCTACATGGGACAAAAGTCGTTGAACTTCTGCGATACCACCCAAATTGACGTTATCAAACGCCCGCTCGCTTACGCGCACCATCATACGCGCCCCGATGGATAACGGGTGGGATACCCGTCGGTCTCTACTCGGCTTTCGCCTTTTGATCCGCCCTCCGAAGTCCATTCACCGACCGTCCGCCGCCCCGATCACACCATCCGGGACTCTCTGAAGGCTTGCCTGCATCGGCTACTTTTCTCCGTCATTGGTTTTTACTGCTTTAACTTGTTGTAGCGTATTATAGCACGCGCACTTCCATTGTCAAGCCCCTTTTCGCAAAATTTTTTCTTCTCTCCGTTTTGCGCAAAAGGTCTCCCGCCTCCCCCGCACAAAGTCGGCAGAATGGGCAAAAGCCCACGGCCCTTTGACCGTCGGCTTTTTGCCCCGCGCCGCGGAGGCTGCGCGCCGTCTCCGTCAGAAGCGCAGCCTTGTATCCTTCACAAAGCTCTGCGTACCGTACAGCACCAGCGTATCGGTGATACCGTTCTCTTTGGCGTATTCCGTCACATCGCCCTTGAAAAAGCGCAGGTCGAGGACATGGACCTCTGCATAGTCCTCCACGGGAAATTGGGAAAAGGTGTTGCCGTAGGAATCTTTAATGAGCAGTAGCTTGCCGCTCTTGCCGCTGCCCTCAATGACAGTCTGTGCCTGGTTGGAGTTCAGAAACACGGCGTATTGGTCGCTGCCGGACAGGTATTTCCGCTCGTAGATGCTGTCCGTCTCATACTGACCGTTGTTGTAGGACACACTTCTATTTATGTGCTTATACCATGCGGTGATCTCCTCGGCGGGGACAGAGGGCAGCGGGACTTTATTCCAAGTTGTACCGTAGAAATCATCGCAGAGTACTTCCTGCGTCCATTCGCCCGCCGTAGGCTCAATACCGCGCCACGCACAATAGGCATAGTAGGCCCCAAGGCTCGTCCAATGGTGATCGGTACGGTAGTAGATGTTCTCGCTGCTATGAGCGGCGAGAGCAGAAAGCACGTCTGTTGTGTCAACGCCCGCATCGGTCAGCACTTGCAGAATAGCGGCGTAGTCCGCCACGGGCGCATAGGCAGGGAGTTTATCCGTCAGCACTTGTGCCGCCATAGGGACAAGGATCGTATTCATGGAGATACCCTCTGCCGCCAGTTTTTCCTGTAAATCAGCAAGGGCGGCTGCGTTGGCGGCAAGCTGCTTTTTGCTATAAGATGTAAACTTGTCCATCAAATACTTGTCTTTGCAGATATAGACACCGCCGCTTTCCCGTTTACCGATGGCCAGTTCCATGTAGGTTTTCATCGTGACCCAGCCATCCCGCAGGGGAACTTGATCGGTAAGATACTTTTCCAGTTCGCCACTAAATTCGCCTGAGATAAAGTCGGCAACAGTAAATTTGGGCTTTTGCGTCAAGGTACGCTTTTCCCGCTCCGAGTAGTACCGATCCGGCATGAACAGTCCCGCCAGTGCGGATACCGCCAGCAGCAGGCAGAAAAAAGAGGTTATGGTTTTATTTCGCATTTTTCTCACCTCAAAATCGGAAGTACAGGAACGGATTATAGCTGCCGCTGACAAGATAGGCCGCAGCCATCACCAGCACACAGGCAAGGCCGCCGCAGTCAACCACGGTCAGCGCCCGCTGCCCCAGCCGTGTGCCGAGCTTTTCATAAAAGCGTTTTCCCAGCGGTGTGGCTGCCAAAGCACAGATTGCCAACATCGGCCCATAAGTCAGCAGCAAATACAGACTACTGCTGTCAAACAGCACGCCGGAGAGCATGGCCTTGCACCACGCGGCTCCTTTGCTGATCTCTGTGAACGCAAAGAATGTCCAGCTGATCGTTACCAGCACCAGCGCGTAGATATGTCGCAATACGGCGGGCAGCCTTTTGAGCCAGCGCAATAGGAACAGCTTTTCCAGCA
>OLXV01001218.1_pt1 | contig 13087 bp, 8 predicted proteins | sample 1673481 | NCBI WGS metagenome assembly OLXV01 (sample SAMEA103958113, study PRJEB25191) | human gut metagenome
TCCTGGGCGTTCTTGAAGGGGATGACGAAGCCCATCTCCTCAGCCATGGCCTTGGTGCCGGTCTCGGAGGAGATGCACCAGTACATGAAGTCCAGGGTGGCCTGGATGTCCTCGGGCTTGGCGTTCTTGTTGACGGACCAGCAGTTCTCGGTGCCGCAGCAGAGACCAGCCTTCTCCTCGCCTTCCACACCGCAGTAGATGGGGATCATGGTGAGGTCGTCCGGGTTCATGCCGAACTTGTCGGCAGAAGTCAGGTTGCTGTACTCCCAAGTGCCGTTCTGATAGAACGCAGCCTTGCCTTCGCCGAATTCAGCCTCGGCCTGATCGCCGGTGGCGGACAGGAGGGCAGCGCCGGTGGTCGCGGTATCGGTGATGTACAGATCCCAGATGTTCTTGTAGTTCTCGAGGTAGGTGCCCTTGATGGTGGCGGGCTGCTCCGTCACGCCATCATCGCGGAACTCGTAGTACAGAGGCATGTTGGCCAGGTGGCCGGAGAAACGCCAGGAGGAGGAACCGTCGAGACCGGCGGACGTGAAAGCGTCGAAGCCGAGCTCGTCAGCGCGGGCGTGGATGTCGTCCGCAACAGCCTTCAGGGACTCGAAGTTAGTGATCTCATCGACGGAGTGGCCGGCCTTCTCAAGCAGGGCCTTGTTCACGATGATGCCGAAGGCTTCGTAGCAGTAGCCGATGGAAACGGTCTCGCCGGCTTCGTTCTTCAGGTTGAAGTCGGTGGTGGTCATCTCGTTGTACACGTCGGTGCCTTCGAGATTGTAGCAGAACTCGCCGTAGCTGTTGACAGCGCCGAGGTTGCCGACCTGGAACATGGTGGGGGCGGCGTCCTTGTCGAGCTCGGCGGTCAGGGTGGTGTCGTACTGGCCGGAAGCGGCGGTGACGACCTTCACGGGAACGCCGGTCTGCTCGGTGTAGGTCTTGGCAATCTCCTGCCAGGCCGCGTCAGACTCGGGCTTGAAGTTGAGGTAGTACACGCTGCCGGTCGCGGCCGTGGTTTCGGGTTCCGCGGCGGGCTCTTCCGTCGCGGGGGTTTCGGGCTCAGCCGGGGTGTTCGGGGTCTCCGCCGGGGCAGCGCCGCAGGCGACGAGGCTCAGAACCATGACCAGAGCCAGAAGAACAGCGAGAAGCTTCTTCATTGTTTGTTTCCTCCTAATTTTTAATGGGTTTCCGTAAGTAAAGCGCTGAATTGGAAACGATTCCAACCAAGCTTGTCTGTATTCTATCCTCTTTGTAGAAATATTGCAAGTGCGTTTCGGCGAAAACGCTTAACTTTATGTCATTTACACAAAAACCTCGTCAACTTTTTGTGCGGTTGGTCTTGTCATGCGGTCATTTGTTCCTGTATAATAGGCTTATTCTCCCGGAGGTGGCAATATGAAAAAACTCTTTGATCCGGATTCCCCCATCCTGCGCTTTCTCACGCAGGCGGCGGAGCTCGCGTGGCTGAACATTCTGTGGGTCGTGTGCTCGCTGCCGGTTTTCACGCTCGGCGCTTCGACCGCGGCGCTCTGCACGGCGGTGCGGAACATGATCCGCGAATCGGGGCATTGGAACAGCGCGGCGTTTTTCCGCGCGTTCCGCGATAATTTCAAAAAATCCACGCTGCTCTGGCTCATTCTGCTTGCGGCGCTCGCTCTCCTCGGCGCGGACGTATACATTCTCCGCGCGCTCTTCCCGGAGCAGCTGTTCTGGCTCGTGCTGCCGGGCGTCTGCTTTGCGCTGTGGCTGATGGTGTTCATCTGGGCGTTCCCGCTCACGGCGACCTTTGAAAATACGCTCTGGAACACGATAAAAAACGCGGTGCTTCTCGGCGTCGGGTATCTGCCGCGGACGCTTCTCATGGCGGTGATCCATCTGCTGCCGGTGATCCTCTTCGCCGTATCCCCGGCGGCGTTTTACGGCGTGAGCGTTCTCTGGCTCGTGCTGCTCTCGGCCGTGACGTGCTACACCGATCTCTGGCTCATGCAAAAGCCGTTCGCCCCCTTCCTGCCGGACGAAACGGAATGACCGGTCAAACGAGCATAGGAAAATGTCCTCTGCGCACCAATTTGCGCAGAGGACATTTTTTGATCTTGTATGCCGGTTCAGTGCAGCTCCCAGATGGTTTCCGCGTACTGGCGGATCGCGCGGTCAGACGAGAACATGCCCGCCGCGGCGATGTTGTAAAGGCACTTTTTGCCGAAGGATACGCGGTCCTTCCAATCCGTGAGCGCGTGAAGGCGGGCTTCACGGTAGCTTTCAAAATCGCGCAGAACGAAATAGTTGTCCGGACGGTGCCAGCTCGCGCCCTTGAGTATGGCGTCAAAGAGCTCCTTCTGATCGTCGTCGGTCAGCACGGTGCCGTCCACAAGCGTATCCATCGCGCGGCGGATGCGCTCGTCGGAATCGTAGAGCGCCTCGGGATCGTAGGTATCGCGCACGGCGTTGTTCTCCTCAACGGTGCCGCCGAAGATGTAGTTGTTCTCCAGCCCGGCCTGCCGGACGATCTCGACGTTCGCGCCGTCCATCGTGCCGAGCGTCACAGCGCCGTTGAGCATGAGCTTCATGTTGCCCGTGCCGGAGGCCTCCGTGCCTGCCGGGGAGATCTGCTCGGAGATGTCCGCCGCGGGGATGATCTTTTCGGCGTAGGAGCAGTTGTAGTTCTGCACGAACACGATGCGCATTTTGCCGTTCACGTCTGGGTCGTTGTTCACAAGCTCGGCAAGACGGTTGATATAGCGGATGACGGCCTTCGCACGGCGGTAGCCGGGCGCGGCCTTCGCGCCGAAAATGAACGCCGTGGGCGGCATATCGGCAAGACCGCCGTTTTTGATCTCAAAATAGAAGTCGGCAAGGCAGAGAGCGTTCATCAGCTGGCGCTTATATTCGTGCGCGCGCTTGACCTGCACGTCGAACACGAACTCCTCGGGAATGTCCACGCCCTCCGCGGCGCGGATGTGCGCGGCGAGCTGGCTCTTCTTCTGCAGCTTGACGGCGTTGAAGAGCATGGCGAGCTCGTCGCTCACGTGCTCGCGCAGATAGCCGATGCGGTCGAGATCGCGCAGGAAGCCCTCGCCGATCTCGGCGCGGATGAGCTCGGTGAGCTCCGGGTTGCAGAGGCCGAGCCAGCGGCGCGGCGTGATGCCGTTCGTAACGTTCACGATGCGGCCGGGGTATTTCTCGTTCCACGCGCGGAAGAGATCGTCCCGGAGGATCTGGCTGTGGATCTCCGCAACGCCGTTCACCTTGCGGGACATATACACCGAAAGATCGGCCATGCGCGCCTGATTATCGCAGACGACGTGGAGATTCGCGCCGGGGAACTCCTGCTGCAGGCGCTCTTCGATCTTCAGGAGAATGTCGCAGATCTCCGGCACGACGCTGCGCAGGAGGTCCATATCCCAGCGTTCGAGCGCTTCGCCCATGACGGTGTGGTTCGTGTAGGAGAAAACGCTGCGGGTAATAGCAAAGGCACGGTCAAAGTCGATACCCTCGGCCATGAGCAGACGGATGAGCTCGGGGATGGACATGGCGGGATGGGTATCGTTGAGCTGCACGGCGATGAACTCGCCGAGGCGCTGAAGATCGCCGTTGCCGGAGGATTTGTAGGTGCGCAGGATGTCCTGCAGCGACGCGCTCGAGAGGAAGTACTGCTGCTTGATGCGCAGACGCTTGCCCTCGACGGTGCTGTCGTTCGGGTAGAGGACGCGGGTGATGTCCTCGGCGCGGTTTTTCTCCGTGAGCGCGCGCTCGTAATCCTGCGAGTTGAACGCGTCAAAGTCGAGCTCCTGCTCGGCCTCGCACTGCCAGAGACGGAGCGTTGCGACGTTGTCGGTATGATAGCCGATGACCGGCGTATCGTACGGCACGGCGAGCACCGTCTGGTCGGCGAAGCGGACGCGGACGGTGTGCTTCTCGCGGCGGAAGCTCCAGGGATCGCCGTGCTTTTCCCAGTCGTCGGCGGATTCCTTCTGCGCGCCGTTTTCAAAGCTCTGCTTGAAAAGGCCGAAGCGGTAGCGCAGGCCGTAGCCGCTCAGCGGCACGCCGCAGGTGGCGGCGCTGTCCATATAGCACGCGGCAAGACGGCCCAGACCGCCGTTGCCGAGAGCCGCGTCCTCGATCTCCTCAAGACAGGCAAGATCGATGCCGCGCTCGGCAAACACCCGGCGCATTTCGTCGAGAATGCCGAGATTGAAAAGGTTATTGTATACGAGCCGCCCGACAAGATACTCGGCGGAGAGATAATACGCCTTGCGCTTTCCGGCGCGGCGGGCGCGGGATTTGGCCCAGTTGTCCCCCACCGCGATCATTACCGCCCGCCCGAGAGCGTTGTGGAGGTGCTGGGGCGAGGCCTCGCTCAGGCGCTCGTCCTCGTCATATTTCAGCAGAGATTCCGTGGTGCCCAGAAGATCCTGCGGAGAATAAATCATGGTTCTCTGTCCTTTCGATGATGGAATAGTGCCGTGGAAACGATTCCAAGGCTCTGCGCTGCATTATAACCGTTTTTCCCCGGCTCTGCAACCGGTTTTTATAAAAAAGGCCGGAACACAGGTTCTTTTCTGTGTTCCGGTCATTTTGTCTGACAGCCGGGGTTCGTTTGAAGGCGTCAGCCGACATAGGGAAGCATCTCAAAGAAATTCTCTTCGCTCTCGCCGTTGATGGTCCAGCCGCCTTCCCCATCGTATTCCAGCCGGATCGATCCGGTGCGGCCGTCATCGGTGCGGAAGAAGGTGTTCTGTCCGTCCGTGCCGGTAAGCAGGAGCTTTTCGCCCGGCGTCAGCACGGCGGTGCCGCCCTCATCGAGATACACCGGCAGGATCTTCGTCACGGTCAGATAGTAGCAGCTGCCGCGGTAGTTCCATTTAAAAGAGGGATCGAGCGTTACGACGCCGTCGGACGTTCCGTTCATACCGATGACCGCGCAGTAGGTGCCGAGCTGATAGTACCACGCCTCGAGCATCGGGATGCCGCCGCTGAACACGACGCGCCCGTCGAGACTGCCGGTAATGCCGTTCGGGTCCGCGCCGTAGCGCGCGTCGCCGGTAAATTGGATGGGCTCGAGCGTGTCGCCGTGCCAGCCGCAGGTGCGGTAATCGTCGCTGCCGGGGTCGGCGGCAAACAGAAGCTCGCAGATGCCGTCGCCGTCCAGATCGCAGATCCAGAGATCGTACCGGTCGCCCACGGGCATATTGGTGCGGTCGAGCACCGTGCCGTTCACGGCGATCGTGTACTCGTTGATGCCGCCGGCATCCTTCGCCGTCACGGTGATCTCCTCGGCGGCATAGTCGCCGTTAATGTCATAGTGATACACACTTTTGCCGGAGATGTTCAGCGGACGCTCGGCATACTGCTCTCCGTCCATGAGGATGAGAGAGCCGTCCATCCCGCTCTGGGAGATATACTTTATGTGTTCGCCCTCGGCGTCGCGCCAGGAGATGGCGAGATTCGGCATCACGTCGGGGATCCACGTCTGCACGCAGACGCTCTCGCCGCCGGCGAGACGCCCGGCGTACCAGAGCGTGCCGTCCGTGCGGTAGGCGTTGGAGTATTCCAGATACGTCACGGCGTTGAGCTCAACGTCCTCGACCGTGCCGGAGGCGGTGAACGTGACGCACGCGCCCAGACCGCCCGTACCGGTGTCGCAGACATACGTTGCGTTTCCGGCGGCGTCGGCGCTCTCGCTCAGCTCGCCGGTGAGCGTGCCGTCCGCCGTGCTCTCCGTGGGGAGATAGTCCGCCTTGATCTGATAGGCGAGCCAGGCGTACGGCAGTGTGAACTCGATGAGCCCCGCGGCATAGCCCGCGAGCTCATAGGGGTTTGCCATAAGGACAAGGCCCTCGTCGTTAAAGTACCAGTTGCCGTCGCGGAAGAGACCGGCGAGCTGATCCTCGTAGCCCTCGTTCAGGCCGTAGGCGGCGTATTCCGCGCCGTAGCTGATGATATCTTTGAGCTGATCGACGGCGGCGGAGAGGAAAGCGTCGTAGTTGTCCGTGAGATCCGCGAGCGTCAGCTCCCGGCCGGTGCGGATATCGAAGGTGTGGCCGCAGCGGCCGGTGTAGCCGTGCGCGCCGCCGAGATACGACGTGTCGTCGTAGGTGATGCTCAGCAGATACCGGGCATTATAGCGGACGTTCATCTGGCGCATAAGGCTGTAGGAAGAAAAGCCCGAGGCATCGCCGTTTTCCGTCTGCCAGGCGAGTTCTTCCTTTGCCGCGGCCAGATAATTTTCCTTGCCGGAAATGCTGTATTCGCTGCCCGATTCGACACCGACGGCAAAATCCGTATACTGCTTATGCAGCGCTTCGTTGATCGCGGCAGCGGCCGCGTCGTTTCCGTTCATGGAAACGCTCGGCTCGGCGCAGGCATAGACGAGAAGAAGCGCCGCATTGTCCGCGGTATAAAAATCCTCGTTCTCGCACCGGACGGAAATCACCGGCACATTGCGGTTTTCGACCGCCGGCACCTCCGTGGGCGCGGCGGAAGTCTCCGGCGCGGCGGTCACGGGGATCGCCGTGGGTTCCGCCGTGGGCTGTGCCGGAGTTTCCGGCTTTGTGCTGCACGCCGCAAGCGAAAGGGAAAGCGCCGCGCAGAGCAGCAGGGACAGGCCTTTCTTTTTCATGCTCATACAGTTACTTACTCCTCATAGCGCGTGAGCGCATAGTCGTAAATATTGTGTCCGCTCTCAAGCGGCGCACCGTTCACGGTGAGCATGACGTCCGTGCCGTCAAAGGCGTCGAGCAGCGTGTTGACGATGCCGCCGACGAGGAAGTACTCTCCGCTCGTGCCGAGAGAGCGCACCTGCGCGGCGAAAGCGTCGTTGAGGTCGGCTCTGATGTGGCCGTCCTTGTCTGCGGTAACGGTGTTGAACGCCGCGCCGTTTTCAAAGATAAGGCCGTCCATCGCGCCGTTGAGCGTTTCGGCGGTGATCTCCGTGCCGTCGAGCGCGGTGCCGAAGGCAAGGAAGTGCTCGGCGTTCGCGTCGCTGCGGTAGATGCGCACCACGGCGGGGGCTTCGCAGCCGCGCTCGGCGAAGATCGCGGTATAGGTATCGCGCACGTCCTTGGCGCTGTAGGGGTAATGCGCCGGCGTATAGCCGCCGTCGGCAAGGAGGTTTTTCCCGCTCTCGCCGTAAAGGCCCATGGCGGTCTCATACATCGCGGTGAGCTTATCGGTAAGCTTTTCGCCGAACTCCGTCTCCTCGCCGAGATCAAAGGCGGCTGCGCCGCTGCGCACGGCGTCCTTGCCGTTCGTGAGCGAGAAGTCCATGATCGTGGCAGCGATGCGCGCTCCCGTGAGCGAGCAGCCGGCGGTGCCTTCATGATAGTTGTTGAAAAGGTCGCACAGCGCATCGTAAAGGCCGTTCTTCTCCGGCGTCACCGTGACAGACGTGTCGGTTTTCTCGGGCATCGCGGTGGTTTCCGGCGGCACGGGCGTCGGAGCGCTCGTCGGCTCCGCCGTTGCGGCGGGTTCGGCGGCTGCGCTGCCGGACGACGCATTGCCGGATGTTGCGGCGGGCTGCTCCGGCTTCGGCGAGCAGGCCGTCATAAACGCCGCGCACAGAATAAGCGCCAGAAGCGCCGCGGCAAATCGTTTCATCTTCATAAACTCTTTCCTTTCCTCGCACCTTTGGGTGTTCGGAAATATAGACGCCGGACGGGGTCGTTTGGTTCCCCGTCCGGCAAAAATATTATACGGTTTTCTGCGGAAACACAAGAGCGGCTTTGAAAAGATCGCCGTCAAGCGTCAGCGTGAGCTTTCCGCCCATGAGCTCCATGAGAGAATTGGCAATGGAAAGTCCCAGTCCGCTGCCGTCTGTGTGGCGCGAGCCGTCGCCGCGGACGAACCGCTCCATCAGCTCCTCCGCCGGGATGTTCAGCGGCTCGCGGGAGATATTTTTAAGCGTGAGCACCGTTTCCGTTTCACCCGGCGTCAGCTCCAGATAGAGCCGCGTGCCGCTCTGCGCGTATTTTACCGCGTTGCCCAGCAGATTATCCAGCACGCGCCATAAAAGCCGCCCGTCCGCCGTGACATACGTTTCCGCCTCCGGCACATTCAGCACCGGCGTGATATTTGCCGCGGCGAACTTTTCGGTATACTCCCCGGTGCTCTGGCGCAGCAGCTCGCCGAGATCGATCTTTTCGAGATTCACCGGCAGCGCGCCGCTGCTCGCCTTGCTCGCGTCCACGAGATCGGTCGTGAGCTTTTTGAGTTTCTGGCTCTGGCGGTCTAAAACCTCGATGTATTCCTGCGCCTGTTCGCTTTCGATCGGTTCTTTTTTGAGAAGGTCGACATAGCTCACAATGCTCGTGAGCGGCGTTTTGAGATCGTGGCTGACGTTCGTGATGAGCTCGGTCTTGAATCGCTCGGACTTCATGCGCTCGTTCACGGCGCGGCTCATGCCGACGCTCACGGCGTTGAGATTGTCGCCGTGCTCTTTGAGCACCGGGTACATTTTCTCCGTATCCACCGTGTAGGTGAGATCGCCCGCGGCGAGCTTCTGCGCCGCCGTCTGCAGCGCCTTGAGCTGGCGCATGATACGGATGACGAAATACAGTCCCGCAATGTCGAGCGCAACGAGCATGAGAAGCTGGAAGAAGCTGCCCGAAAGACATATAAGGAGCATGCCGAAGAAATTGACAAGCACCACGACCGCGTACACAAGGATCCCCTTCCACGCGATGGGCAGCGCGCGGACGAAGCCGCGCACGGCGCGGTATACAAAGCGGCAGACGATATAGATGATGCTGTTTCTCCACCACTTCCCGGCGCGGAGCCGCGCCGAGATCGTGCAGAGCGTGAGCAGCACGACAAAGCCGATCCAGAGCGCCATGAGCGTAACCGGCATCATCCATACCCAGAGCGGGTTATAGAGCAGGTTAATTCCCGAATAGAAGTTTGCCGGGACGGCCACCGCCGCCAGCGCCGCGGCGAGAAAGAGATCGAGCGGCACGCGGTGGATGCCGCGCAGCTTCACGCCGTCCGGCGTTTTGCCCATGGACGCCATGAGGAAGACGAGGAGCGCGATGCACAGCACCGCCGTGATGATGCCCACGGGGAGATAGGCGTTCTGATAGCGCAGCAGCGTGCCGACGGAGGTGCGGAGCAGCGTCAGCTCCTCGCCGGGCGTCTGCTTCGGTTCGAGATACGCCTGCGCGTCGATCCATCTGTCTCCGCTGGAACAGCCGCCGGAAATGCCGAGCGGCACGGCGTTTTTCGTTCTGCCGTCGTACAGCACCTTGCCGGTGGACGTATCCGTTGCTACATAGGAGTAGCCGGAGGGAAGCTCGGGGTATTCGCCGGTATACCGTTCCTCCTGCAGCGCGTTGTTGAGCAGAACGCGGATGCCGTTCTTATACACCGATACGCTGTCCGGCTCAGGCAGCGTGCGGTCGCGGTCGATCCGGGTCATATAATACCCCGCGGCGCAGAGCAGCGCCGTAAGGCCGCAGAGCAGACACAGGATAAAGGCGGCGGCGCGTGCCGCCGCGCTGTGGGTCAGCTTTTTCATTTTTTCATTTCCTCCAGCTTATAGCCTTTGCCCCAGACGACTTTCAGATAGCGCGGGTTGGCGGGGTCGATCTCCAGCTTTTCGCGCAGATGGCGGATATGCACCGGCACCGTTCCCTCTGCGGAAAACGGTTCGTCCTTCCAGACGCGCCGGTAGATATCGGCGCTCGAAAACACCTTGCCGGGGTTTTCGAGCAGGAGACGGAGAATGTCATACTCCGTCGGGGTGAGCGTTACCTCCTCGCCGTCGAGCGTGACGCTCTTGCGCTCATCGTCCATGGCGATGCCGCCGAGCGTGAGCGCGGTGCTTTTCTCCGGCATGCCGCCGAGCTGGGCATAGCGCCGGAGCTGCGCCTTGACGCGGGCAAGGACCTCAAGAGGGTTGAAGGGCTTGGTGATATAATCGTCCGCGCCGACGGTGAGACCGAGGATCTTGTCGTTGTCCTCGCTCTTGGCGGTGATGAGGATGACCGGGACGTTGCTCTGCTCGCGCAGCTTTGCCGTCGCCGTCATGCCGTCCATGCCGGGCATCATGATGTCCATGAGCACGAGCTGTACTTCCTCGCGCTGCATGAGCTCGAGCGCCGCTAAGCCGCTGTCGGCCTCACAGACGGCGTAGCCCTCGCCCGTAAGATAGATGCGCAGCGCGTTCCGGATATCGCGCTCGTCGTCGCAGATGAGTATTTTGTACATGGCTCTTCCCCTCTCTCGTTTACAGCTACAGCATAGCATCCCCGGCTTTAATAATAAAGATGGGATTTCTTTAAGTTTCGTTTAAGACATCTAAGACATCTGTTATTATAGCAAAAAGCCCGCCATGCGGCGGGCTTTTGAGCCTGTACATTTTTTATCCGAGCGTCTGCGAAAGAGCGAGGATCGCCGGCATGGTGACAACACTGAGCAGTGTGCTCAGGCAAACCGTCTGCACGGCATAGGTGTAATCCATTTCCAGCTTCTGCGCATATACCGCAACATTGCTCCCGACCGGCGCGGACGCGGCGATCAGAAGCGCCGTGGAAATCTCCGGCGGCAGTTTGGGCGAAAGCCGGAGCAGCAAAAGCGACACAAGCGGTATCAGCAAAAGGCGGACGGCGCTCACCGCATACACCCGGCCGGTCGTAAAAAGCTTCCGAATGTCAGTCTGCGCCAGATAAACGCCCAGAACGATCATAGCCACCGGCGCGTTCATATTGGCGACAGTGCCCATAACGGAGATAAGGAGCGCCGGGACCGGTATCTTTGCAAGAAAGAGGATAACGCCAAGCAGAAGCGAGAGGACAATGGGGTTCGTTGTGATGACCTTAAAGGACACCTTTTTCCGGTCTTTCGTGAGGATCCACTGCCCGTAGGTCCATTGCAGGGCGTTGAGCAATGCTACAAACCCGGCAGCGTAGAAAACGGCGTTCCCGCCGAGCACCGCGGTGATCAGAGGAAAGCCCATAAACCCGGCATTGGAAAAGGCCGCGCCGAAGTTGTCCACCGGCGATCTCCGGAAAAACACGAAGCTTACGAGCATTGCCGCAAGCAGAAGGATAAACGCCCACAAAAGGCTTGCTCCAAAAGCTGCCGTATTCTCCGGCGTTCTCTCCAGACAGAACGATTTTACGATCACGCACGGCAGGATACAGTACAAAAGCAGATGCGCCAGCGTCCGGCTCCCCTCTTTGGTGACGAGCTTCGCCCGGAAGAGTGCAACGCCGATCGCCATATAAAGAAACATGATGAAAAGCTGCCGGATAATTATGATGATAACTTCCATGATGGTGCTCCCAAGCGGACGCGCCGCGCCGGATCATACCAGTACTCTGAGGCGGGTCAGTCCAAAAATCCAGAGGAAAATGGTCAGCAGAGAGAAAAGCGAGGTAAACACAACGAGCTGCGCCGCGATGACATACGGGTTTTGATCACGCCGCCGAAAACCTTTTTGGCGCTGAGCCTTCCGCCCTCGCGGCAGAGCTCCAGCAAGATCACGGAAAGCACATTCTGCACCGGCACGATCGTCGCGATCAGAAGCGAAATGCTGCCGAGATTTCCCTCCCCGCACAGCGCCGTACCTATCAGCGTTCCGAAAATGACAAAATTCGTGTGGAATATTCCATGCGCCAGCGCGCCTCTCCGTTTTTTTCCGTGCTCCGTCGGAAGGGCGATCAGCACGGCCAGAGCAAGAATAACAAACTGCGAGCCAATGGCCACCGCGAGCAGACTGGCGTTGAACACCTTCGCGATATCCGCAGTGCAGATGTTATAGTACAGCGAAACCGAAAGGAATACCTTGAAGACCAGCGTGTTGAGCTTATTCAGCGACGGCACATCCAGCAGCTTTACTTTTCGCAACAGAACACCCAGCGCCAGCATGGCAAACAGCGGAAACACCGCGCTCAAAGCCGTCTGGAAGCTGTTCATATCAGATACCTCTTCCCCGGCATTTTATACGGTGCCGCGCCACACGGCGCGGCACCGCTTGTCTTATGACTTATTTTTCGCCGGTATAGCCGCCCAGCTCAACGAGCGCTTCGGTAAAGATCTTGGCGCGGTCAAACATGGACTGCACCACAGCGTATTCCTTCAGACTGTGATTGAATTCTCCGATGACGCCGCAGGAGCAAAGCACCGGAATGTCCGCGCGGGCAATGGCGCCGGTATCGGAAGCTCCGCCAAGCGTTATCTTTCCGAACGGTTCGTAGCCGCATTCCTGCGCCACGCGGTTCATTTCGTTCCACAGCCACAGGATCTTTTCGTTCGGCTCAAACGCGAAGAGATTTGCGGTCACCAGCTCATATTCTGTCGTTGTGCCGGGGACATAAGCGGTTTTCATGATCTTATCGACCGCTTCCTTCACGCGGCTGCCTTCCGCCGCATTGGAAATACGGACATCGACGGCAAATTCGCAGCGATCCGGGATGGAAGACGTGTTTTTCCCGCAGTGCATCACGCTCGGTGTCACATAGGTCCCGCGATCCAGATCGACGATCTTGAGCAGCTCCGTTATCTTATAGACTGCCTCGTTGAGCGCGTTGTGCCCCTTGGTAAACTCGTTGCCGGCGTGGCCGCCTTTGCCATGGACCGTGGCAAAGAACGTGTACTGTGCTTTGCGTCCTACACAGAGACTGTTTGTAATGTGGCCGGTCTCCATGTTCAGCGCGAGCAGCGCGCCGCGGCTCTCCTCGGTAAAGAGTTGATCGACGTTTGTGCCGACGTGGTCGCCCTCTTCCTCACCGGCAACAACCATTTTAATGGGATTTGTGTCAAACCCAATCTCCTGAAGCGCTTTGCAGACATATAGTGCGATGATAAGGCCGCCCTTCATATCGAGCACGCCCGGGCCGTAGGCCTTGCCGTCCTCGATGCGGAACGGATTTTCGCAGCCGAACGCCCCCTTGGGATGCACCGTATCGAGATGCCCGGCGAACAGGATCGGCTTACCGGGACGGCCTTCTCCGAGCTCTGCGAGCAGAACGCTGCACCGATCCGGGCGGGACGGGGCGGTGCGGGTCTTGAATCCGGTGGCTTCCAGCTCCGCGCGGAACCACGCCTGCGCCTTTTCCACGTTTTCCTTTTCATCGTAGCGACCTTCGAGATTCACGAAGGT